>Ga0123342_1008574_pt1 | contig 12758 bp, 11 predicted proteins | sample Turbeawhitnodule_FD_89960 | JGI IMG/M metagenome (GOLD analysis project Ga0123342, IMG submission 89960) | Root nodule microbial communities of legume samples collected from Mexico - Turtle bean Mexico white nodule | ecosystem: Host-associated > Plants > Roots > Nodule | place: Mexico: Nepantla...
AGGAAAATGGAATGAGAAAACTTATGATGGTGGGTGAGAAATGTCACGCCACTTGGAGGGTGATGTGCTCCAAGATGAGTGTGTTGGCCGCCACTTGAGAACTTCCCAAATCACTCAAGATAAAACCTCAAACCTAAGAGGACATAAGCCTCACTAAGAGCTCACACAATTTGTGTAGAGTTTCTTTACTTCATTCAAATTCAACTTGTAAAATACAATGGGTAGACCTCCTATTTATAGGTGAGGGAACCTTGGAAAACAAGCAAGAGGGGTAGGACAGGAAAAGGAAAAAAAATGGGCAGCCTTAGGGTTTGACTAAGTCAAACCCGCACCCTAGGCTTGTCCTTCTATAAATTAGGAACAAGCTAAAATGATAACTACACCCCCTATTATGCTAAAGGGACCTTATTCTAGCCTATCTTTGCTATTTGGACCCCTAAAGTGAGCCCAAATTATTTACAAACATATTTTATTTTTTTAAGAAGACCAAAAGGAAGAACTTCTGATATTCGGGTTTATAGCTTATTCTTTTGCTGATTCTTTCTCGAGGCTTGGTGGGGCCTAACTTTGTATCTTGAGATGACTAAACCTTTTGGGAAGTGCTTGTTATGTCCTTAGTTATATGTCGATTTGTATCACGTTGGCAGGGCTCTTCATTCCTATGACTGCAACACATTTATCGGGGTTTGCCTCTATACCGCTCTCGATCAGCAAGAAACCAAGGAACTTCCCTGCTTCTACCACAAACACACACCTTTTCAGGATTAAACTTCAAGTTGTACTTAGCTATTGTCATGAATAGCTCTTCTAGGTCAGCAATGTGTTGATCCTTCTCTTCTTACGTGACAACCATGTTGTCTATATACGCCTGCACGTTTTTCCCAAGCATTGGGGCGAGGATCCTATCCATCAACCTTTGATAAGTGGAGCCAACATTCTTAAGGCCAAAGGGCATGACCTTGTAGCAATAGCTGGCGAACTCGGCCATAAAGGTTGTCTTGCTCGTATCCCTTGGGTGCATACGAATCTGGTTATACCCCGAGAACGCATCTAGAAAGCTCAACAACTGACAACCCGAGGCGCTGTCCACCAAAGAGTCTATTTTCGATAACGGGTAAGAATCCATTGGACAAGCCTTATACAGGTCGGTGAAGTTGACGCACATTCTCCATTTCCCGTTAGCCTTCTTCACCAACACAACATTGGCCACCCACTCAGAGTACTGGATTTCCCTTATGTGGTCAACTTTTAAAAGCTTCTGAGTCTCTTCTCGAATGACGAGGCTCTTATCCTCGTTGAACTTTCTCCTTCTCTGGACCACTAGCGTGACCTTTTCATCCATGGTAAGCCTATGGCATAAAAAATATGGGTCTCTCCCGGGCATGTCTGTGGATGACCACGCGAAAGCATTCATGTGCTTTGAGATTGCCACGACTATCTTATCTTGTAACTCTTTGCATAACGAGGTGTCGAGCTTGAACTTCTTCCCTCCTATCTCTCTTTCCTGAACCTCTCCAGCAAGTTCAAGGTCACCTCTCATTGGCAACTTTTGCCTCTGCAATCCATTCTGGCTCTCTTGCCTGAACGGTGATTGTGTAAGTTCCTTTTCTATTCTTCAGTACTCTCGTAGCACTTTCGCGCGTCTTTTGGTCAGACTTAATGGTAATCACTCCTCCCTTAGAAGAATGCAACTTCATCCTCATATGGGCCGTTGAGGCCACCGCACCCAATCTGTTTAGGAAAGGTCGCCCCAAAAGTAATTTGTAAGCAGATGATGCATTAACAATGATGTACTTGATGGTGACCGTCTTGGTCACGAAGTTGTCAGAGAAGGTCGTCCTTAGCTGAACGTACCCTCATACTTCTACCTGATCTCCCACGAAGCCGACCAAGCACCCATCATATGGCCTCACCTGGTCAGGGGACAACTGTAGGCTAGTGAATGTTGTCCAGAACATCACGTCGCCTGAGCTCTGTTGATCAATCAAGACTTTGTGCACCTTCCTTCCCATGGTGACAACAGATATCACCATCGGATCATTCTCGTGAGGAACCACATCTTCCAGGTCGGAGCTCGAGCAGTAGAGAATGGGTTCTGGTGGATGATCAGGTCTTCTCACCTCCAAGGACATCACTGCTCGAGCATACCGCTTACGCTTGGAAGTAGAGCTTCCTCCTCTTGAAAATCCTCTTGAGATGGTGTTCATTTCTCCATGGACCGGTGTCTCATGCGCTTGGTCCCTGATGGCAACATCTCCCTTTGGCTCTTCTTGGTCAGCCTCAAGATACTCCTTCAGGAACCCTTCCTTCACCAAGCTAGCTAGTTGGTGACTGAGAGCTATGCATCGCTCGACATTATACCCAAATGCCTTGTGGAAATCACACCAGACATCTCTCCGTGACCCCAGATTCCAATCTGTCTTTTAAGGAAATTTCAACTTATCCATTACTTCTGGCATGCTTAACAATTCCTTGTATGATACTCGGAATTGGGGCCGAGTTACTGACTCCTTCCTAGCCTTCATCTTGGGTTCGTTTCTTTTGGCTACGTATGGCATGTACCTCGAGTTCGTTCTCTTCTCAACCATGGTTTCATTAACCCACAAGGGTCGGGCTCGTCTGTTCTCCTTAGGCCTAGGTTATCTTGAACATGAGTTGTCGTTCTTTCTAACTACGACCTCCTCTGCTTCAATTTGGGCAACAACCCATTCTCGTATCTCGGAAAATGTCTGTGCCAGATTTCTGATCATGAATCGCTGAATGCGCCGCGATCCCGTTTTAGAAAGCGATGACCATCACGTCTTCATCGTGCATTTGGAGTCTTACCGTAAGCGCTCATAATCTATTCAGATAATCCTTCAACAACTTTTCCTCCCTCTGCCTTACATTTAAAAGGTTATTCAACTTAGGAGGTTTGACCTGGTTGACAGAGAATTGTTCTCTAAACAATTTGGAGAACTAAGCGAAAGAGGTGACATGACCATTGGGAAGCCCACTAAACCATTGTAAGGTTGTACCTGTAAAAGTACTCATGAACATTTTATAGGGGATGTCGTCCGTTCCACCAGAGACGATCATTTGACATTGAATGTCGTGAGATGATTTTCAGGGAGCTCTACCCCTGTGAAAGAGGCAATCTTGGGTGTGATGTAATGAGCTAGGATGGGCTCATCCAAAATCGCCTAAAAAAACGGCTTGGGACTATCTCTCAAAGGCCAGTTCAGGCCTCATTCCCTGGTGGAACATCGGTCACGTTGGTGTAGATTTCTACGTAAGTCCTCATTGAACTTGCGCAACTCCTTGTTGGCTACCTGAGAGGCCTCGATCTCTGCCTTCAATCGATTCTACATAAGTTCTTGCTCGGCTCTGGCTTTCTCTCAGATCCATTCTTTCTCTTGTTTATACTGTTTGTTGGCCTCCTGGAGAGCCCTCATGGTCTCCATGAGTTGTTGTAAGGTGCGGGCATCGCTTCCTTCAGATCCATGCGGGCCCTGCCTAGTGTTCTTCATCATGTCAGAATGCTCAAACACGAATGTGAATGAGATCATATTTTATCAGGCCCTACGGTGGGCACCAAATGTTCTCGCCTGTTGACCTCGGTTGACTTGATTGGAGAGCTCCGCTTCTGATCTGTCTCCTCTTGCTGCTTCGGAACATGGCTCCATTGGGACATAGGGGGCTCTACCTGTTGATCACACTGCGATGATCAAGTCAGTGAGAGTATTCAAAAATAGTAATCAATTTCAGTCTAAGTCTTAGGAACAACGTACCCTTACTGGGGGTTCAAGCCCCTTTTATAGCTATTCCTCTAACAACTTTCACTCACGAGAATATAATCTCTACTGAAACCATAAAATAATAATAGAAAACCACCCTCTCACATGCACCTTTCATGGTTAGGTGCTAACAACAAGAAAATATTTTGTCCATGGGCACCTTTACCCACGATGCTAACAACAGAAAAAAATCTTATGCACCTTTATTCTCGGGTGCTCTCTATTTATTTAACAACTTTATATATTCAACTAACAGCTTTATGCATATATTTATTTAACAAACAGCTCTGTGTATATTCACATACATTCTATTTTAACAACTTAATATATATTGACATATATAATTAACTAATCAACTTTATATTAATATATGACCAAACTTATTATTTTTCCATTTTAATTATTCTTCACCAGGCTTACCAATGAAATTGGGCCGAACTCATGACCCACCCTTTGGGCCCAATAACCGAGCCGACCATACCCATATGCTGGTACCGAGGTTCCGAACACACGAGCACTCCTGTTCGGTACAACTGATAATGATGATGTGGCAAGTGTGTGTGACACTGTTATGTAGACATGTCTCCACGTCAGAGTCTCGTCATCACCCTAAACCCTCTTTTCTCTCCTCTCTCTTTCCTCTCTATTCCTCCGATGCTCCACCCATATAATTTACTTACTATCATTGCCATTTCCCTTTGTTCCTAAGTGTTTATGCTTAATTATTATTCATATGTTGAGGGATTCATTAGTTGAGTAGGCAAGACATGACTCATTTGTTCCCTATGGTCGTGAGGATATTTTGACGTTGACCATAGAGCACCTAGGACGTGTGCATGATACTAGTAGTTCATGGGAACTCCGCGATTACTTTAGTCCACCATCACGGAGAACTATTGATAGTTATAATTTTAGTAGTCAAACTAAAATGATTTCAGTTTAGACCGTTTAACATAGTGCTAGACTATCTAACACCAAAGAGATTATAATATAGATAAGGTCAGACGATCCCAAGTCATCTCCCCATGAATCCAATAGTGAAATAAGTAAAACAGTGTTTAAAATCCATCGACAAGCCATAAAAGCTATCATTAAGAATAAAGTAAAAGGGGAGTTAAAATTGTTGTGCAAAAAAATAAATTAAAGATTATAAAATAGTAAAAGGAAGCAGGTTGACTCTCAAGCTTTTCCAACAATGAATTTTTTATTAGCTGATAAATATACCATTCATTCAATCATCTAAAAAAATTAAATTGACCAAACATGTGTCAATAAAAGATAATTGAATCTCATTAATGAAAACATGCGTCAACTAATTTATTAAGTACCTTACTCGTCTCCATGCAGCTACTCATGAGGTATTTAATATTTTACCTCTCGCATCATGTGTCCAAGAGAATTTTCAGAAAACTAAACAAGAGTTTAATTATAGATAGATTTGAATTCAATACAAAGCTGTTTAGTCTTCCATGCGCAGACAAAATGAAAATATTACGAGAAGGAAAATAAAGAAAACTAAGGAAATCCAAATACTTTATTCTTCTTTGTTTTACGAACCTTAATATGAAAATTTTGATTTTTATATTGAAGCTTGTGTCTTTTTATAGATTTTTTTGCTCCAAGGATCTTGGGAAAATATTTTGTTTCAAAATTTATTCACAATTTTGAACTTTCCAAAATTTTTGGATTTTGTTTCCAACTTTAAGCACAACTCTGTTCTTTGTATATTTGCAAATTTAGATATTTATTGCTTCCAAATTTGTTTATGAAATATTTTTGTTATATAATTTTTTCTCAAATTTCATTTTTTTTGTTTTGATTAAAGAAACAACTTGGAATTTTGCATTATTGGGCCCATTCATAGTAGGAAATGCTTCCTTTAGACTATTTATCCTGAGAAATATTATACCGTCTACTCTAAAATATAAACTAACAAAAATAACGGTTAATGTAAAAAAAAACCCAATAAATTAATCTTAATTAAAATAGTAGATTTATTTATGATTATTGTACAGACCAGTCCTTGAGCGTTGTTGACCACTAGTAATGTTGGTGCCACGTAAGCGGGTCTCACGAGCGGCGTGAGCCAGTACCTCGCAAAACACGTGCGCCAAGGAGCCAAGAGTGGTCAGACATCGGTCATCAGGATGTACCGACGTGCCACTAGATAGTGTGGAGAGATCGGACATCGGGAACCCAAACAGTAGAGCTGGGCCACGAGAGGTGGATCCGAGATCATACGCCAATTATCAGTAAGGGAGAAGCCTAGATCACGAGGGCCCATGCGTGTAGAGTGGATGACGCGTTCAGGCGTAACACGAAGTGTAGAGCCACTGGAAAGATATGACCTGTGAGGGACGTGTTCCAGGGGTGAGCTGCATGCATGGCATGTGAAACAGCTAGGGCACTCCTAGAGACGGGTGACCCCAAAGATCAGGTGTACGAGGAGGCACCCAGGTGGTCCCCCATCAAAGGTTGCACTCCGGTCAGGGACCCCACGTGCTAGGTTATCCTAAGAGTAGGGTAACAATAGTGTTGGGCCTGCCCATCAGAAATGCCCATATCGGGTAAAGAGGAAACCCTAGTTTCAGTTTATAAATAGTAAGGTGACAAACTTGACAAAGTACGCTATTCATTTTGCGCCGTTTAAACACATACAATGACAGTTACACAATTTCGTTGTTTCCTACCCCTAGTACTGACTTGAGCGTCGAAGTGCAAACGACCACTAGGGCGCCCTTTTTCTTTGTGTTTTCAAGCATTCACAGGTAAGGCACATGCAAACACAAGGATTCTGGACGCAGGAGTGACGTAGGCGTGCGAAGACGTTTCGGGTCAACCGACAGAAACATTTGGTGCCCACCGTGGGGCACGATACAAAACACTGTCCCACCAGCAAGAACCTAGAAGATCCAGAAGATGAGAGGTACTAGGCAAGGACCTGTTGCACCGAACGAGGGTGAGGACCTCACCCTGCAACAGGTTATGGAGGCTATGCGAGCCCTTCAGGAAGAGAAGGTCGCGTCGAGAGTGAACCAAGAACGCATCCAAGCTGACTTGGTAGCGTCACAAGCTTTGAGCGAAGAAATGCACCGTTCGAATGAGGAACTGCGCAGGGATCTGCAAACCCGCGCAGGTGAGCGTGAGGATGCAGATCAGGGGCCTGTGACCCCACCTAGAGAGTTCCCAACACCGTTCTCATAAGAGATCGTGGATGCAGCGATACCAGCCCCACTCATAGGGCCCAAGGTGGCCTTCACTGGGATGGAAGACCCGGAGGCCCACCTTACGACTTTCCATACACAGATGATGCTGGTTGGGGGCTCCGATGCGGTGCAATGCAAGCTGTTCATGAGCACTTTGGCAGGAACAGCGATGGACTGGTTTATCAGCCTCCCTGATGGCCATGTAACGTCGTTCCCGCAACTCACGAAGCTGTTCAGGGCACAATACATCGCGAATCGAACTCCCCCGTCAGTCTCTTATGACTTCTTTGATGTAAGACAATATCAAGGATAGTCCTTGAAGGAGTTCCTCCACCGCTTTGGAGCGAAAGTGGTAAGGTTGAACCTTACAGACGAAAAGATGATGATGCACGCTTTCAGGAAGGGCATCGCGCCAGGACCCTTCTGTGAGTCACTAATCTGAAACCATCTTAAGACCTTCGCCGAGATAAAGCGCCACGCGGTGGCTCATATTGCGGCGGAGGAAGAAGTTAGTGAAAAACGCACATGCATGGTTCCCACGAGGCCGCACGCGACAGGTCGTCCTCAAACCCTAAGGGTGCACGAGGCAACGACAAAGATGAAGATCCCCGTGAAGCAGCAACCCTATCAACCAAGAAGGCCTAGTGCTAAGGGACGCGGGAGAGAGAACGTGCCGCCAAGGCACGACTTCATGGTAGAATTGAAAGACCTCATCGCTATCCCAAATGTAGCTGAGAGGCTGAAGGTACCTCCCAAGACCGACAAGAGGCTCGGGCCCAACAAGAACGCCTGGTGTGAGTTCCACCATGCATTCAGCCATCCCATACGAAATTGCTTAGAGCTGGGGCACCAACTAGATGAGTTGGTGAAGAATGGTCTCCTGAGGGATTATTTACAAGAGAAACAGGGGACCTAGGACATGGCGGCAACAGGGTGAGGTCCACACCATGATAGGAGGGTTCTCGGGAGGAGGCTGCACCGCTTCTCAGCGGAGGAGATATGCGCGAATGGTGATGTCAGTAGAAGCGCAGAGGACCGACGACACCTTCGACGTCGACCTGGTCTTTACCAAGGCCGACCTTGAAGACGTTGTCCCCCATGACAATGACCCAGTGGTGATCTCAGCGGTAACCGTAATGTTAGTAGATCAGGGAAGCTCGGCAGACGTAATGTTCTGGACGACTTTCAACAAATTGTAACTATACCCCGACATGCTAAGGCCCTATGGCGGCTATCTTTACGATTTCGCAGGAGATTAGGTAGAGGTGCGCGGATACTTAAAGTTGAGGACTACCTTCACGGATGGTGCCGCGTCACGTACGGAGAGCATCATGTACCTTGTCGTCAATGCCTCCTTTGCTTATAACATGATGTTGGGTAGACTAACATTGAATAGGCTAGGGGCAGTGCCATCGACAAGGCACATGAAGATGAAGCTACCGAACTTGACAGGAAGGGTGATTACCATCAAGTCAGATAAGAAGGAGACCAAACGATGCTACAAGAACAACCTCAAAACAAGGAGAGGGGTATCTATGGTCGCCAGCGGACCACCGTACACTGAGGAGATTCCCCTACCCAAGGTCAGTCGCGCCAAACCCGACAGGACCATGGCAAAAATCGCCCACAGAACCAAATCTGATCCGTTTGGCAACCCTGGGGAAAGAGAGATTGGAGAGAAGGACTCCAACCTAAGCGACATCCCCGGCCAAACGACGCAAAACCTGGTCGAGAAGATAGTAGAATCCAGATTGAAACCGAGATACCCGGTGATGATCGATCAGGCGATCGGTTCGGCCTTCGGACAGAAACAAAATCAGTTCCAAAGTCTTACCCACAGGGGAAGCAGAGTATGCCAAGGGTCTGAAGAGAGACACCAGGTACTAGAAAAAGCAGTCCCGCTAGTTTCATGTCCGGTCTCCCCCGTGTGGACCAATTCTTTCAGAAAAACAGAGATCCTCGAGACGAAGCACGCGGACTTGAGGCGCTGAAGCAGGGCTCGGTTCCTTGCACATGGAATGCAACCGACTTCAAGTTTTATTTCAATTAAGCAGGAGTATTGTACATGATATTAGGGGACACTCTTTTTCCCTTACAAGGGTTTTTTAATGAGGTCACCAGATAAGTTTCAATTGAAATATTTTCTCGAGTTATGTACAATTCAGTTAAGGACTTGTTTTCCTTGCGTTAGAAGTCTTATGAGCAGAGAGATAGGTTCGCAAGAGAACACTTTCCCTCTTGAGTGAAAACGCTAAGGTTAAACGAAATAGTTCATGAGTTAAATCCTCCTCGCCCTCGAGCGAAGCTGAGGTCAGTTAAAGAGTATCCTTGTGTTAGAAGTCTCGTGAGCGGAGAGGTAGGTTCGTGAGCGAACACCTCCCTTCTCGAGTGAAAGCGCCAAGGTCGAACGAAACGGTTTGCCAGTTAAATCCTCCTCGTCCTCGAGCGAAGCCGAGGTCAGTTAAGAATTCGTTTCCCTTGCGTTAGAAGTCTTGTGAGCGGAGAGGTAGGTTCATAAGAGAACACATCCCCTCTCGAGTGAAAACACGAAGGTAAAACGAAATAATTCACCAGATAAATCCTCCCCGCCTTTGAGTGAAGCCGAGGTCAGTTAAGAGTTTGTTCCCCTTGCGATTAGAGGCCTCGAAAGTAGAGAAGAGGTTCGTAAAGAACACCTCTCCTTTTAAACAAGAACGCCAAGGAGGAACGACCTAGTTCACAGTTAAAACTCCTCCTCACGATGAGGGGAACATACAACAAAATGATAGAAGAAATATCCTGGTGTTGGGCACCACGATTTGGTAGTTATGCAAGTCAAAAAGCAGTTTCAATTTAGAAATAAACACAGTTATATGTTTGGGAAAATAAGGTTGCAGGTAGATAACAAAGAGTTTGTCGGTCAACCAAATACAAATCCAGGAAGGACCCTGGGAACGATTTGTCCGTTTTCAACACGGTTGGATACAGTGAAGGGCGTAATATCCATTCCAGGATGTGCGCAAGCAACTTGAGCAAGGGCGTCCTCGAATCCTGCGTCATAAGCATCAAGTACATCTCCGGTCAGCTCAGCCTTCGCTTCTTTCAACCTCTTAGCTTGTTGATGAAGTTCGGCCTCCGCTTGAACCAGCTGCACCTCACGACTGATCGACCTCCGTTCAAGCTCCGTAATCTTGGACTGGGACACCTCATCAGCCTCTTCTAGCTCGAAGACCCGAATTCGCAGAGACAGAACTCTAGCCTCCAGTTCAGTAACCTCTCGGCACTTGACGTGAAGTTGTTTAGAGAGATTTTCTCCAGAACGGCGAACGTGAGCCAACTCCTCTCTCAGTGCAGCCAGCGGGGATGTTTATATCTTGCCCTCTTCAACCCTAGTCTCTCCCTTGCAGCGGCCTCATCCAAGTCCACAGTCACCCCTTTTTGGAAGCCTTTAAGGGTGTGCTGTAGGACAAAGGGCAGCTCAAGGACATGAGGAGTCTCAAAAGCACTTGTCCCACCAAGGTCAGGGAGCGGGGGAACGCCGGTCATGTGGTCTAGGGGTGAAACAGAGCGACCGGTAGAGGAAGAGTGGGAAGTCATCGCCGGCGTAGGCTTGGGCCTTTTAGAGATTGGCCCTTCGGCGGAGGTCTCGTCTGACTCGATCACTATTGCTTTACCCTTGTAAGGAAGTGGAGTGGGAGACGATTGGACGACGGCGAGAGGGACCGCAACTCCAGGAATGGAAGGAGCAAGCGGAGACGCGGCGGTGGCAAAGGTAAGGGCGTGCTGGCGAGAAGTAAAGCCCAAGCCATGGGAGCTAGTTTCTTTATTTGTAATTTCAGTAGAATAGAGTTCCTTTAGCATAGTAGAGGAGGTGTGCTTATCATTGTAGCTTGAGTTGAGCCTTTTAGGGTAGGAAGTTAACCTAGCTTCTAGAACTTTGCTCCTAGGGTGTGATATGACTTTAGTCAATACCCTAACAACCCCACTTTTGTGTATTTCCCATCCTACCCTTGCTCATTGCTTTCCAAGGCACCATCTCCTATAAATAGGGTGGTTAGACTCATGTTTTGTAAGATCAATTTTATGAGTAAAATGTTGTCAAATATTGCAAGCTTTTACTCCCTTGTCTAGTCTCTCTAGGTTAGACACTTTGATCTTCACCTTCACCTTTCTCCAAGTTATATGGTCCAACCAGTCACTTTCCTTACCTTTCATGCACCTACAAGGAACCCATAGCTCTATATGAGCCCTCCTTGATCCATCACATCCATTGCTTCTGCCACCCTTTTCACATATCCAAAAAGAACAACCGGTCATGAAATGAAACCCATAAGTTACCAAACACATTGGAGATTGTTGGGGAAAACCCCATGTTAAATATTTCAGTGATACAACTATGGGTCATGTTAGTTAGTTAATGTTGTCTATGTTTTCCATATTATAATAATTACATTTAACTTATAGTTATTGTGTGAGGTACATTAATAATTTGAGGGTGGACTAAGGAAAATAAGAAATGTATGAATTTCTTGAGCCTCAATGCATCCAGAAATATGTGAACACAAATATCCAGGTCCAGCAATACATGCAAACATGGATAGGTGACTCCTAGGGACTTATTTACATGGCTTCATACATTGAAGGGTCAATATTAAAACTTTCATTTTTGTAAAACATATGGTAATTTTATAACTAACTATTTTTCATTCACCGTAGATCCCTTTTGCAGTTGATTGTAATTATTCCTAGGGATTATACAGTAGTTTTTTTTCTTGCTCCAAAAAAGACCCAACCAAGAAATGAAAAGCCTATTACGAGGATAAAATTTTACATTTTTCATTATGTTGCAAGTATATTTGTATTTGAACTAACATTTGTATTTACATGATAATCCAAAATTTATGTTGAATTTTGTATTGTTCGATGTAAATTTAGGCCTGTCTTGATACAATTCAAAGTAAATTTATATTGAAATCTTCATGGTTCAACATAAATTTTGGACCTTTTAAATTTATTTTTTAACAAAACTTTACGTCGAATTATGTTCTGATTCAACGTAAAATTGAAGTTTTTACGTTGCAGATATAACTCCACATAAATTTATGTCATTGATATCCACATTGAATTATTAACAAACGTAAAAAAAATCTTAAATAATATAGTAAACAACCTCTTTTGTATTAGTGACATTTAATTTAAAACTAATATCGGTTAGTGATTGGACGTGAATTAATATTCGTCTGTAAATTTCATCAAAAAATTCTATAATATTAATAATAATAATAATAATAATGTTAATATTAATAAAATTATTAATAATAATAATTTTTTATCAATATTAATAATAATAATTTTTTATCAATATTAATAATAATAATAGTATTTTTATTAATAATAATATTAATAATATTATCGATGGATTTTCATATTACCGTAAGATTTTCATTCTCATTAATATAATTTTTTTAATGATTTATGTTGAATCTTCACTTATTATTAAACTAAATGCTATTGTTAATGATCTCAACATAACTTTTTTAACTTAAAAATGTAGTAATTAAAACACCATGATTTAATAATAATTTAGTTAACTTAAATATTTCTATTATTATTTAAATTGCAGATAATTTACGGTTTTATACAATTTCATAAGTTATATAACATATTTTTATACAATAGTACATAATTTTGTATAATTTCATTATTTAATACAACATTATGGGAAATCTATTTACCAAGACCTGTATTACAGATGGACAATTTTATACTGTAATCTTGAGAGTAAAAAACAAACAAA
>Ga0123342_1008576_pt1 | contig 12757 bp, 3 predicted proteins | sample Turbeawhitnodule_FD_89960 | JGI IMG/M metagenome (GOLD analysis project Ga0123342, IMG submission 89960) | Root nodule microbial communities of legume samples collected from Mexico - Turtle bean Mexico white nodule | ecosystem: Host-associated > Plants > Roots > Nodule | place: Mexico: Nepantla...
ACTTCCAAGTAAGTGATGCATCTTCATTCTACAAGATGCATGATTATATATATATATAAATATATATATATATATATATATATTAACGATTAATTTTAAACTAATAAATAGAATGAAGTATATACATTATTAAAATGTATTTTTATTTTATAGCCGTTAAACATATTTTTTTGAATATTTTTTATTATTCTTTTTTTCTTTTTATTTTTTTATAATTATTTTTATATATATATATATATATATATATATATATATATATATATAATCATGCATCTTGTAGAATGAAGATGCATCACTTACTTGGAAGTATATACTTAACTAATTTCAATGCCAAAATTTAAAATTAAAAAATAATAGTGACACTTGCACGTTTTAATTTATTTTATTAAAGTATAATATTTTTTAATGTTAGATATTTATTAAAAATATTTTATAGTATATAGCATATAAATGGTATAAATTTATTTTATGAACGAACTTGTTAATTAATATTAAGTTAGAGTTAAAGTTGAATTCATAATATTTAAATTTATATGATAATTTATTAGTTTTATCATATCATGATTAAAGTTGATTTCTAAAAAATTTGTAATATTGAAATTATACTTAAAATTCAATTTTAATATTAAATATTTTTATTGTTTTTTAATTTAAATTTAACATATTCTTTTTAGCACATTAATTTTGCTTGTACATTATTTATTTATATATATGACAAATTTGATGACAGAGAATAATTTATTTGGTTTTGACTGGTTTATTTGTTGACAAAAATAGTCCCAGTTTTCTCATTCACACAGCTTGTCTTTTACCCCCATTTTCAACAATAACAAACATATATTTGTGGCACTGATAACGGTTCATAAAATAAAATAAAATCAGTTATAATCCAATGATAAAATAATGTTTATAAAATTATAATTAGTTATAAGTGTTAACTTCACTGTTTTTTTCTTATGTTTGACAATATAACAAGGTATAAGTTTAATGTTTTGTGTAAACTATTAAAATCTCCTATTACTGTGCAAATTTTATTGTATATACTTTACATGTTATTTATAAGAGTATTAAACATAGAGAAATAATGGAAAAATTATTATTTATTTGAAATAAAATAAAAAGTGAACTATATAAGAAATGTTTTCAATTGTAACTTAAAATAAAAGTGGGAAGAGATTTTACTTTTTCACTTTGGTTTCTTAAAAAAATAAATATTTTTTAGAATATGTCAAATAAATAAATAATGAAGAAATTTATATTAGTAAAATTAATCAATAAAAAATTAAGGTTAATTATGTTTAATTATAACAACTATTTAAAAATAATTAGTTAAGAGTTAAAAATTCGTATATTTCAATACTAAAAAAGTATTTTATACAACTTTATACATGGAAAATAACCAATGTAAATTGAAAAAAACTGATAAATTTGTAATATTTTATAAATTTCTCCCAACGAGTGTTGTTGTAATTGATGCAAAAAAATTACCATTCTGCATGGGTTGTAATATGATACATGATATAGAAAGAGGTATTTTAAAATGGTCATTAGAATTTATGTTCATTTATGAGAAAAATGCACTAAATTATCCCATAATTATTCTATATGACAGTCACATCCATTCAAATTTTAAAATACACATTAATTTTCTTTATCGTTTTTAATAAAATGACATTGATATTCCTTTAATCTTTAAAATAACAAATTTGTGTAGACTTTCTCTGTGATGGTTTTGCCAGTTGGGGGTTCTTGCATCTGCCTTGCCTTCAACTCTACTTATCTCTGACAAACCTTTTATAGAAAATCATTTACTTATCAAATCAGCATGTGTTTCTCTCAACATTTACAAATGTAATTGTTTTATCAATTAATTCTGACTATATATCCTTATTTTTGTCTAACATTTGATTGAATGTTTTAAAACATAAACAGAGAATGGTTTCTTAATGTTATGATACTTATTATATAATAACGTCAACTGCAGCTAAAATCTGACATAAAAACAACATCAAAACAATATTAGGAAAATGACAAGTTATAGTTGAATGTATATTCATCATCAAAGTTTTGTTCATTTAGCAGAAGTGGTGGGGGTAAATGAAAAGAGATCAACATTGAAGAACTCATAACTGCTTTACATTTTCTCCGAGGAAGCACGAGAAAAGCTCTCAAGAAAGAAAAAAATGAAAAGGAAAATGCAATGAAAGAAAAGGACCTAACTCATTCTCATCATGCTAACTAATCAGCAGTAGGTTCAATATCCTTTAGAAGTCCAACTATCTGTTGCATGCTTGGTCGTTTGAAGGGATGGTCAGCAGTGCAAAGATAAGCAATCTTAAGAGCCTCTTCCATTTGTTCATCTGGTCCTGTGTCACGAATTTTTGGATCAATAGCTCTTGAAGCTTGGTTCTTTCTCACAAGTCCTCTCACCCAACTCACCAAAGTTGCCTCTTTATCATCAGGGTACTCATCTCCAACTGGCTTCTTTCCAGTTACTAGCTCAAAGAGCACCACCCCAAAACAGTACACATCAGATTTTGGGGTTGGGGTGTCCAATTCTGGTTGAGTAAACTCTGGTGGAACATAACCAGGTGAGCCACGCGCAATTTCATCATCCAAGCCACTTCCAAAAATCTTGGCCAGTCCAAAATCAGACAACCTTGGCTCCAAGTCATAGTCCAAATAAACACTGCTAGCCTTAACTGCTCTGTGGATTATTGGAGGGGAGCAACCGTGATGCAAAAATGCCAATGCTCGAGCCGTGCCAAGGGCTATCTTGTGGCGAAATCTCCAAGATGTGAGTAGCCCTTCAGAGCCAGCATTTTGAATTCCATTGTTGTCAGCTTCTTCCCATGTGTCTGTGCTCCAATCATCTGTGCTTTGTACCCCAAGTGGCAGGTCGTAAAGCAGGTTTTGCAAGTTACCATTCTCCATGTAATCATATATGGCAATTCTTTGGTCCCCAGCTACACAATATCCAGTTAAAGGAACAAGATTCGGGTGCTTGATTCTACCAAGAAACTCTAGCTCTCTTGCAGCCTCCTCATCTGTTAATGTAGAACCAACAACCAAAACTTTAACTGCCACATGAATACCACCAGGTAGAAATCCTCTATAGACTGGCCCAAATTTCCCCTCAGCCAAAAGGGTGCCCCTGTCAAAGTTGGAAGTTGCAGCCAATAGGTCTGCAAATGTGATATTCAACAATGGCTTCTCAAAGATTACTACTGGGACTGATGTTGCTTGCTTAACATCAGCCACCCATGTCGTTGAATCAGTCTGGAATGAAAAGGGACCTGAAATGTTTTGTTCCTCTTTGTACGAAGATTGCTTGAATTCCCACATTTTTGTTTTCCTTCTGCAGCCAAATGCTAGAAACAAAAGCCCAGCAAGCACAAAGATCATTGAGAAGGTCAGTGCCAGAGCTAGCTTCATTCCCGTGTGTCCAGTGTCTCTTCTTTTGAAGAGTCGCGGGTTTACAGCAATTGGACAACTGTTCAATGATCCAAAGAATGCTGTTTGCAGGATCTCAGGTTTGATTTCAGAAGCACAAAGGGTTAGGTTATTATAAGAGAAGTTGTATTTCTCCATCCGTGGGAGTTTGTCCAAGACAGATTGAGGGACTGCTCCGGTCAAATTGTTGTTTGAGAGGTCTAGGACTTGGAGCTTTTCATTCCTCAGTGAAGGAATTTTCCCACTCAGATGATTCAAAGAAAGATCAAGTGCATTCAAATTGCTTAATTGTGAGATTTTACCAGGAATTTCACCGACAAGGCTAGTTTTGGACAAGTTCAGATATTCCAAATTCAGTAGCATTTCAATTTGGGGCAATTTCTGTATGGTAAATCTATTCTGAGCAAGATTAATGTGCTTTAAATTCAACAAGGACTCGTTCAAATTTTGAAAAAACTCCCCACTAAGCTTATTCTCTGACAAATCCAGGTAAACTAAATGAGACCAATTGTAACCACTAAAGTTGTACAGTACCTGTGGAATGTGGCCTTGAAATTGGTTTCTGCTAATGTCCAGAACCTCCAACCTTCCCTGAAACACGTCCACAATGGAACCCTGAAACGAATTCCCTGATATGTTGAGATTAGCAATGGACTTCAACCCAGAAATATCTGAAACACGACCGTACAAATTATTCCCAGCAAGGTTCAATATCCTAAGCTTAGGAAAAGCAGCACCAAAACCTTCTGGTAGTGTTCCATTGAGCTGATTTGATGAAAGATCAATTGAAACTAGAGACTGGCACTTGAGAATCCCAGAAGGTATGTTGTGTGCAAACCTGTTGTGGTCGAGTTTGAAGACCCGTAGACTCAGCAGTGAGCAGACAGCTTCAGGAATTTCCTCAGAGAAATTGTTGCTGGACAAGTCAATGCTTTCTAGCAAACCAAAGTTGGCAATGTTGCTAGTCAATGAACCAGAAATATGATTCGAGGAGAGGTTAAGGTTCTTGAGGGAGCTTAAGCTCCAAAAATCTGAAGGCAAGCCAGTGATTTTGTTGTGGCTAAGATCCAAAAATTGAAGTTTGCCTAGCTTGCCTATGGTGTTATCAGGTATAGTGCCAGAGAGGTCCATACCGGAAAAGACCAAGTCAACAACATGTTCTCTATCGGCATCACAAGAAACCCCTTGCCATGAACAGACAGAAGCAGAGAAATCGTAGGCTTTTGAGGATGTTAAACTCATATTTTTCAAGAACTCCGATACAAAGAACCCATCGGTATTTGGTTGCTGAGATGCCAAATGCTTGAATAAGAGTGCCAAAACCAGAACAGAACCAAACACTCCCAACCCCATCAAGGAGTGATGTCTGCTACTTGCAAAAGATGCAAAGCACCAGAACAGATTCAAAACATATCATCCAGTGTGGATTGTTTACAGTAAGAAAAATCTGAGCCAGGGAAACAACTTTTTTACAGCATAATATAGCATAGAAGGACACAACACAGGCTAAAGGACACGGTAGTTGAAAGAGTAAAAGTACACAGCACGAGCCTATAAAACTAATGGTACTTTTTAAGAAAAACAAAGCCACTGAGATAACAGGAAGATTGTGGACTATAAACAAGAGAATGTGAACAAGTTTGTCTGGATGCGAGGATCCCCCAAAAGCCAACAAAAAGAAGGATAAATAAAGAAACAACCGATGCAAGAAGCAAACTATTGGCTTTGTCTAGACTCAAGGTTGCGGAAAAGCTGTGATGCTTTGGTTCTGTGGCAGCACTTTTTGTGTAGAGACTTAGTTTTCAAGAGGGCCTTTTCCCCCTTCAAAAGAGGCAGAGACAGCGCAACATGCAGTGCAGTGTTTACTGGGAAACAAATGTGAACAGTGCAGTGCTTCCTCTTCATAAATGGGAAGTAACTGAACTCATTGAGGAGACGGTTGGTTATGGTGTGAATATATCAGATTTATTGGTGTGAATTCAATGATTCTATGTTGAGGGAGGGAGGGTGTTTATCACCATTTCGAGAAAAGAAAAGAAAAAAAAGAAACAAAGAAAAGTCTCTTTTCAAACTGATATCATTATTATATGAGGAAAATAAATGATTTCTTATTCTCGTTTTTACACAAACCTCTGCGATACTACATTTATTCACTGCTTAAATTAACATGTGTTCTTTTTTAAAATGATTAATAATTAAAATTTTAAAGAAAGGATTATTTAAAACTATATCAATTTTAATTACAAAGTTAATTCGATTTAATCAAATCATTTAGGGTTTTGAAATCCGTACCAATAGCAAATAAATAAATAAAAAATCAGTTCTACTTAAAATGTTTACATGGGACCACATATAAAAAAATTCACTCGATAAATTTGCACGCGTAAACTTTTTATGATATTATGCTTTAAAATATTAATTACATTAATAATTTATTCAAATATGGAGAGCCTTTCTTACGAGTCACAGGATTATTTGTTTCTAATTCAATTTATCTTAAACTTTTAAACTATCTTTTCTTTTACAATGTATACCATAGTATAATCAGTAAAAAAAATTATTCTTCATCTCGTAGCGAAGAGTAATCTTAACTATATTCGTAATAGAAAAATTCTGATTTTTTTTTATTTACAACCAATATTTATTAATTAAAATGATTAAAATCTCACCTACACATCTCAATAAAATATTTACTTTATTGAAAATAAAATGTCTTTATCACATTTTCACCCAATTTATATTACACATCAATATATCATTCAAACATACATAAATTTAATTTTTTAATAACAATTTAAAAATGTAAAAATAATCACATAAATACATAAAATCAATGTTTCAAAATACATGTATAATTAAAATTTATATATAATTTAATTAAAATAATAAACAATCATCAAACAATCTTTTAAAAACAATTGTTTTTTAAATTTCACTTAACCAGATAGAACAATCCCAAAAGTAAAATTTATCCTAAATCCATAATGTCTTGATTTATATATACAAGTATTCTCATTTAAATCATAATTTGATAAATAAATCAAAGATTTAAATTTTGAAATACATCCCGTAATCAATTTAAACAATCAACCATTTATCAAATTGTTTAAACTTCAAACAATTTTCATAAAATAACATCTATGTCACTTAACAATAACAAAACAAACCCTCCAACAGAAAATTTAGAACTTGTGACAATGTATTTTTACATCCATATCATTTAACATAAAGTTTTATCGAAAGATAAAACTATATTTTCTTACAAATGATAAATACTCACAAAGAGTTTCAACTCCTAAAAATAAGGATAACCTAACTTGCACTACAAGACCTTGATTTATTATCTAATCACATAATTATAATCTTGAACCAATAAAGACTAATACTAGAACAAAATACCTCAAATGCAAGACACGTGTACCTACTACACAACAAAATTCAAAATTGTTTAAAAAAAAATGAGCAGAATTGAACTTACTCTAATCAAAATTTTAATTATACAATTTTATTCTAATAACTGTTAGGAGTTCAAACATGACGTAAGATTGATAAGATAAAAAAAAGACAAAGAAAAAATAAAATAAAGAAAGATAAAAACTCATTTAAAAAGATGATGATTATTTTAAAATAAAACTTAAATAATTAAATTTTATTACATCATTTTTTATATTAATAATAAAATATTAAATATTATTTTAATTTTATATCATTTGATTCTAAAATTATTTTCGACATCTTACATAAGAGATATAATACAAATACTTATAAACACATGTAAAATACTTCATTTGTAATCGAAAAGAAGATATCATTCAAGTAAACATGCATGTATCATATAATGATTACCAATTAAATGCATTATATACATGATATCAAATTGTGTATTAATACAATTTTTCAAAACAATATCAAATAATGGTAGATACTTTTCTTGTTCTGCTCCAATAACGTGTAATTAGTTTATAAAATTGTGAGTGCCATGTGTTTGCATTTGTAGAGTTGTCAATCAAGTGATATCTTTATGAAAAAACAAGATTAAAATAAATTAGATGTTGAAAAAACAATGCAACCGATTAAAAAGAGAATAAAATGTAAAACATTAATTTATCACCAACAACACAGTTCCTTTTCTGCCCCATAAAATGTTGTCTTGGTGTGGTCGAATTTGTATGAGTGTGTTTTATGAAAGTTATGATGTGGTGAAATCAATGTTGTTTTGGTACTAGAAAAGCAGAAAAGAGCTTTGGTTGGGTAGTTGTTACCAGCATCTTACTTTATATTGGTGGTTTCACAACCCACCCTCCCTCCAGTCCCCCAAAAAACTTAAATAATTGTGTTATGATGAAGATTATTTGAATGGGTTAGTTAGGGTTCTTGGTAGAATATAGTGCATATGTTTGACTTTCAAACTTGGAAAATGGTTTATTTCTACCCCCATTTTCCCACCTTAATGCATAGTGGCAGTAACCTAGAATCTACCATGTGGACCCTCTCTTTCGCCACCATTCTCACTTTAAAACTATTTTCGATTTCATTTTCAATTTCGGGTTTTGAGCCCTGCGGCCTCTTTGTCGCATCACGTGAACCAATGCCAAGCTCTAATTTTGTTCATAACAAGTTCCACTTTATGTTACTCACATAATCTTTTCTATTTCTATAAATATTTATATTTTATTACTGTACTTGGATGACCGACCGGTCTATGGACTCGGTCAACCCATGCGTCAAGATCCTACTTTAAGGTACGAGGTCGACCACGCGTCATATGCGACCGACCGAGATAAGGTGCTCAAGTCAAAGGTTGACTCGATTAGCAAAGGTTAACCCATGTTTAGGAAACGACCTAATCCAACCCTAATCGCTAAACAACCTCTAATCCGGCCCAACAGCAAGGGCCCATAAAGGTAATATAAATCACGCATTCCAAGAAAGAAGGTACGTCATTATCTACAGTATTATAACCAGCCGAATACGATACCCCACTGACTTAAGCGTTGGAGTGTCATCTGCAGGTACCCCACCAGTCTGAGGAGCCGTTCTGCGAGGAAGACAAGGAGGAACGTGAGACACGACCGACCGAGTGACATTTGAAGACAATAGTTCTCCCAGCCCCCAACCTAGTTCGAGAACAATTGGCGCCCACCGTGGGGCCGAGGAGAGCCAGAAGAAACCACAGCAGTAAATGGTATCAACCCGTAGCATGGCAAGCATGACCGAGGCAGACCAAACGGCAATGATGATGGCCCTTCAGAAGGAGTTAGCGGAGATGAGGAAGGCGCACGAGGAAACCGCTAAGAAGAACAAGGAGGAAATAAAAAGCCTCCGAGAAGAAAACAAGCGAATGAAGAAGCTGGTCGAGGGGGTGCCGTCCCTCGCCATGACCAACCAGGCCGGCAGGTCCCACGCCACCGGTGCCGGCCTCCAAGCCGAGAAAGACACGAAAAACGACTTCACTCTGGAAATGGATGGGGAGTCCCATCCTAGCAAAACAGTCAACACTACCGCCCCGGCGGGCCCGAATCGGCGTCATCCCTTCACTGACCGCGTTATGGATACCCCCCTGTCGGACAAATGGAAAGGTTTCAACAGGGATCGGTACGATGGAACGACCGACCCCGATGAGCACGTGGACGCGTACACAACACATATGAGCCTGTACACCACGGACAACGCGGTCTTTTGCCGAGTCTTCCCCACCTCTCTAAAGGGAAACGCTCTGAGTTGGTTCACCAAACTCCCTGCAAACTCTATAGATTGTTTCGAGACCCTGATAGCGAAATTCGATGTCCAGTTCGCAACAAGCCGCCCCCACCATCTAACATCCATAGCGCTGGTCGGCATTCGCCAAGAGAAGGGAGAGTCCCTCAGAACGTTCATCGATCGGTTCAGCAAAACCGCTATGAGCATTCGCAACCTCAATCCCGAGGTGGCGATGCACCACATTCTGATCGCCCTCAGACCCGGTCCGTCTGCCGATAGCCTGTGTATGCAGCCTGCTACCAACCTCGATGACCATAGACGCCGAGCGGCGAAATTCATGCAGCTGGAGGAACTCCGCGAATTCAGGAACAACGCCCGGGCCGAGGCAAGCGGAGAAAAGAAGGAGGACAGGGAACGACAAGGAAGGTCACGAACTGGCCGAGACCAAAAAAGGGACAACCGAGGACTTCGCTTCTCCCGCTACACGCCTCTGAATGCTGATAGGAGCAAAATTTTGCAAGAGGCCCTGAGCGCTGAGCTGATACCACCGCCCCAAAGGGCCTTGAGCCCAGAAAATGCCGACCGCAGCAAAAGGTGCAGGTACCACAAGAATACCAGCCACTCCACCGAAGAATGCCAAGCCCTGAAAGACAAAATAGAAAAGCTCATTCAGGCCGGGCATCTCAGACGCTTTGTGCGTGGGACCCGGGAAGCGCGTCGCTCCTCATGCAAAGAGCAAACGCCTAGGAGAAGAGACCGAACCCCCCCAGGTCCACGAGAGGATGATAGGCGCGGAGAGCAACAGGGACGAAGGGACGACCCCCCACAAGCTGACACTCGTAGGGGCCGAGAGGTAATTAACACCATAGTTGGAGGGTTCGCTGGCGGAGGCAGTTCCAACAGCGCACGCAAGAAGCACCTACGCGCCGTCCACCAAGTAAACCTCGTCTCCGCCCAGCCGAGGATGCCATCGATTACGTTCACAAATGAAGATTTCAAGGGGATAGACCCGACACAGGACGAGCCAATGGTAATATCGGTCGATATCGACAACTTTACGATCAAGAAGACCCTTGTGGACCAAGGAAGTTCGGTCGACATATTATACTGGAAGACCTTCAAAGCCATGAGAATCCCGGAGGACGAAATGATGCCCTACAACGACCACGTGGTCGGTTTTTCGGGGGAACGCGTAGGAACGAAGGGTTACATAGAGCTATACACAACATTCGGCCTTGAAGGGGCAAGCAAAACCCTCAAGATCAGATACTTGGTCATAAACGCCAACACATCCTACAACATCCTCCTCGGCAGGTCGTCCCTCAACAAGCTCGGAGCGATCGTCTCCACGCCCCACTTAGCAATGAAATTCCCTTCCCTCTCAGGCGACATCTTGACGATCCACGTAGGTCAAAAGGTCGCCCGAGAATGCTACGCCGAAAGCCTACGAGTTGAACCTACACAACAGAGGTCCAGCAGCAGCCGCTCACCCAAGCAAAAGATTGTCGGCCGTGGAAGAAGCCCCCATCGGTACTCACCACAACCAAAGAAAGCCATCACCATGGCAGATCTGGATCCAAGAGAAATCAAGCCAAGACTCGAAGCCAAGGACGAGCTGCGCCAAGCCAAACTCGATGGGGAGGACCGATACACGAGCATCGGCACAACAATGGCCGCCGCCGATGCGAATTTCGTTCACCGAACCCTCAAGAGGAACGTAGATTTCTTTGCCTGGACGACGGCCGACATGTTGGACGTCCATCCGAACATCATCACCCATCGCATTTCAGTGTATAAAGAAGCGCGCCCGGTAGCACAAAAGAAAAGAAACTACGGAGAGGACAAATGGTTGGCGGCCAGAAGCGAGGCCGAGAAGCTCCTAAAAGCCGGCTTTATCGCCGAAGCACGATACTCCACTTGGCTGGCCAATGTGGTGATGGTCAAAAAGTCAAGCGACAAATGGCGGATGTGTGTAGATTATAAAGACCTCAACAAGGCGTGCCCCAAAGACTCATACCCCCTTCCCAACATCGACCGGCTGGTGGACGGAGTGGCCGACCACAAAATACTGAGCTTCTTAGACGCCTACTCCGGCTACAACCAGATCAGCATGCACCATAGCGATAGAGGCAAAACGGCTTTTACGACGGACGGTGCCAACTACTTGTACAAGGTAATGTCGTTCGGCCTAAAGAACACCGGAGCCACCTACCAGAGGCTCATGGACAAGATCTTCAAAGGGATGATCGGCAGAAGCGTGGAGGTGTACGTAGACGACATCGTGGTGAAATTCGACTCGTGTGGCCAACACATAAAAGACCTGCAAGAAGTTTTCGACGCTCTGAGAAGGGTCAACATGCGCCTCAACCCTGAGAAGTGTGTGTTCGGCGTAGAAGGTGGCAAATTCCTCGGCTTTATGCTGACCCACAGAGGGATCAAAGCGAACCCTGACAAATGCAAGGCCATAACGGAAATGAGAAGCCCGAAAAACTTGAAAGAAATTCAGCAGCTACTCGGCCGACTAACAGCACTTTCCAGATTCGTCCCCCGCCTCACCGAGCGGATCCGGCCGATAGCCACAATGCTCCGCAAAACTTCGAAATTCAGTTGGAACGAGGAATGCGAACAAATCTTCGGCCATCTTAAAGCATTCCTGTCATCACCGGCCGTCATAAAAAAGCCTCGTCTGGACCTACCCATCGTAGTCTACCTGGCCGTATCAGAGGAAGCGGTCAGCGCCGCCCTTGTCCAAGAAGTGAACCACGAAGAACACCCGGTATACTTCGTCAGTCGGACGCTCCACGTAGCCGAGACCAGGTACCAAATGATAGAGAAAGTGGCACTAACCCTGGTGCTGACCGCGAGGAGGATGCGCTCATACTTCCAAAACCACGAAATCAGGGTAAGGACCAACAATCCTATATACAAAATTTTATCTAAACTTGACCTTGCAAGACAGATGATAGGGTTGTCGGTCGAGCTTTCAGAGTTCGACATCAGGTATGAATCGAGAGGTGCCATTAAATCCCAATGCTTGGCAGATTTCGCCGCCGAGCTCCCCAGAAATTCAGAAACCTCGGCCAAGTGGGCCCTCTACGTGGACGACTCATCCAACAAAACGGCTTGTGGCGTCGAGGTCGTCCTCGAGGGGCCTGGGGACTTACTGATTGAGCAAGCCCTCCAGTTCTCCTTCAAAGCAACGAACAACCAAGCAGAGTACGAGGCCATACTGGCCGGCCTCAACTTAGCAAACAACCTAGGCGCGCGGGAGGTCACATGCAAGAGTGACTCCCAACTGGTCGTCGGCCAAATCAAAGGAGAATTTGAAGTCAAGGAACGCAGCGATATTATCACACGGTCCGCAACGTCATAACCAAGTTCGACTCGGTCATGGTCGAACACATACCACGGCAGGAAAACGAGCGTGCCGATGCACTCTCACGCCTGACATCCTCTAAAAAACAAAGTCATCACCGATCGATCGTCCAAGTGCGACTAGCACAGCCGAGCGTAGGTGACGCCGAATGCATGACAGTCACCGAGACCCACACATGGATGACCCCGATCACCCAGTACTTGGAACACGGAACATGCCAACCGGGGG
>Ga0123342_1008577_pt1 | contig 12757 bp, 3 predicted proteins | sample Turbeawhitnodule_FD_89960 | JGI IMG/M metagenome (GOLD analysis project Ga0123342, IMG submission 89960) | Root nodule microbial communities of legume samples collected from Mexico - Turtle bean Mexico white nodule | ecosystem: Host-associated > Plants > Roots > Nodule | place: Mexico: Nepantla...
AATCACATCACTTAGACTCGTTGAATACTTTTTAAAAAAAATTTAATATAACATTAATTATTTTTTACTAATTATATCTTTTATATATATATATATATATATATGTATATATATATATATATATATATATGTATATATATGTATATATATATATGTATATATATATGTATATATATGTATATATATATGTATATATATGTATATATATATGTATATATATGTATATATATATGTATATATATATATATATTTATTTGTGTGAGTGTATGTATGTGCATGTGTGTTTTTATTTTATATTACAAGTAGAACAATAATTATAAAAATAAGTAAATAAATAAGATGACGTTAGAGACATCTTATTAAACAAAGATGGTTATAAAATAAACAATAAATAAATAAGATTGTAAATGTCTTTTTTCCCTAATTTTTGTGATTTTAGCGGCATGTTAGTGTTGAAGTTGAAGATGAAACTTGTATTTGGTGAATCCAATATTTATGATGCTTAAAGACATAATTTATATTAAGTTGTGTGTGTTAGTTGTATCTATTTACTTATTAATATTAATTTGATTCTTAGTTTACAAAGTTTTGATGTTAGAATTTATTTTGGTTAAGATGTTATTTTAATTGATTAAAAGGATAATTAAATTTGTTAAAATGTTCCTATCTAAAGTCTAAAAGAACTTCAATGAATATTTTAATTGATTGAATTATTATGTTAATATGTTAAAATTATTTAAAATCTTAAGTGATTCTAACATAGTGTTTTTAATCTATTAAATAAAGTTTTAATATTTGAAATCATTTATTTTATTAGAAGGCTTTATTATTCTATTTCTATCAGGTTGAAACAATGATCTAGTAGGTGAAATCAATAGATTATTTTCAAGTATTTAATCTATTAAAATTAAACGATACATTGTATATAATTCTCATTTCTTTAATATTTTGAAACAATTTTTTTAAAATATTTTGAAATTGTGTTCTTGAAACTTTCTTTCCAAGTATGGGAGATCATCTTGTTTGTTCAAGGAGTTGTAAACTTGTTTTTTGTCTCCGTTTAAGAGTAATCAAAAGAATCAAGTGAAATGTGTCCTTTGTATTGTGTTTAGGTAGATTATGAGTTGTATTTTATAATAGGTGTTTAATTTTGAATATTTGTAATAGGGTTTTACACGGTCTTGTTGAATATATTCTTATAGGATGCAAGAAGTATTTTATTGATATATACCAGTAATCTGAATTTTGTTGTGTTTAGTGTGAGTTTAGCCGGTGTGATTGAGCAATTAGACGCAGCTCTTTAACAAGAGTGAACAAGTATACAATTGTTATGTCTTTCTTGCTCTCTTGATCTTTTTAATTGTTGCAATTTCTTGCTGGTTTTCTATTGTTGTTATAAGTTCAAATAATCAACATGTTAAAAAGGCACGATAAAATCTTTTTAATTTGTTGATTCAACAAAATATTTTCAAGCAACTGAAAAAGTTTTAAAAGCTTTTCAAAAGTAGTTTTACTAGTTCAATTCACCCTCTTTTAAACTTTATCGTCTTTTCCTTACAACTGGTATCAAATTAGGTTCTTGAAAGATATTCAAATTTTGATTCTCTTTTCTTTGAAAATGGTTGAGAACAAACTGTCTTTTGTTGATGGTGCTTCCATAAATAGACCATCTATATTTGGAGGTATTAACTATGAGTTTTAAAAAATTAGGATAAAAATCTTGATTGAATCAATTACTTGATAGAGTAATATGGGATGTCATTCTAAATGAAAAAATTTACAATAAGAAAAATTAAATATAAAATGAAGAATCAAACATATAGCTTTGAGGCAACTAAGACTATAAAATTTTCTATATTGTCTTTCAACAATAAAAGGAAAGTCAATTAAATGATAATCATAATTTGTCTTCTTTTAAATAAAGAAAAGATAGAAATTATTGTAAGTATAACATAATATTTATGGTTGTTGAACTAATAATTGTGTTCATTTTAAGAATAATATACAAAAGGTTATTGAACAAGTATGACTTAAGATTCGAAGAAAATGAAAATATATTATAAAAGCTAGTGAATTCTTAGTTATATTTATTTATAGAAAAAAGACAAGTGATGAAGATGTATCATTATATATAAAGTGTAGTAATTTTTTTTATCGGTTAACAAAGTTTTCAAATTGAGAATGGTTAGAATTATATGTAAAAAATTATCAAAAGTAATAAAATGATCCAATATTTATATTGTAGTATGTTTTAAAAAATATATAATTTTTTTTATTTATAACTTATATATAAGAAAATATTTTAATCAAAGAATAAGTTTTATGATATATAATTAAAAGATATTGAATGATGTAAAATTATTTCTCCTTTATATATAATGTATAGAGAATAATTTCAAAATATTGATTATAACAAAATATAATTATTTTAAAAGAAGTATATAGATATTTTGTCCAGGAAAAAGTATAAAATTGTGGGTGAGTAGTCGTTGATGAGTTGCAGGTTGGAAACAAGAGGATGCCATTTATTTTGGATAGAAATAGGTATGGAGTGTGCATGATTGAAAGGACAATAAAGACGAAAATAATATAAATAATTTAGTAGAATATTTTTTTTTAATAAATAACACGAGATGCATTATATTATTTGTATATATTTTATTTATTTTAGCTTTGACTTTCTTTAATCAAACATTTTCAACTTTTATTTTTTTTTAATTTTTATTCAGTTTATTTTTCTTCTGTAAATTAAATAATATTAATGTCTCCGTCCGAGACAAATGTGTTTTGAAACTTTTTTTCTTACTTTTTTTAATAAACTTTTAAATTTTTATAGAAATAAGAATGTCTAAATTATAAATGCAAGTAAAGTCGCTTTCTACAATACAATTTATTTTATATCGTCATATTTAAAACATTATACTTTATAAAAAAAAAAAGTTGTGTTTTGAAACATGATTCAGCTATATTTTATAACGTATTTCATATTTGTCCATATTTATAATTTTTTTAAATTACTCAAAAAATTTAAATTTTCCCAAGCTATCATCATTGGGTTGAAAAAAGAGCTTTCAGTGGATTATTCTTTCTTTTTATTTATGTAAAAATTAATTTAATCTACTTAATTGATGAAATAAAAAAGAACAGATGAGATTAGATATGAATATGTAATCGACACGAATGTTAACGAATATCCTGATAAATAATGTTAACGAATGTGGTTGAAATATGAAAACTCTTATATTTTTAATGTGTTTACATTGTACAGAGCATAGTTGTCATAGGAGAGAACTTGTCTCCTTATTACTTTTGTTTAAGAAGGAAAAGAGGCATGAGAAAGCAATGACACAACACTATGAAAAGATACCTATGTCAATTTGGTTGAAGTCATAGGGTTTAATTCTTATTTACTTGGACAGGAAAAAAAATCATATGGTAAAAAAAAATTATACAACCAAAATGCCTACAAAAGTTCCAAGGGTCAAGTTCTATCCATGAATCATTTTTAAAGTAAAAAATCTTATTTAAAAATGAAAATAGAAAACAAAATTTATTTAAAAAATCTTTATACACAAAATTGACTCAATTCAAATCCAAATCCAAGACAATATAGATAGGGTCGCTTCAAGCAAATGTCAAGTTAAGTTAGATTGAGACCATGTCAAACTAGTCGAGATAGGCTTAGGTAAGGTCAAATCAAATCTAATCCAGATCAAACCAAGTGAGGTTAGATCTAGGTTAGGTTGAGACGGATCAGGTCAAAGTCAAATCGAGTTGGGTTTGACCCAAATCGTGTCGAGTTGAGTTAGGTCAAGTCTAATTTTGGGCAAGTTAGGTTGGTTAAGACAGGCCCAACTCATGTCAATCAAAGTTGGTTGGGCCCAAGTCAAGTGGAGTCGAGTTAAGCCTAAGTCATGTCGAGCCTAGGTCAGGCCATAGATCAACTTAGTTCGAGTCGGGACCAAGTCAACCTGGTCGTGTCCAGGTTAGGATGAATTGGGTTGGGTCCATGTCATATTGAGTTGGGCTGAGTCTAGGTTACACCAAGTTGGGTCAGGTTTAGGTCAGGCTCATGTTGTGCTAAGTTGAGTTAGGTCCAAGTAGAGTCGGGTTGAGACGAGTTTGGCCTAGGTTGGACTCATGTTAGGCAATGTCAGGTCGAACCCATGTCAAGTTGTGGTAGGTTGAGCCCATGTTGGGTTGAGTCGAGATCATATCAAGTTGGCTCAGGCATAAGCTAGACTGAGTCAAGTTTGACCTAAGTCAGGTTGAAACCAAAGTTTAGAAAGGTTGGGTTGATTTGGGCTTAAGTCATACAAGATTGTCAAATCAAGCCTAAGTTAGGTTGGGCCAAGACAAACTCGATTGAGCTAGGCCCAAACAAGTTGATTTGAGCCTCAATCTTTTAATTAAGTTGTAAAAAATAAAATTATATTAAATAGCATTATAAAGGGACAAAGTTTTTTATTAACATCAACATCGCTAAGAGAGTTGTAACTTGACATATGAAAATTGACACATGATTAACACATAAACATAACAAACACATGTCATGATAAAGTGACCGCTTCACCAAACCACTAAACTAAATACACTTTTATGTCATATCATAATAGTATTGTTATTATTATTACTTTATTTTATTATAAACATTAAAGTAATAATGATTATAATAAAATAAAGTAATAATAATTATAATAATAGTAATGGTAATAAAAATAATACTAGTTATGATATGATATAAAAGTATATCTAATTTAGTGGTTTATGATGGTCTCACTTTATTATGATCTTTGATTTCATTCTTACATGCTTAATTTTTATTTTTCATTTAAGAATTTAATTTAAATGACATGTGTTTGTTGTGTCCTCATATTAGTCATATGTCAAATTTCATTTACCAAGTCACCACTCTAATTAAAAAGTAAGGGACAAAATTGATTTTTGGCCATTACCTAAAAAATAATTAAGGACCAATTTATACTTAATGTAAAGCATTGAAGGATTAATTTACAATTTAGAATATTTTAAGCACTCTTCAATTCTCAAAAAGTATTTAGTAGTTAAATGAATTTTCTAGAAAGTTCTTTTCTTTGGATAAGGATTCTTCTGAATGGGGAAAGACTTACTCTTGTTCATTAAGTCTGTTGATAATCCTCTAGTATTAACCCTCGTCCTGGGAAGATTTCTAGCCCCATTCAGGTTCGTTGGAGCTTTCCTTTTGTTGGCTGGATTAAGATAAATACTGATGGTGCTTCTCATGGTTGTCATGATCTTGCTGCATATGTTGGCATTCTCAAAGGGAGCAGTATGGGAAATATATTGATATGTTTTCTTCTTTTATGGGTATACATACTCCTTTATATGTTGAGATCATAGGGGTTATTGTAGCTATTTAGTATGCTCACTCTACAAGTTATAGACATGTTTAGCTGGAGAATGATTCTCTTTTGCTTTGCCTTTCTTTTTTTTTTTCCTTTGGATTGTTCCTTAGATGCTTAGAGGGTATTGGAGAAAGTGTTTAGTGATTTGTAAAAGTATGGAGTTCAAAGTCTCTCATATTTTTTGGGAAGGAAACTATTGTGTTGATAAATTGTCTTCCCTTGGTCTGAAGAATAAGTTAGATTATAAGTGGCATAGTTCTTAACTTTCAAAAACTGGTTTAGATTTCTTTCACTACAGGTTTCAACTTCCAATGTTCCACTTAGTTTAGTTTCCTTTGTGGGAGTATTTAGTATTTTTCTCACAAGGGTTTGGTTTGGTCCACCCATGTTTTATATCTTTTTTTTCTTTTATGGTTTCTTTCATATGATGGAAAATGAATGTTGATTTTGGGATGTCATCCTAGTTGAGATATCAGATTTCATAATGATGTCTAACAAGAGTTTTACAACAACAAAAAAATCGAGTCTTGTAATGGAACATATTTATTTTTGACTTTGACCTTAATCCTCTTTGTACGGGGGCGTTAAGAGGTGAAACTTTTTTAAGTCACTCTTTTGGTGAATCAATGAAATAAGACTTATTTTAAAAATTGATTAAGATTGGTCCATAAACTATGAATCAAGTTGACAACTCTAATTGAGGATTGATCATCAAAGTTTCAAAATGACCAAATACACACTAAGACAAGTATTATAAAAATGGTATATAAAATGCGTATTCAAAATCCAACTAATTTAAAATAATAAAAAATAAATTAGGTTTTAAATAAGTATTTGTAACATTAATTCAATTTAATTTTTTCAATGGAGTTGTTTGGTGTGTTTCTTAAAGGTTGCTTTTGTGTTTTACTAATTAAATTGTACTTATAATGTTTTATATTTAAAACATGATTACAAAATTATATTTTAAAATATTGTGTAATTTATTTGTGAATATGAGATATAATTAAAATTATAAGATCACAACAATTAAAAAAAGCATTTTGTTTGACAATTTTTAATTATAAAATGTTTAATAGTTATTTTTTAATAATTTTATAATAATAATATTTATAGAATTATATCCATACATGTCGTAACTTAGGTCACAATAGTGGGAAGGTGAACTAAAAAAATTATGGATAAAAATATAGAAGAGAATCCTCACCATAGTTTATTCCAAAAAAAATATGGAAAAATCGAAAAGATGGTTTGCAAACTAGATTTGGAGTTTGCGAGTCGGTTACAGACACCCCTACATTGTTCATCCCAAGACGGTTCTTATATGAACTAAATGAGTGTGATTTTTCATAATGTTACTTTTTTTCCTGAAAATAAAAATAGAAAACATGTTTAAAAATAAATAAAATAATTTTAAATTTTTTATTTGGAACTGGCAAAAATGAACCTTATATATTTTTGTAACGCAAAATCAGGGTTTACGTAGTTTTAAAAGTTAAACTATTTGAAAAGATTGGAAGGTGAACTAAAAATATTATGGATAAAAATAAAGAAGAGAATCCTCACCATAGTTTATTCCAAAAAAATATGGAAAAATCGAAAAGATGATTTGCAAACTAGATTTGGAGTTTGTGAGTCAGTTACCAACACTCCTACATTGTTCATCCCAAGACGGTTCTTATATGAACTAAATGAGTGTGATTTTTCATAATGTTACTTTTTTCCTGAAATAAAAATAGAAAACATGTTTAAAAATAAATAAAATAATTTTAAATTTTTTATTTGAAACTGGCAAAAATGAACCTTATATATTTTTGTAACGCAAAATCAGGATTTACGTAGTTTTAAAAGTTAAACTATTTGAAAAGGTTGCGTGAATTTAAGTTGACCCTTGAAAGAATGAAACGGGAATTTTGAAAAAATGAATTTTTATTATTCATTGTTTGTTGATATTTTTGAATTTTAAATATTTTTATACTTTTCAGATTTTTTAGGAAATAAGAGTTGGTGGGTGTATAAAATGAGAAAGGAGTGGCAGATAGCAAAAGTGTTGGGCCATTTGAAGGGGACAGGCTTTCAAACACAGTGTAGATATGAAGAAGGCAATTGTTTCCTGTACCATATCACTGCACCTGATTCCATTGAAAAGACGAACCTGTCCTAAAAAAATTTCTAAAATATGTGTTTTGGATTTTTTTTCCAGATTTTCATTTCCGAAACATAATAATCTCTTTTCTGGATTTTTTTTTCTGAAATGTATTATTTTCAATTCTGGATTTTTTTATCCGAAATAGAATTTTAATTTTTGTTTCCAGATTTTTATTTCCGAAACTCAATAACCACTTCCAGATTTATTTTTTGAGAATATATTATTTTCAATTTTGAATTTTTATTTCCAGAATTAAGGGCATTTTTTAGAAATTAAAAAAATATGTTGGGTGTAGGATAAAAATGATTGGGTCTAGGAAGCATTTGCCTATGAAGAAATGGAGTTTAAAATAAACAAAAATGCTGGCCTAACGGAATGGGCCCAGCTTTAAAAAATGTGGTAAAAATATAATAAACGTGGTGCTGAAGTAAAAGTTCTATGAGTGGGGATATTAACATGAGTACTGAAAGCAAAAGAGATCCAAAAAGGAAAATTCTCACTGCACCTCCATATATTTTTTTCAATTCCAACAATACTCTTCTTAGTAATCTTATATTATTAATGAACTAAATTTTGAGTCAAATAATACATATTTTCGAATTATAATGATGTTATTTTATTTTCGAGATATCTCATAATGTTAATAATCTCTTCTGCGATAACTAACTTGAATAATGATTTTAACGTGTATTGAATTCTAACTTTTATATATTGAAAATTATATCATTGCAAGGTGAAAAAAATGCAGTTATATTGTAAAAAAAAAACATGTTTAAATTTATATTAAACAACCCAAAAAAAAACCAGCAAGGTGCAAAATTATAAAAATACAAAACCCAAGAAAAAAATTAGCGTGGTGCAAAAATGAGATACAAAACTAAAAATAAAAATATTTTCGCACTAGGGAATATCAAATAAAATGAATCTTCTTGTTAACCCTCTCACACACTCTGTTCTCGCCGGTTGATTTTGGTGATAAGCTCTAGCTCCGATCTGTCTCCTTCGGAATCTGTTCTGCCTCTTGTTGTATTGGAACGTGACTCCGTTGAAACAGAGGGAGCTATACCTGTTGATTGCACTTTGACGATCAAGTCAGTAAAGGGTTTACTAAAAATCAAGAAGTATTTAGTTCCAGTCTTAGAAACAACGTACCTTTACCTAGGGTCTCAAGCCCCTATTATAGCTTATCTCTTGTAACAGTTTTCTCTCACGAGAATCTAATCTCAACTGATAGCATAATCAACAGAAAAACATTTTGTTTATGGGCACCTTCTCTCAAGGTGTTACAACAGAAAATAGTCTTATCTCTAAGGAGTGTATAAAATAATAACAGAACAACCACCTGCCAGCAGGGCACCAACTCATGTGCCAAAATCAGAGGATATTTTGCTTATGGGGGCACCCTACTCATGGCACAACATTATCTACGTGGACACCCTACTCATGGTGCAACATTATCTTTTATTATGCATGCAACTTAGCCCCTATAAGCCCTAGATCACAGATACTTAACCTAAAGAAACATTTACTTAACCTAGGCACCGTATGTGTTATGCGTACCCCTAGGTTCAAAAATACCCTTTACAAGTGGCCATATAAAAGGTTAACTTATGCCACAATGAGTTTACTAACCAAACTGGGCCCAATCACATGACCCACTATACTGGCCCAACAACCGAGTTGACCTGCCTACTCCACGCACCGAGATCTGACCTCCGAGCACTGAGCCCTGATACACACTCAAATGCTGGAACTACTCTCTCAAATGTTGCAATTAAAGAAGAATAGAAATGTTGTGACGAAAAAGGAGATATGTGACTGAATATGAAATATAAGGTGTGGGGTGTAACTAATGTTATTAAAAATGCAAAATTATACTTCATTTAGATTATTTAAAAATTTTAAAAATATTAAAACTAATTTTTTTTACAATTAATATGATACAAAGAAAAGGTAAATAGGGTGGAAGGAGAATTTCCCATAGAAAAATTGAAAAACATAAAAACTTCCTCTTTAATTTAGGTCGACCCACTTCCCATGATTCACCCATTCAAGTATCAAAATTGGTAAAAAAGACATTGAAATTGGTACAAATTGTGCATGAATCTTTTGTAAAAGTCGTGGGTCCCTCATTGTGTTTCATGTGCAATGATGCACCTATTGACATGACTAATTCCAAAAAAATAATCATAGACATCTATAAATGACATTTATATTTGCTTGACAATTGTTTATATTCATTTTAGTGATATTTTGACTTCCTGCTTTACTTCACACCCACAACAAAAAAGAATTTTTTTTTTAATAAAAGTATAAATAAAATGCAAATATTAAAGTAATTTTTAAAATTAAAAAAATTAAAATATTAATATTTATTGAGTTGGAAGGTGAAACATTGGATGTAAAAAACTATTTTCCTCCGATAAATCACACGGCCCCACAAGCATTCACATTGACTTGGGCTTTAATTTTTTTCAAGCCCAAGATTAAGACAAAAAAATATTTAATACCAAAACCTGGTATATGAAAAAAATCGCAACAGCTGCTGCAAATACTACACACCACAAAAACAGAAACAGAAACCTGAAAAAATTGCATTCTCATATTATTCTCTTAGTATTCTCATAGTATAAAAGCGATTACATTCTTCTCCACGTCAAATATTCAACCTACCTGTTCCTATTTTGCAATAAAGGAACATTATGGCATGATGACTCCAAGTTCTCAACCCCTTTCGCAATCTCATTCTCCTCTCTTGATTTTCCCCACAATACAGCATAAAACCCTACCACGATTATAACCGCACCAATCAAACTGCAAAAAGTTCATCACAAATTTTTATCACCAATCAAATGCTAAACTTTGACATCCATTTAAATGAGTATTTTTCTCTAATCTCTAGCATTCAAATTTTACCTTCCAAGACTGAAATCATCTGCAAGAAAGATTGCACCCATGAAAACGGTGAAAATGATTCCCACAGGTTTGAACATAGCACAAAACAGAGGACCTGCTTTAAGGACGCACCATGTGCATAGCAGGTAACGTATCACTGTTGCAACTATTGCCTATTAACAATCACCATTAAGGTTAGGAACCACAACCACCAAATACTAAACATACCTTTAAAATTTTTGTAATAAATATTTCTCATACCAATCATAATTTTTATTTCTTGATCATTCATAAAATTTAAAATAAAAAATACAAACTTAAATGTTTTTCAGTGTTTCATTTTAATCTGGTTGGTTTTCATTTGCCACCTGATATAGAATGCCAATCAACCCTATGTCGAAGTTGAGCTTCCATTCAGTTGGATCCCTAACAGCAATTAAGGCAAATACTCCACACAGCATGGTTGAAGATAAGAGTTGGAAGAATACAATCACTGTTACAGCAGGGTATTTCTTTGATACCGAAGACTGAAATTTAGCACCAAAAAGGAAAAATAATAAATCAAACTGGTCTCATAAATTACTCACAATCTAGAATGTGAGCATAGAAAAATGAGTCAAGCCATTTATCTTCATGGTTAAGAGTGTTTGATTAAAAGGGAAAAGCAACCTGATATATGTACCACATGGAAGTAAAGAGTGAATCTGCAACACAAAATATCCCTCCCAAGATCCAATTTAGCTGTGGCGAAACTTTAAGTATGTGGCTAGAAAAGTTGGACCAATGTGCCTTAAAGATAAGTGGACCCTTGTAAAGTATCACAACAAGTGCTCCTGTAACTGATACTATTGTCCCTAACACTTTAGCTTGGCTGCTTGAGTTCCTCCAATGTACTTCTTCCATCCTGAACCATTCAATTTAGATAGTACAAGTTTACAGTACTGCAATCACAAGTTTAGCAGATATCTGTTTAACTTTCTTCAGAATTGCAATTACAGCTACCATTTGTAGTCTTTAATATCTTTTCAATCATGATTACAGCCACATTAGCTACCATTCCCGCAATAGTCTACAATTTCTCTAATTGAAATTCAGTCACAACAGCAATTTAAAACAACAACAAAGTCTTATCTACTACATTGATCATATCAGGTCACTGATTATAGCTCAAAATCAAAACTAAAATATTATCTGTCATGCTGCTTTTCCATGTATGAAGATATATTTGTTGAATATATCATATTGACTAAATACATAATAAAATTATACTATAAAGCCGGTTTTAAAGACTTGGGTTAGTGACCAAACTCTAAAATCTTGTAGAAACAAGCATCCTAATGTTTACAAGTTGAGTAGAACCAAGTCACAATTATAGCAGCAAAAAACTACCTGAAAATGAGAGCAAGTACAAAAGTGATAGCTGGAACGAGATTAAGAAGGGCTGATGCAAGTGTAGGCGAGCTCAGTTCTATTCCAACATAAGCCATTATAGTTCCTGAACTCCTGCACAGTAAAATACTAAATATTTCTCATTTCTGAGATGAAGGAACACATGAATGAATGAATATAATAAAAGAAAAGTTGACATTAGAATCTGACAAATACAAAAAGCAAGGCATCCTAATTTAAAAGACGAGGAAAATACAAAAATATGATAATTAACTGGTGAGTGCATATAGAAGCAAGGTAGTAGTTAGAAAAAGAAACACTAACCCAAAGAATGCAAGCAAAAAGAAGCTGCAAAGTGCAGAGAAGGTGAGAGGAGGACGTTCTGACCTACTGAATGAAAAGGGTAAAGATAAGGAAGGTGGAGTGAGAATTATACAAAAGAAATTTGTGTTAAACTTTGAAACAAAGGTGTATAATATGTTTGCTTCCATGTAAGAAAAAGAGAACCTGTGGAGAAACAAGGCAAAGGGAAGAAGCAAGATTGTGGAGAGTGCAAAAGTGTAAACAACCATGACATATTTGTTGATATTATCAATCATGGCAACTTTGATTACCACCATGCTGCCACTTTGAGTTAGCATAGCCACCATCATTCCCACAAATGGCAGTAATTTGCCTGTTCCGTTCACCAATCTTGTCATTTCTTTCTCAGTCACTCCCACCTTCTCTGTCTCAGATCATATCTTCTTTCTTATTGTCACTTTATATAACATCAATATTTGATAGAAATGCTGAGGTACAACTGGGCCAGGAATATAAGATTTGGAGAGTGTATGTGAGGAAGAATAAGAGAGGGGTCAAGAGGAATGACGTGGCCCTGAATCAGGCTTGATATGTATGGAGGATATAAGGGGTATAAGCATTAGTAATATATATAGGT
>Ga0123342_1008578_pt1 | contig 12756 bp, 6 predicted proteins | sample Turbeawhitnodule_FD_89960 | JGI IMG/M metagenome (GOLD analysis project Ga0123342, IMG submission 89960) | Root nodule microbial communities of legume samples collected from Mexico - Turtle bean Mexico white nodule | ecosystem: Host-associated > Plants > Roots > Nodule | place: Mexico: Nepantla...
ATCAACCTGCAGACCTTTTTACCAAGTCTCTTAACAGAGAGATGTTTTACAGATTTCTCTCCAAGCTAGGTGTGTTAAACATTCACCCACCAGCTTGAGGGGGCGTTTTAGTGTTTCTGTTTTGTACTGGATTGGGCCGAAACCTTTGGGCTGAGCCTTTGTCCTTCTTTGCTCACGTGTATATATACATATTAGTTAGCTCAGTTTAAAATATAAGAAAAGAGTGACACAAGCATGCACGTGAAAAATGGTCATGCAGAATAAAACAGTTGGAGCAATATACTCGCTCTCTCTCTCTTCTCCTTTCTACACTGTTCATCATCTTCTTCCTTCACTCACATATTTCAGACAGCCATGAAACATATGCAGAACGTCAAAACTCACAAGAAACTTACCTACTAGAAGCCATGCAAATGGCGATGACCACGTCGTTGTAGTGAGGTTGGAGACCGGCACTGAAGCAACAACAACGTCGTATGGCTACAATGGTGTGTCACGTAAAACGCACAGAGAAGAGAGATAAAACTTCAAGGCTTCAGCAGCACCTTCTAAAGTAGACGTGATTTCATTTTATCATTTTGAGTTTGGTGTAAACTTTTTTATAATAACAAAAACTTATAATTCTTTGTAATTTTACCGTTATAATTATCTTTTATGTATATTTTTTTTATTGATGTCAGTGTCCTGTGTTTTTAATATATCAACTTCTTATAATTTTAATCTTTACGTTTTGCAATTATTTTATATGTATATATTTTTTTTTCTTATCTCTTTTAAATTCAATTAACTTTATTTTCTTAATTTTACTATCTATAAAATAAATTATCCACAATAAATTATAAGGTGAAACACACTATCATGATCATTCATGAGTTTAATAAGATTTGTAGTAAACATTTGATGAAATTCGTACTAAGCATTTGGATGTTTTCAATCTTTTGTGACTTTATAAGGTATTGATAAATATTTTTTGTTTTACAGATGAATCTGTATTGAGATATCATAAAAGCAGTTGAGATAATTCTTCAGTGGCTTGTTCTCTTATTGTTTAATCTCAACAAGGTTTGCAATCATATGAGGCTCTATTTTGTTGTTCGCAAACTGCTGCATGAACATTTGGGAGAAAATTTGGAAAGATATAACTACTTCCATTACAAGGCGGTTGGGGTTTCCTTGAAAGTTTCCACGAACATTTTACATTGAACTATGTTCAAGTCACTCGAGATTAGGATCTCGAAAAGCTTTAAGGTGATTCTCTGGATCTCCTGATTCAGGGTGTGATTTCGGTACCATGTAGTGTGGTGGTATTGGTTCATCAATGAAGGTCGGGTACTCTTTAGCTGATCATTTGTCTATGCAAAGCTTGTTGCGACTCCTCGTTAGTTCTATGTAACTCTTCATGTGCTCTCAAAGCTTCCTCCATTAAATGTTGTGAAATTTCGACCTCTTTACCTAACATGTCTTTCTCTACTCGAGTCTCCTCTAGTCTTCTTCTAGCCTCCGCATTTTTCTACTACAACTCCTGCATGATGTCTAAGATTTGCTATAAAGTTAGGACATGGCCATCTTCCTTAGGTTAAGCCTTCTATAGTTGATTTCTCATGATGTTGTTGTGCTATTTCTGGAGTTAAGAAAGTTTTTCTATGTGTTATCCTGTGAAGGTAGGAAAAGTTTTGCCTAATTTGTTCTTATTTGAATTTAAGCTAGTGAGCTCAAATGTCCTATGCCATATGAGACATATCCTATTTATGGAGATTTCATCCTCACTTTACCAACATTTGTAGGATCAATTTAAGTACTTAAAAACTAATTCGAAAACAAGCTCTGACATCCAAATATTTAATCGTTGCTTAAGTTTCCAAAGTTTTGATGAAATTTTTTTCACTCCCACTAATATCGTTGAGTCTGACAAAGATGACATCATATAACTGACCCACACATCATTTAACATGTGATTCATGGTCAACAAACGTGTCGTCCAAAAAGTGAGATTTTATTATTCTTATATCTTAGTTCACACCACTATATTAAAAACACTACTTTAAAGTATTTCTCGCTAGGTCAATAATGATTGTCACCTTAAATTTAGGACACTACCTTATGAAAATACTTTTATATTTTATATTTTTATTATATTGTGTTTTCACTTATTATAATATATTTAATTAAAAAATTATTTAAAATTATACTATAAAGTTAAAAAAAGTGTATATATAAAAAATAATCATAAAAAATTATTAATTTTTATAATATTATCTATAACCATTAATGAAGAGAACATACACAATTCATTACTAACTCTACCCTCATTAATATAATTTATTTTATTAACTTTATTATTTATACAAAACTACTTATAAAAAATAATAAATACCTTCAAATATTATATAATTATAAATTAAAAAATACATTTTATTTTATAATTAGGTTATAATAATCTTTATTTTAATAGCTATTATAATATTTAATTTTTATTATATTTACTTTTATAGTGTACATAAATCTTTACTATTTAATTATTTTAGTAACTATTTTATAAAATTAATTAATTATCCATAATAAAAAAATAGAAACTTATTTATTTTATAATTACTTTTTATGAACATATTTTCTTTATAAATTTAATAACATCTTTCAAGTTTAACATTTATTATGTAAAATATATTTTTATTTTTATATTTATTTATTATTATAAGAAAAAAAATGAGCACAACACATATGCATGTGTTTTCACTAGTAGTTATATAATAAAAATATTTGTAAATTTCATCAAAAAGTAAAAACTACAATAAAATATGTGTAAAAAAGTATCACAAAATATTTTAATTCTTATTTAAAAATACATAATTATAATTACACAATGAATTTTTCTTAAACTTTTATCGGTAATTCTTTAGATAATAGAAGTTAAAATTTGGTTAATAAATATAAAAGATAAAAAAAAAAGTATACACCCAAAATTTCAAAATTCAATTCTATTATCAATTGCTATATATTTATTTCTGAATTTTGATTTTTTTTTAAACTGGCAAAGGATATTCTTCTTAAAAATAGTAGTCTCTATGTAAAAATTTAATTTGGTGGAGATTTGATGGATCAATTAAATGTTTTTTATCATTTAATTCTATTTTTCTTATTTAGTTCACATGAAACAGAGATATTTTGTTTATTTTTGTTTCTTTCAAAATAATTAGTTTTTTTTTTCTAACAACCTGAAACTGTTGTATGAAAACCCCAAAACAAACATTTTCCTTCCTCTTACATTTTTGGCGCATAGGGCAATGGCGATCACCACACCTTTGTATCCATGAACTGAAAACAAATTAAAATAAACACCATCACCAAACATCTCCATTTCATCCTGTTAGAAATTTCGCATGATCATATGCATCATTATTCAACAAATGCAGCCAATAAATTAGTCATGCATCAGATCCAATAGCTTACCTTTTTTCATAATTGGATCGAAGCGAAAACGATGGATTCACCATCGTCCTCAACAACAGGAGACATGAGCAAGGTGGCGACGAAGTCATCGTCATCGTCGATGATTGTGGAGTCCTTGCGGGTCTGTGGCATTTCGGGTAGCACTCGCGTGGACAAAGAGGATCTGACCCAAAAGTTGAGGATGCCGCAATACCTTCGCTTTGCAATGCGCGAATCCATCAGATTGAACGATGCAGCTGCCGGAAAGAGTCATTGTAGTCGTAGCCAAGACGACGACAACGCGGAGGCACCGTTGGTGCCGATGGTGGTTTTCATCAACCCTCGCAGTGGTGGTCGCTGCGGCCCATTCCTCAAGGAGAGACTCCAACTTATCATTAGTGAAGAGCAGGTTATTAATTTCTGACATTCTTTGTATAAAATTCCAGCAGGTTATTAATCTATTTTCACACATATGTGTTAGTGTTGAACACATTTTTAGGAATATTTGAAAATAAGAGAATCGTAAGTAGTTTTAGTGTTTTTTAAGAATAATACACAGAAAATAATGTATGGTTAGATAATGGGTTAAGATAATCTCATAACACCTTATTTGCATGTGATTAGTCATTAATATTTTTGTTTATGTACTAACATAGAGTTTTGGATGGTAAGAGGGAAAATATTTTTGTATATGTTAAATAGAGCATAAACATGTTTTTGTTATCATTGGAAGTTTTGATTAGAGAACAATTTAAAATGTTTTACAAATATGGTTTGTGTTGGAATAGGAGAGTTTGATTTTTTTAGGTAAAGAGTCGATGTTGAAGTTTAAGGACATATTGTGTTGCAATACAAACAAAATGACATCTTGTTTATGATATTGCCCTTAAGGACATATTCATTGTTTGTTACACAAGTCCCATAAGGTACAACAAGAACCTCTCGAAGGATATACTTAGACTTATAAAACTAGTATGAGCACAATATGAGATAATCCATAACAAGAGAAGAAAAATAGGAGGAGTTGTATTTTAGAAGAGAATGGACTCTTGAATTTATTGGTAACCTAAACATGATCAACATGGTCACACTCTCTCTATTAACCAAAAAAATATTACACTAAAAAGGAGTAACATTACAAGATAAAAGGTAATGTGGGTATATAAGAAACATGTATATGGGAATGAGAGAGGCAAGTATCTTGAAATACAAGGAATCAAGGGAAAATTGATAAGAATTTGAATTGAAATGTGCCTAAAAAATAAAGAATGTTCGATTTCATGCCTCAACTCTCTGCAAGCAAACCCTTCAACTCTTACTACATACTTTTAAGGTATAAGGAGCATGTTATAAATCCTTGGAAGGTAAGTGAATTAGGAAACACAAGACTTTTGCTTTCTGAAGTATTTCACATAACTTACAACAATAGAGATCAATACAAATTATCAAGAAGATTTTATCCTTTCTAATAGGTCACGTCACTCAAAGACATCCACAATCTCATAAGACTTGTTGGAGATCTTACATTGATTAGGAATACAATTGAATTATAATATAAGTGAGGTGAAATTCTCACCTTACAAGTCATACTTGAGATTACATTAGACTTAAATTCACTTATTAAGATGATATGAGAGTTATTTAGAGTATATCATAATCTAGTTATTCTGGTATTGTGTCACTATTATTCCGTCTATCTAATATCACACTCAAGATATTCATTCATTGGCATGGAAAAAGGTGTTGAAGATCCATCATGATTAAGAATAAGACCAAATTATTATATATAAGATACACTCCTCATGTTATAAGTCAATTTTGTGAGATTGAATTAAACATAAAGTTATGGTGACATTTATATGAGTTTGTCATTCTTTTTATGGGATGTATTGTTACCTTAAAAAATAATGGGAAAGATATTAAAGATAATGGAGAAACATAATATATATATATATATATATATATTTCTATTTATAAGTATTTGTAATAATATAAGAAAAATAAATTAAAAGCAGAATTTTCTAATAATTTATTGTAAATATACCAATTTAAACCTTTTTAAGAAAATTAAATGAGATCATTTTATTTTATTCTTTTAATTTTTTTCTGTAAACCTTTATAACGAGTTTTTTTAAATTAATTGAACTCTCCTCCCAAAAACAAGTTTATAATTGAGTCATTCTCACTTTTTTTTTTTCATGTATCTGATGAATATTTTTTTTGTTGAAAATCTATGAAAAACCTCTAATCTGAATCGTATATTTTATATACAAATTTTGAATTCTAGACCAATATATATAACTTTGGTTCGGAATGTAGCAAGTGAATATGTGAATGTTTTATTGACCCAATTATAAGTACCATTGAAGTTTACAAAAATTTTATATAGATATTTGTTTTATGAAATGTTTTTGTATTCTTATGAATATGAAAGTGAGAATATTTATTTATGTGTTTATTAAGATGTTGTAAAACATTTCTGGGCATATTTTATTTTTGAAGAAATATAAAAAGTTAAACAAACATAATATTTGGATCATAATAAATATCTGCATAGATGTTATTTAAGATTAGAGTATGATAAGTTGAATATATTTAGAAGTCCATTTTTCTTAATATTACAAGTTATACTAAAACAGCATAATTATATATAGCATGTTGGTTTATTTAACGCAATGATGTTATTATGAATGATGTGAATTGAAGTTGAGCGCAGGTTATAGACATGTTAGATGTGAAGCCTCATGAGTTTATCCGGTATGGGTTAGGTTGCCTGGAGATGATGGCTAATTATGGTGATCATTGTGCTTTAGAAACTCGTGATAGAATGAGGATCATGGTATGTTCTATGTTACTCTCTACAACTACCATTTCTTTTCACATGCTAAATGTTAAACTAATTTCAAAATTACTTTATATATCAATATTTTTTTAAGTTATAAAATAATATATAATTTAATTAATATAATAATTAATTATTTTTTATTTAATATTTCTTTTAATATTTAATGTAGAATATCAATTTGCTCAAATGTAAGAGGGTGGCAAAAGAACCTTTCTGAGAACTAAATATTTTCACAGCATCGACGATGTTGGTTCTTAATTATAGATAGGAAAATTCCAACAAAAAGTGATAGAATGTACAGGTCCCTAAAACAGTCTAATGTAGAGGTTCACTTGCAGACCTAATTACAAAGAATTTCATTACAACTACTTTAGTATTTAGTAACAAGTTTGTAGGTAGTAAGACTTTATTCGGATTTCGAAGAAAGTAAATAAAAAGAAAATACAAGAAAGTGAATAAAAGGTAAAGTTATTTATATTGAAAAAAATAGAAAGTAAAGAAGATAAATAAAAAAATAGTTATTAAATTGATTGATGTGACAAAATAAAAAAATCAAATTAATTAAAAATATATCAAATTAACAAAATATTCTTAATTAAAATTTAATAAAAATAAGTACAAATCAAAATTAAAAGATGACTAATTATAAAATAATTATTATATGAGATTAAAATAATATAAATAATTATATTTAATTTATTTAAATAATCAATTATAATTATGTATAATCTATTTTCTAACTATCAATTTAAAAATTAAAATACAATAAAATTAATTTATAATTTAATTGATTAAATATGTTTTTATAAAATTAATTACTAATATTAAAATAATTTTTTTATAAAATAGTAAAATTTAAATTATTTCATTTATTTTAATAATTTATTATAGTATAATAAAATTTTAAATAGTTTATTATATTTATTTAAACACAATCAATTATATTAAAAAAATATAATCATCGATTATGTTTTTTTTAAGATAATTGATTATATTTTATTTTTATAACTTTCACACCAAATCTTGGTAAAATGATTAAAACTGATATTTTTTTATTGATTTTCTATATTTTTATGTTTTAATTTTCAAACTTTCTTTGTATTTCCACTCTTCTTATGTTTTTGTCGTTGGAAACAAACTTACTTAAAAGAAGTGTCCAACAAAAAGGGAAAATGAAAGAGAGGTATTAAATATCTTTACTTTCTCTAGAGACATTGTAATCCTAATAATATTTTAACTTAAGGTTAGAATAATTAGCACCCCAAATACTCCCTTTATTATTATTTTTTTATTCTTTTGTTGATAAAAAAAGTTAAAATAATTAAGTGTTTTTTATAAAAAAAAAAGGTTTAAATCACTTCATTCTCTTAATTTTCAACCAAAGAACTTCATTTAGTACATTAAAAAACTGTTACTTTACTAATTAGTTTAGGCTAAAAATAGATAATAAAGCATTCTCTTAACACATGTCAAAGTTTAAGATAAATCCATATCAAGTCACATGTCTAAAAAAACAACAGCTTAAGTATAGTGATTTGAATGATGTTAAGAGATATTTTGATGATATAGGTTTTTGGAATCCCAGAAAGAAAAGTGTTAGTTAGTAAATTTTGTGCAGATGAATGCGTGTGTTGATTTGATAGGTAGCGGGAGGAGATGGTAGTGTTGGGTGGGTATTAGGATGTCTCTCAGAACTTCACTCACTAGGTCGAACACCGGTTCCTCCAGTAGGGATCATACCACTTGGTACAGGCAACGACCTTTCAAGGAGTTTTGGTTGGGTAAATTTCTCTGCCTTCAAACTCCGCTAAAAGTGTTCATTAATTACTCATTCGACCTCGGAAAGATAGTATTATTAGAGTCAATTATAATATTTAAGGTATTGTTTGTTTTGGAAGGCGATACGTTACTACGATTTTGTCTTTAAAAAAGTCTAAGTGAGTTGCAGAAGAAAGAAGTATATAAACTGCATTTATTCGACTCCTAAGCAGCGATGTGAAACTATAATGACAGTACCAAAACAAGTCTTCCATAGAACAAAATCATAACAGAACATCGACTTCCAAAACAAACAATACTTTAGATCTAATGATTGATCGTAATAATTTTATCTCTCGAATTTAACATAAGAAAAATTACATTTCTAAATAGTATTTGATTTAATCTATTATGATTACCAGGGTGGTTCGTTTCCTTTTTCATGGAAGGCAGCTACTAAGAGATCTCTTTACAAGGCTACTATTGCTCCACTTTGTCGTTTGGATAGGTACATATATCTTACAATTTTGCATTTTCAAGTCTGTTATACTTCTTTAAGTGGGTCTCTGCAATTTAGTAGTTCTTTTGAAAATCAAAATCTAATTTGTTCATTATATAAATATTGAATTGATTAGTGATTATAAAAATAACTATAGGTTAATTGTGTTTGTAAATTGTTATTTCCACCTAATTATAGTTGAAATATGATAATTCAAAACCACGAATGTAACATGGAATAACTTTGCTATTAAATTTCTTTTATGCAGTTGGCGATTTTCTATTTCAATGCCAGAAGGCACAGAGATAGAACCACCACATTCTTTGAAGCATGCAGTAGAGTTCACACTTGATGAGGTTTGGATTTTTGTATATCACTTTTTTTATATAAACTAATTTTAAATCAATTTTCCTACGAATTAAAAAAAAAAGTAAAATAAAAGTTAATTATAAACTGAAAGCTGGTACCTGCTAGAAATCATGACACATATATGGCATTTATTTTTCATTTTTGTAGTGATTGTGAGAAATTTAGAAAGAAGTGTAACTCGAAAAGTTTAAAAACTGTTTTGCATGTTTTTGAAAGTAATAGGATCAAGGAGTATTTAGAAATTGCCCATAAAATTACATCATATGTACAAAACATAATATAAAGGTGTTTCTTCATGCTCCCAATAGACGAAAAGACGATTTTAGCTTTTTTAAAATGAGTTTCGAATTAGTTTTTTTACACCTTTAGAATTTATAAATATATTTTGGAAAACATTTTCTAGAATTTTTTAAAGTATTTTCTGGAAAGGATTTTTGAATAAGATTTCCATATAATACATTCTAAAATATGTTTTCCAGAATAATTTTTCTAGAATATATTATGGAAAGAACTTTTCAAAATGAAAACGAATTATATGAAGTATTTTGATCATTTCACTTATTTTATAGGATAAAAAAGAATTTTGATAGTGTGCACAAAGAAACACTTTCAATATAAAATTAATAACAAAGCATATTTGTGTCTTAAAAAATATAACACCCACTAAATGAATACAAGTTATGTATTAAAAGTAATTATGATTTTATTTACAATTAGAAATATATCAATTCACAATCAATGTATTATATTGTGATTAGTGATTATGCTCATCACAAAAATAATTTATTTGAGAAATAACATTACAATAATGAAATCATTAAATAGAAACTAATTTTAAACAAAAAAATTAACTATTATAATGATTAAATTATAGATCATTTTAAAAACTAAAAAAATTATTGATTTCTATATTTGTTTTTATTATTGATAAATAGTTTATAAATTGGTATCTAGTTAGATACCAAGATTTTTGCTACCAAATTTAGAATCTAAATAATTGGTAGTTAAAACTTTGATAACTAATTAGATACCAATTTAAAAATATTTATCAATAATATAAATTAATTTAAAAACTAATAATTTTTTTAATGTTTAAAATAGTCTCTAATTTAATCACTATAATAATTAATTATTTTTTATCTTTAAGATTGATTTTTATTTAATGATTTTTTTTAGTAGCGAAAGGTATTTTCAGAGCTATTTTATGTTGAGGATAATTGTTATCAAAGTTATACGAAGTTAAGAACAAAATAAAAGAAAAAATAATGAACAAATCCATTTTGGAACGTTGTTGATGCTAATGGACAACAATCACCACTTTTTTAGAAGTCTTTTGTGTTTCAAATTTTCTCAACATAATATCTTGACATAATTTTTCTTGTCTAATATACAAAGTTTCTTGTGATTGAAGGGTTTAGATATCGAGGGACAACTGTCGAATAATGTTATATGTTACGAAGGCGTATTCTACAATTACTTCAGTATAGGTACTTTTGGCTTTCATGTTTCGTAATATGTTGTTACTCAAAATGGATTTTTTATAAACAACTTAATCGTTTTAGTTCATGTGTGTTCTACAAGAATATATGGCAACTAGCTTTAATATAAACCCAAATTGCTTTCTTCTTGATAATGTCAATATATTAGGAAATTTGAGAATGTATTTTTAAATTGTTATCACAATGTTGTAAAATTTATGGGGTAAAATGCTAATTTTGAAAAATATAGGAGTCGATATACAATTTTGTAATAAATCACTACAAGAAAAATCATCAAATAGAAACCAATTTTTAGATACTTTTGCAATAATAACTAAATTAAAGACCATTTTAGAAACTAAAAAAAATTGGTTTCTAAATTAGTTTCTATTATTGTTAAATAGTTTTTAAATTGGTATCTAATTAGCTACTAATGTATTATTTAGTTTTTAAATTTATTAAGAAGTAGACTTTAAGCCTAACTCAACCCCATAAAACCGGCTCATGAGATTGAGGTTTGCACCCACTTATATACCATGAAAGACTCTAATCTCTAGTCGATGTGAGATATCCAACAAAATTTGGTAGCAAAAACCTTGGTTGCTAATTAGATACTAATTTAGAAACCATTTAAAAATAATAGAAACTAATTTAGAAACAAAAAATTTATTTAGTCTCTAAACTTGTCTATAATTTAGTCACTATAGGAACTAATTATTTTTTGTTTATAAAATTAGTTTTTATTTCATGATTTTCTTGTAATGAATATGCACTAAAATGTGAATTTTGAAAAATATAGGGATCAATCTAAAATTAAGTTGAGTTTTGGAGGTTTGTTGCAACTATTCTCTTTAAAAGTTTATATAGAGACTCGTTTTGGACACTTTTTTTTCACTCAAACTTAATCTTGAAATTCAGAACCAATTTTTGAACATACAATAATAGAATAATAAATTTTTTAGATTAACCCTTTAGAGTTGTTTTGTTTCTTTGCATTGATTTATTTGAGTGATGATCAATTAGTAGACATTATGGCTTCTAATTAGTCTTTAATTTTTGAGACTCAATCAAATGATCTTTATATTTTGCATGAGTTATATGTTTCATACGATTGTGTTTAACTAATTTTCCTATCTTTTCTATTACATCCTGGAATATAAAGTGTTAGATCACATTTTTCCTATTTCAAAATCTTTATCTTTACCTTGACTTTTAATTTTAACAATTGGTATGTGCTAAATTTCTTAGCAAATATTCTATTACAACTTCATGAACCTTTTAAAAAATAATTCTTTTGAAGACTAATCTTATGTATAGTGTTTGTTGGTGTTGAGGGAATGAAACAAAACAAGATATTTGTGAACAGAGAATATAAATTTTATTTCACTGCTACTTTTCAAATAAGAATACAATCTCTCTAAATAGTCTTACAATAGACTTCTCAAATTCTACCTTCTCTATCATAAAACTTATACTATAACTTACATTTAAATCATAGTATAAATGACATTTAAAACTAGAATTAAAGATAATAATTATTGGCTATTCAAATGCTATAATAAAACGGATGACGGCTGACGACTTTGAGTTTAATGCTAACAAATTCCCCTTTAAACTCAAACCTTTCATATTTTTCATTCAGATTGTTATCACTCACACTTCCCATTTTATATTTTTCCTTACCCCAACTGTCTCCAATATTATATTCTTCCAATAGTCACCATACTATACTTGATTAGAAGCAACTTCAATTTTCTTCATTGCACCAATCCGTGCAGAATTTTGAATTGAATTACTTTTAATTTTCCAAACAAAATCTTCTCCACTTTCACCCTTTGAATCAAAAGGATTTAAGAAAGACTTTGACTTCAATGAGCTTTGAAGATAATGATTATACCATATTGCCCTTTCAGATGATGTCTCAACACCATTCCATTTATGGTATTCTCCTAAATCAAAACCACTATTTTCAAGTAAAACACATGAACCAAAAGGGGCTTTTAATTTGAATTGTAATTCATTCATTCACCTTTTCTTTTTGTGCCAAAAGCAACAAATGGAGTTCTTCAACTTGATTGACTCTACTTCCTTGTCTTTCTCCATATCAACATATTTTTCTTCCAATTTTGTAAACCTTTTTTCCAGGTTATCAAATTTTGCTTCAACACTCTCCAATAATTGCCCATACTGAGAATATTACTCTTCAAGTCAGGTACATAAATTTCTGTGACACTTTCTTTGGATTTAAAGGCCATGTTCTCCTCCTCCATTGGATTGAGAGCAAAACTTTTTCCCTTCATTTCAACTTTAAACAAATCTCTGCCATCAACATCTTTGATTAAGCAATGTTTATTTTCAAACATCACTTTATAGCCTTTTTC
>Ga0123342_1008580_pt1 | contig 12751 bp, 10 predicted proteins | sample Turbeawhitnodule_FD_89960 | JGI IMG/M metagenome (GOLD analysis project Ga0123342, IMG submission 89960) | Root nodule microbial communities of legume samples collected from Mexico - Turtle bean Mexico white nodule | ecosystem: Host-associated > Plants > Roots > Nodule | place: Mexico: Nepantla...
AAAATCTGGCGTTGGAATCACTCCAAACGCATGAACCATTTTTTTTAATAAATTTTTCAAATTCAGTGTTCAGTTACGCCAACTGTAGCGCCCAGATTTGCACACTGTTTTTAAAATATTTATAATTTTTTTCTATTGACTCTTTTGAGCTTCTCTGATCATTTGCTTGCATACTCACTGTACGCATGAGTGATTGGAGAGAGAGAGAGAGAGAGAGAAGTTAGTTACGATTCAGTTACACACCTAAAGAGCATTCAGTTATGGTGCTCCGAGACGGAGGTGTTTGGTGTTTCTTGCTTGTTCACTTGATCGTCGGAGTGCAAACGGCCGCGAGGGCGCCCTTTGCTCACTCCTTTTCAGGTACTCACAGCGGAGTAGGGTGAAGATCTGAGTTGGAGACAAAGGAGTCCTTGTTCGCGAGTCAAAGCAACGCACGAAGATCTTTTCGGTCAACCGGCAGGAACTGGCCCCATGGTGGGTGTCAAATGTTCTCACTGGTTGACCTCAGTTGGACTGAATGGAGAGCTCTGCTTGGGAATTTACTTACCAATAGCTCTTCCAAGCTCCACCAGCGACGTCGAGAGAGGGTTTAGGGTTCGAAGAGCACGATGGATTTAGGGGCACCAGGCTGTGAGAGATGAAAGATGAAGTTTCTAATGTTACTATAGAGTGAAGTATATGATATTAACATGTGATTTTAATGTTTTTAATTAAATATATAAAACTTTATATATAGATAAAATCTGTATGTAACTATTTTTCTTTTTTTAATTAAAAATGTAATACTTTATATATGGATAGAATTTGTATGTAATAATTTCCACCTTTTAAAATCCATACAAATTATATACAGATATAATTTGTAAATAACTGTTTCCGTTTTTTTAATTAAATATGTAAAATCTTATATACGGACAAAATTTGTATGTAACTATTTTTTTTTTTAATTAAATATGTAATACGTTATATACAGATATAATTCGTATGTAATAATTTCTACTTTTTAAAATTCGTATGTAACATACTATATACGAATATAATTTGTATGTAAATGTTTTAAAAAATTTTAATTAAACATGTAAAATCTTATATAAGAAAAAAAAATTTATGTAACTATTCTTTTTAATTAAATATGTAATACGTTATATAGGAACAAAATTCGTATGTAATTATTCCTGTTTAATGGCGCCAAAATTACATATGGATTATATTCGTATGTAATCAATTTTTGTTTATATACGGAAAAATCCATATGTAATGTGTATTTACGTACTGAATTAAATCTTAATATAAAAATTCGTATATAACTCTCAATTCGTATAATAGTCAGTATGTAAATCAACAATTTCTTATAGTGAAATGTTTTTTTTAAAAAAATTTTGAAATAATTTTGATATACGGTTCTAGAAAATAAAAGATAGTCTCTTTTTTTACAGCATGATTTTCATAATCACAAAACATTATGAATTAAATATATTTATTTATAACAACTAATATAGAAAATTTTACCCTTAAGCATATCACTATTTTTACTTATTACAATAAATATATATATATATATATAATAGTTATTAAATAAAATTTAACTGATTTTACAAATAATTATGAAAATTAAACACTTGTTTTATTAAGCCAATTGCTTAAAAAATTATAAATAAGATAATAAGAAAAAAATACATTTTGTGAAGTTTAATAAATAATTTTTCATAAACAAATAAAAAAGATAAATAATCAAATTTTATATTAATTTTATTATGAATTTAATTTTATATTTTATTAATTATCTTTTATATATAATTGTTCCTACCGGTTGTCTAGAACGTGCTTCGTGCGTAGCTATGACTCACGTAACAAGGACACCTTCGTCTTGGTTCCAGATCTTCACCCTACACCGCCGTGAGTACCTGAAACAGAGAGAACAAAGGGCGCCCTCGCGGCCGTTTGCACTCTGACGATCAAGTCAGCAAGCAGAAAACATCAACTTAGGGAAATCCCAGCGTGCAAGTCTTCCTTCTTCGAAGTGCATCTGGCGCAAAGGGTGACTATCTGGGTGCCAACTCGTGCGCCCCAGCCTCTAGTCACTCGCCCTGGGAGTGTATCTACCTTCCTCTCGCACCATGCACGTGGATTGCCCCTGGGGCGTGGCCCTCTCCCGGGTCGTATCTGTCCCAGGGACTCTCCAGAGGTGGCGTGGGTACTTCACGAGTCAGGTTACTACCTACTGGTACTGGGAATATGGCCTTGAAGCCACCTTTCTCTTCTCTTTCTAACTGTTCTGAGGTACCGGGGCCCAAGGCCTCCTCGCCCGTACCGTGGCCTCTTATCGTGTCGCCCCCTCCACGGTCTTTCCTACCCGTGGGTATCAAGGGTGGCACCGTCGACGCCTAAATTTGGCGATGCCCACACCTGACGACGCCCAAAAGCGGTCAACTCTAACTCTCCTCCTTGGAGTCCCCCTTGGTGGGTCCCACCCTATGCTTGACTTTGACTTTGATCAACGCCCGAGGACGGGTCGGTACAATAATAATATATAAAAATATTATCTTATTATTTCTCTATTTTACCCTGATAACATTTTTAAATTCTATAATAATATATAAGAGATTCCCATACAAAAATAATTTTTCTATTTTACCTCTCATAATATTTTTAAGTTAAAATGTAAAATTCATAATAAAGGTACCAATTTAAAAAAAAAAGAATATAATGAAAAAAAAATTGGTCATATTTTAAATAAAATTAAATTCTAAGTATTTTGAATCTTTCATTTTGTGTAATTAAACTTCTTATTATAACATATCTTCACTATAATATCAATCAACAATATATTTAATTATTTCGTTTTCTTATAATAAATAAAATCACATAAAATAAAAATAATATATATTTATTTTAAGGAATTATTATTGAATATAATAAAAAAATGTGAACATTCAATTGATCCGAATTGTGTTTCTGCTTGTTGTAATATTAATTATATATATAAAAAAAAATTATATTGATTATATTTTACTATTATAAGGAAATGTGGACATGCATTTTCATCGGTAATAATTAATTAAATAATTATAATAATTGAGCTGTTTTAACTAAAAATGTGTATAACGCGGTAGGTTTTTTTTTTTTTTTTTCTGGCCCACGATGTCATGCAAGCTCGGTATCAAAACCGAGTAGGCCACAGCATGCAAAGCAAATTCAAATCCCTTCAACGGTTGGAATTCTCAGCGAGAAGGGATTTTTGCGGAGAAAATGTTTAACGTGAAGAATCGAGTTAGAATGAAATCGTGTACAAGTATATGGTTATGGCTTACAGTGTTGTTGTTTTCAGTTCAATCTTTGGGATCTGAGAGGAGTGACGTGGCATACGTGACTCTATTGTACGGAGATGAATTCTTGTTGGGCATTCGAGTTCTGGGCAAATCTATACGGGACACAGGATCCAACAAAGACATGGTCGTTTTGGTCTCTGATGGTGTCTCTGATTATGCCAATAATGTTCTCAAGGTATTGCATTCCTATACGAGTTGTATTAGTGCGGGATGTGAAATGAATTTTTCTGCTCAGTTTTACTTCGACTGCCACTTTATAGTAAATTTGATATTATAATTTCATTTGGCTTGAATCGTAAATTTTGGCGGTTACGAATGGTTTTGTTGATTTTGAAACTCTTCATTCAAGTACGGTGGGTATGGTTTGTTGTGTTTTTTTTTGTCTAGGCTGATGGGTGGATAATTGAGAAGATCAGTTTGCTGGCAAATCCTAATCAAGTACGTCCAACGAGATTTTGGGGTGTTTATACAAAGCTCAAAATATTTAACATGACTGACTACAAGAAAGGTGTAATATTTATGTTTTTTGTGTTTTTTCGTGTGTCTGGTTATGGCAGTTGAGGAGGATACTCTAAACTTTCCGTTCGGGGTTTTGCATTTCCCATAGGAAGTAGTTTCCCGTGTTTATGAAGTATGATTTATTGGGTTTCTTGAATGTGTACGTGCAGTTGTTTATCTCGATGCTGACACTATCGTGGTTAAGAATATTGAAGACCTTTTCAAATGTGGAAAATTCTGTGCTAATTTAAAGCATTCTGAGAGGTTGAATTCAGGAGTCATGGTGGTGCAGCCATCTGCTGCCGTCTTCAATGACATGATGAGTAAAATAAACACTCTGCCATCTTACACTGGAGGTATTATGATTTTTCTTTTTTAACTAATTTTATATGCAATTATTTTATTCATTTGGATTTGGATTTGGACCTAATAGGGTTGAACAATTGGCTACAACTATATTCCTGCTTTCACAGGGGATCAGGGATTTCTCAACTCATATTACTCTGGATTTCCCAACGCACATATTTTTGAGCCAAATTTGACACCAGAAATGTTGGAAAATAGACCAGTTCCTGAAATGGAGCGACTTTCCACTCTTTATAATGCAGATGTTGGTCTTTACATGCTGGCTAACAAGGTACTAGAATATAGGTAAATAAGATGATGGTTCCTTTCTTTTAAATATTTGGGGGTAACACATCAGTGATACCTTCTTATTTGAGTTTTGAGTTAAAATGGACGCCTGTTAGATCCAGTTGCCTTTCTTTGATTCATGTTTAACTTGTAAAAGTCTTACATGTTCATGTTAATGTTCAAATTCACTTGATGCTATTAGTTTAACACCTACGGTTGAATAACATATATTCTTTCATATTGTTGGAATAATACATTTTTAATTAATATAATTCTTAAGAAGTAGACTTTAAGGCTAACTCAACCTTATAAAACTGACCTGTAAGATGAAGTTTGTACCGATTTATATATTATGAATTGACCTAATCTTTAGTCGATATGAAATCTCCCATAGTACTAAAGGACTAAAGCCTTTCTGAATAGGTTAAAGGAAAAAATTGAATAAATCTTTTGTAACAAATTGCACTAAATTGATGGAATGAATGAGAAGATAAAATTGCCAGCACTATGATGGCAGGCAAATTTTGTGGGGAGATGAATTCCTTTGTGTTGGTTTACGAGCTTATTGTTATGGTAGAAATTGGAGTGAGTGCTGATGTCGCCCTTTAATAGTTATGACGTTGCAGTGTGACCCATATTAATATATTAAGGCTTATAAAGCCTAAAAGGAATTTTTTACTGCTTCTTCTGTTGGATTCAAATTTTACCGTTTGCGTATGGAAATTTTGGCAGTTAGAATGAGGACTTGTTAATTTTGATATAGATGGGTCAAGGTGATTATGCAGGAGCAAAGCCAAGGACTTTTCCATCATGTTAACATTTTAAACTTCTTTAATTCCTGTTAGAATCTGGGTTTTGGGGCATGTGTGGCGATGAGAATTGAGTTAGGGGCAGTAATGACAATTATTGGCAGAAAGTAGGATCTGTTACATTTCAAGATAGGTGTAATACTCACAGGCATGAATGCATTTTTAAGTTGAATAGTAACGGTAATGTTGACAATTTAGGGTTGGAAAGTTAGGAGAAGTTACATATTATTAAATATGTGCATAACAGGGGGACACTTGTGTATTATTTTGTAGTAGTTTGGACAGAAAATTCTTCTCTGTCTGTAGAAGTCTATGACTTTAGGACAGCAAATTCTGCTATACTTTTGTGTATTCTGTGTGATTTAATATTACTCTTCTTGAATATATCAATTGGTGTTTTATCATTTTTTGTCCAACCTTGCAGTTTAGAGAAAGATGATGATGCATTTGATAAGGAGCTTGTATGAATTAAAAGAGAAATTTGGAGGGGGATGGAAGCCAGGACTGAGGCTTCGGTCTGTATGGCCAAGAAATTGCCAAATTGACTAGATCTAGAGATTTTTTAGTAGATTACAGAAGAGAAAGGATCAAATTCAATCAAACATGTCAGGGATGAGAACCGTAGTCTGTATGGTAGTTAAGAATGTGGAATTGCCATTTTTCAACGGAGATGACATTATTGGGTGGCAATTAGGGCAAATTGAAGTTCAGGATATTAGTGAAGATTAAATTAGCAAAATTAAGTATGGAACGAAATGGTAGTGGAGAAAGATAGTCTGGAAGAACCAATTTCTACATTCAGCCTTGGAGACAAGGATGATTTTTCATAGTCGTATATTAAAATAGATGTAATTGTCATTAGCAATTACTAGCGAAAACATAAGCCTAATGTGTTCGCAATTTTTAAAATTTAAAAAAGTAATGAGTTATTATTAGATAATGCAATTATAAAGTTATAAAAAAGCTAGTTCTTTAAATCATATTTTAATTTGTCTTCTCAGTTTGTTTGATGTAAGAGATATTGAAAAAAAAGTGAATGAACGATGACAGGAAATTTAATAGTTATGTAGCTTATATACAGAGGGGAAAAAATTGTATACGACTATGTTATAGATTACAGATGTATTATTACAATATCTTGAACAGTAGCTGTTCTGTTGACTGTTTAGGGCAAAATATTTTTAGAAGTTACATATTTTTAAATATGTAATAAGGGGAACTTGTGGTTTCAGTTGTTGCAACTCATATCTTTGTAGACTTGTAATTATTTTCCTAGTTTGAATTAACTGCTATTATTAATATTTCATACATTCTAACTCACCAAATATCTTGGTGTTCCTTTACATTGCATCTTTTACTTCAGTTATATAACTATTCATGCTGACTTGTCCAGTGGATGGTAGATGAGAATGAACTCCGCGTGATTCATTATACACTTGGTCCTCTTAAACCTTGGGACTGGTGGACATCTTGGCTTGTGAAACCTGTTGATGCCTGGCAGGTATTTGTGCTACTTATTATCCTATTTTATCAATATCTCAAAAATGTGTCTTCCTGTAATTGTTTCAAAAATCATCTAGCTTAAGTAGTCATGTGACTAAGTTGAAGTTTGTGACAAAAGTATTTTAAATAATTTACTTTTTACATGGTCTGTGCTACAGAATGTAAGGCAACAGCTGGAGGAATCCCTTCCTGGAACTAAAGGGGGCCAAAATCCTAAAGATTATTTTCTTGTAAACTTTCTTTTTCTGTTACCATTTTGTGCGGTGCTGTTCTTCTGCTATCGTTCAACTCTAAAGGTCAGCTATCGTGGATTGATTTTATTCTTTAAGCATTAGGAATCCATGTGCCTTATAATATTGTATTTTCCGCAGAATCAGGGGTACTATGGTTCCTGTTGTAGAAACTCACTATGTGATCATGTCAGACAACTTTATTACAGGATCAAATCAGGGGGGGGACCAATTGTATATACTACTATTTCTACCTCAGCTATCAGTTCCATTCATCCGGTCATTTTTTACTTCTATACCTCAACTAAGAATTTGAATCCTCTTATGTGAGGTGTCCTTGCATACTCATCAGATGACTGGGTAATGCAATGTCCTCACATTAGAGGACCGAAAATACTGTTGTTGGATATGCATGCTGCTTATGTATTTGAATTTTAAAAATATCATGTATTATTTTTTATTAGCGATACGAAGTACTAATTGTGGTGTTAAACAGCTCATAAATGGTGCTCAGAGCAAGGTGCCTCCATATTTGGGCATGATTTCTGTCTGTGTCTGTTTGTTGGCTTCCGTGGTGTCTCTTGGATTAGCTTTCTTGATAGTACCTCGGCAAGTGGCTCCCTGGACTGGTTTTCTTTTGATGTATGAATGGATATTCACAATCTTCTTTATACTATTTGGGGGTTATCTCAATTTGATGTATCATTGGGGAAAGATTAGGATATCACATACACCTTCCTCGTTGACTCATCCCGAATCTTCTGATGAGGATTCTGGAAAAGGTATGTTCTGCCGGAATAGAGCATATTTGGGGGTTGTCTTTCATCTATGTTTTCAAGACTTTTTATTTTTATATTTATTTTTTAGTTTTCATCCTTAATTTGATCTCATCTATATTAACAGGTCACCAGCGTCAGATGTCATCATGTGATGCTGCTACGTGGTTCTATGGTTTAGGGATGGCCTTCTTGGCCATTGCCGCTCCCTGTTTGCCTTTTATTTTTGGGATCACTGCATTGTTTTTACGGTAATTTTTCCTTTTTCCTTATTAGTAAAGATATCATTAACTATGTACTGTGGCTATCATTCTTGATCTTGTTAGGCTTTCTATTTATTTTAAGTATAATTCCATTGCCCCTATTTGTCGTTTTAAAAATAGAACTTTGTTCTCGGTATGTTTTTGTGATAATTGACTATACTCGAATATTAAATTTCAAATTCTAAAAAACTTTGGAAGAACAGTGTTTGTAGCTGGCCTCTTTTGAATGGTAACTTGTAATGACGCTCATAGTGCATCTGATATGCTTTCAACTAGTGATTTTATCCTCCCTAAGATATGGAGGGTCGTTCCTGAACTGTAAGATTATTTGACCATTATATTGGTCATTCTTTGCTTATTTTTGGCTTGGATATGTAAAGTCCCTGTTCTACAACATCAAGCTAGAATGGCAGTTTGGAAACAATTACGTGTGTTTTTCTTGCTTTTTTAAGAGAGGGAGGAAGAAGTGAAGTAAATTTTTAACAAATGGTATGGGTTTCTGGACAAAGGAGCAACATAATGGGGATTGTCTAATTTTGGTGCTTTTTGTTGCTCATTTTTGGCATACAATGCCACCAAAATAGTCTTCCCTTTTTCTTATACATTCAGCTTGAGGTGAAGTTAACCATATTTCTGTCTTGTAAATTCCAAGCAGTTTTTTAAGAGGAAAAACAGCAATTTTCTCTTAGAATTTCCACTTACTTTTTTTTTATATATTTCTAACAGGTTGGGTTTGGCGGTTGTCGGGGGCGTAATATTAGTAGCTTTCATGACATACTCTTCGGAACATCTTGCTATCAGATCATTTCTGAAAGGGTTTGAAGAGAGGGATGTTGCACTCAATGCAAGCTTCTGCTGTTGATTCAATTCTTTGAGGTGATGCAAACTGCGGTAGATGATATCTTTATTCGCCTCTATTTTATTAAAATATGGATCATTGATCTATGCAGGACTGGGATACGTTGCCATACACCAACCCTCACATTTTATCCGAGCTTGGACTGCTCATGCAAAAATTACAACAAATTCTCAGGAAAAACCCTAAATTTAGTTTTTGATAAAACCAAAAAACTTTTGAATCAACTGGTAGTGTGGTTGTTATTGTATTCATCTGGCTTATCTTATATAGAGAGAGTTAGTGGTTATTATTGTATTCAACCAACGGGAAGCATTTTTTGACAGCTACTCTTTAATCCTATTGTTGAACGCAATAATAATGGGTAACGTAGTTGTTCCATTGACAAATGTAAAACTAATTTGGCCAACTTAGCATTATGTATTTTTCCTAGTTACCATAATTGCATTGTTTCATTAGCCTTCTTTTAAAAGATGATGTCTTTCCTTCAAAATTACAAATTGTGTTATATTCTAAAGTTTTAGGATTTAATTAGTAGTTTCTATCATTTATCATTTATCTTTAGTTGGGATTTAATTAGTAGTTCTATCATTTATCATTTATCTTTAGTTGGGATTTAGTTAGTTAGGATTTAATTAGTAGTTCTATCATTTATTATTTATCTTTAGTTGGGATTTAATTAGTTAGGATTTTATCATTTATCTTTCTATCATTTATCTTTATCATTTGTAATCTTTAGTTCTCTATAAATATAGTATTGAACTATTATTTGAGATATGAATAATCTATGCACCTTGTTTCCTTTTCTCAATTCTCTATCATTGTTCTTGTTCTTGGTATAATCGGAAGCCACCTAAAGGTTCCCTTTCTCCAAAGCCTAATTGTTCTTCGAAATCTCTTACGAGAGGACCTAGACGCTTCTACACACGATCATTCATATCAATTGGTATCAGTTAGGACCTTCCAGTACTTCAATGGCAGATTCAACACGCTTCGCTCAAGCTACTAAGGAGATGGAAGATCGAATCTCCCAAAGGATGGATAATAGGTTTATGGAACTCGTGACTACGTTGAAGGAAACCTTGACTCTTTCTATGAAAGACACCATCCAGGATTTACTTACTCAATCTCGAGGTGAACGCTCCCCTGGACCCTCACATGACACAATGTCACGTGGACCTCGAACGGGGTCTTCTTATGTTTTGGCACGCGGTTGGCACGCATCGACTTTCCCCGATTCAATGGCGAAAATGTTAACCAGTGGATTTATCAATGCGAAAATTATTTTCTCATTGACAAGACTCCAGAGGAATTCAAGGTACAGTTGGCACTTGTGCATCTAGAAGGCAAAGCCTTGCAATGGCATACCACACTTATGAACTCTGATTTAGATATGGATGCACCTTCATGGCCAGGATTCACCAAAAGTCTAAAAGATCGGTTTGGTGCAATTGGCGATGATCCCATGGTTGCGTTGATGTGTCTACGACAAAAGACTTCAGTTGATGCCTATCATGAAGAGTTCGATTCAATCATTTCAAGATTGAAGTTAGCTAATGATCATATTCTCAGCTGCTTCCTTGGTGGCTTAAAGCAAGACATCCAAATGATGGTACGCATGTTCCAACCTACATCTCTACAACATGCATTTACTTTGGCCATAACGTATGAAGAAGCCAATTCCAGCAAGTCGACGGCCAAATTCCACAAGGGAGTCTTAGGTCCAGCCCCAGTGCCTCTATCATCGTCAGCTCCAATCAATGCGGTCCCCAAACCTAAACCCACACGCCACTTAACGCCGGAGTTCATAATAGAACGCAGAGCCCAAGGCCTTTGTTATTTTTGTGATAAACCCTACTCAATGGAGCACAATAGGGCACACAAGAAATTATAGCTTCACGTTATGGAGATGGAGGAAGAAGATGACGCACAGGATAGTCCTCTCAATGACGCGACTAACTTATTACAATGGAAGGAACCACAAATCTCAGTCAACGCATTAACAGGATTAGCTGGGTTCAGAACTATGACAATAACTGGATATCATAAAAAACGACCTTTACATATTCATAATAGTGGCAACACTCATAATTTCTTAGATAACCAAATGGCTCAAAAATATTGGTGCATAATTTAGACGATTGCCCCTTTGAATGTCGTGGTAGCAGATGGGTCAAAGATAAAGATATCTTCTGTGGTAAAAAATTTTAGTTGGACAATTCAGCACACAACTTTTACTGCTGATATGCTACTTCTTCCTTTGGGGTGTTGCGATTTAGTGCTGGGAATTGAGTGGCTCATAACATTGGGCGATATTTTATGGAATTTCGACAAACTCATTATGGAATTCAATGTACAAGGAAGGCGACATGTTCTACGTGGCTCTATGGCCCCCAGGCTTAAACCTGCACACAAGCAACAGTTGAGTAAAGCTTTTATTGACAGTGTGCATTTATCTATAATGCACGTGGGTGCAGAGGAGGACATGTTGCAGTCCTTGACTACACATGCTGCACAACAGAAGATTCCAACTGAGATCGCGAATCTCTTACAAGAATTTGCATATGTGTTTTAGGAACCACAACAATTACCACCCTTTCGACCAGGCCATGATCATCATATTCCATTAATTCAGGGAGTTAATCCTGTCAACAAACGGCCTTACAGGTATGCCACAACCCAAAAAGATATTATTGACTAACTTATACATGAATATTTGCAATTCGGAATTATACAGGAAAGTTGCAGCCCTTACGCCAGTCCCGTGGTTCTTGTGAGCAAAAAAGATGGCTCATGGAGACTTTGTGTTGATTATAGAGATTTGAATAAGGGCACAGTCAAGAACAAATTTCCCATTCCTTTAGTTGATGATTTACTGAATGAATTAGCAGGATCTACTGTTTTTTCAAAAATTGATTTACGTGCAGGCTATAATCAAGTTCGGATGAATCCCGGCGATGTGTGGAAGACAACTTTTCGAACACACTCGGGACATTATGAGTACCTAGTGATGCCATTTGGACTCACCAACGCCCCAACTACATTCCAAGGATTAATGAACTCCATTTTTCAGAGGTTTTCAAGGAAATTTTTGTTGGTGTTTTTTGATGATATTCTAGTCTACATCAAAAACATAACAAACCACATAAAACATCTAAAAGAAGTGTTGCAGACTCTCCGTATCCATTCTCTTTTTGCCACGAGATCTAAATGCTATTTTGTTGTTTCCGAAGTGGAGTACTTAGGCCATATTATTAATGCACAGGGCGTTTCCACGGACTCCAACAAAGTTGCTGCTATGGTAAGCTGGCCTCTATCACGAACCTTAAAACAATTACTTGGGTTTTTGGGCTTAGCTGGGTATTATAGAAGATTTGTCCGAGGATATGGCATCATTGCTAAACCCTTAACTGATATGCTTAAGAAGGACAATTTCATTTGGTGTGAGAGGGCTGAACAAGCTTTTCACGACCTTAAGAAGATGATGAGCAGTACTCCCGTTTTAGCACTACCTGATTTCTCAAAAGTCTTTGTTGTGGAGGTAGATGCTTCTGGGCAAGGCGTGGGAGCAGTTTTGATGCAAGACCACCATCCCATAGCTTTTATTAGTAGAATTTTTAACCTTCAACAACAAGCTTATTCAACATACGAAAAGGAGTTGGTGGGAGTAGTCTTTGCTGTGCAAAAATGGCGACATTACCTATTGAATCGTCATTTTACTATCAAGACGAATCATTACAGCCTTAAATACATCTTAGATCAAAGATGGTCCACCGAGTTTCAACAAAAATGGCTAGTCAAGCTGATGGAATTTGATTTCACCATAGAATATCGCCAAGGAAAAGAAAATGTTG
>Ga0123342_1008581_pt1 | contig 12750 bp, 2 predicted proteins | sample Turbeawhitnodule_FD_89960 | JGI IMG/M metagenome (GOLD analysis project Ga0123342, IMG submission 89960) | Root nodule microbial communities of legume samples collected from Mexico - Turtle bean Mexico white nodule | ecosystem: Host-associated > Plants > Roots > Nodule | place: Mexico: Nepantla...
TTAACATAAAATCTTAATAAAATTATTATCAATGGTGCATTTAGATAATTTACATATCTTCTCATATAATTTAATATTTATTAAAATTATATGAATATATAAATAGTAAAAATGAAAAATGCGGATACACAAACGTGAGTGCCTGTGTTCCCGCTAGTCTATATATAAAGGGATTCTCCTCTTTAACTATTCTCAATTATTTTTCTATTTTTCATTATCATAGACATTGTGTCATCTCCTATTTCTTCTAAAACATTTAGTATAGAGGTTTTCTTTTTTGTGGATATTTCAATTATTTCGTATTGTTTTAAATATTTACTAAATAACTAATTATTCTTATAATTAATTGAAAATTGTTTTTTTAAAAAAAAAATAATATCACTACAAGGAAATCATGAAATAGAAACCCATTTTTAGAGACCAAAATAATTAGTTGCAATAGTAACTAAATTAGAGATAATTAAAGAAACTAAAAAAAATTGATTTCTAAATTAGTTTCTAATTAGCAACCAAAGTTTTAGAGACCAAATTTAGAAACTAAATAATTGGTAGTTAAAACTTTGGTTGCTAATTAGATACCAATTTAGAAACTATTTAACAATAATAGAAACTAATCTAGAAACTATTTTTTTGTTTAGTTTCTAAAATGGTCTCTAATTGAGTTACTATTGCAAGTAATTATTTTGGTCTCTAAAAATTAGTTTCTATTTGATAATTTTATTGTAGTGTATACGGTCATTTCATAAAAAATCATTATCAATTTTAAATGTTAAATGTGAAGTAGTTGGTCAAACCGCTTATTATTAGACGTGGAAAGGTTCTTACGACGTAAAACAATTTATTTTTTTATATCTCTTAAAAAATTACAGTTTTTATCTCTTCTTATCATTTAGTTTAATTGATATCTTTTAAATAATTTTAATATTAAACATTATTATATATAAATGATAAAAATAAAAAATACGAATGTGCTATGTTGATTTAATTGACATTTTTTATTTAATTTTTAATATTAAACATAACTATATATAAATTATAAAAATAAAAATAAAACGTAATAACACATGTATTTCTATTAATATATAAAATAAAAATAATAATAAAGAAGTAAATTTTTTAATTAGAAGTGATTTTTAACTCCATTTACATATAAGAGTGTAGAGACTTTTTGTTGTTGTAATTATACAAAAGTGTTTTATACGCTCTTCTAAAAAAATGGTTGTTTAGACTGGAAAAAATCACTTTGAATAAATAAATAAATTTTTTTATTTCCATTTTAATTTATTAAATTAACATTGTTGCATTGCCTACCTTAATTAGAATATTAATAATAGAAAAACCTATTAATATTTGTATTTTAGATTAATTGTAATTTGGTATACTTCTTCCTCAAAGACAATTTATCATATAAATAATAAAATGTGTTCTAAGGATAACAAAGGAAATGAACTAATCCAGTCAAAAGATAAGTTAGCGTTAACAATTTTGATTCTTTCATGTATCTGACATTTTCTTGTGTTGGTCTTCTCATTCTTTATGAACAACTGTATTATTATTATTTTCTAAACTGAGATTTTCCTCCAATTCCAACTCTCCAAAAATATTTATACCTCATAAACCTATTATTCTATTATAAATGTGAAGTGCGAACCATACTCATAATTAAAATTAGAGTTTCAAATTTGAAATTATTTATACTTCATAGTATACTACATCTCGTTTTGTAACTAGAATAATAAAATTTAAATATTTTATATTTATATCTAAAATTTGAATTTAATCTAAAATATCTGAGGCCCGTTAGTTAAGTGGGGGTAACGGTTAGTCTAAAAGCCTACAAAAATCAGTTGTCAGCACTTCCATAACTTCTTCTAACAATCATTTTATTTTTAAAAAAAATCACATTTTTTTATTTTACTAATTTAAAAATGTATTTTTTTTCTATTTATATTTTTTAAATTGTAGAATTTAGAAGATATTTTTAAATATGAAAATATTTTTCGGATTACGATTCAAAATATTTTTTTCTCATTAAAGAATACATTCTAGATTACAAGGTATTTTTTATCCAAAAATACTTTTTTGATTTAGTAATCTAGAAATACTTTTTAAATTTCACAATTTAAAATATATTTTCTTTAAAGAAACACATTTTAGATTATAGAATTCAGTTTCTAAACTCTATAATCTGAAGTTTTCCGGAATAGTCCATTCTAAAATAAAAACATCTGAAGAATAGAATGAAGAGTATTTTTGGTATTTTAATAAGTATGGGGTGTAACAAGAAGTTATGGAGGTGTAAGAAGAAACAGCTAAAATAAATTATCTATGTTTGGGCCTATATGCTTCACCAGTGGTCTTATCCATAACACACTTCGTAAATCTTGTCTCTTTTAATAATATGCTTATAATTGATTGAAAAATAAATAAATTTACGAAAGAAAATAATTTTATCTATTTATAAAAATTATTAAGATATTATACAAATATACTATCACATAAAAAAATCGATTTACAACTACCTACCTTCTGAAGAAGGATAATAAATTTTATTTTTAAAGAGTATATATAAATATTCTTGCATAATGAACAAATACTTTAAAAATAAGAAAAAAATTAAAATTAAAATTGTAAAAGATTGACACTCAATATTTTAAGCTTAATTTTTTTAGAAAAAACTAATTAGTTAATTTTTAAGAAATTTATATTGCTAATTGGTTTGTATGTGATTGTTTCTAAATGGGGTGAGAATGTGTCTTTGTCTCTACTTTGTTTGTTTAGTTATCTTACTTTTTTATTTCTTTTCACGATCATGGTTGAAGATATTTGCAAAATGTTATCTAATGTTCAAGTTAATATACGATGATTGAAGTATTTAATATTATCGAAACATAAATTTCATCTGAATGGTGTCAACCGATTTATAGAGATGAATAAAGATACTATTTAATGAGTCTAACTTAACACAAATCTCAAGGAAAATCTTAGTTCAATATGACACTATGAGCTAATTAACATATTTTAATCATTGTTTATTTATTTATCATTTTAAGTTTTCAACATGTGTTTGATGATTTTTTTCAAAATTATTTGGTCTTACTATTTCTAGTGTGGGTTTTCGAGATGATATCAACCAAATGATTCCCGATCAAGTCGATAGTATAAACTATTAATATTATTAATAGTCTTCAGTACAATACATTATATATCAGGGCAATATACCAATTATATCTAATAAATATTCTAATTGATAAGTGTAGTTGTATAGGCCCTAGATAGTACAATTTCTTCTCATATCTCGGTCGATCCTCCTTCGTCTTTCTTCTCATATTCGTTCTCTAGTACTCGGTCGAGAGTTAACCTATAAAAGGTTCTCCAACGATTAAATAAGTGTTATGCTTTAGAGTGAATAATATATTGATAAAAATGTACATTACTCTTATATAACAACATACTTAAATATGAACTTTTATGAGTAATTACCTAAATCTGAATCTAAAGTTGTTCATTCAAAATTGTCTATTTATTAATTTGGGAGATTCTTATGTTTGGTACAAATTAAAAAAAAAACTTAAATGAAATTTTATATAAAAGTATTATTGTGGATTTTCTATATTTTTATTTTTTAATCATATATTACATTTTTTTATAACAATAATCAATATATACATATGAATTAATTAAAAGGTAATCCAATCCATATAAAAGAAAAACAAAACTGTCTAACAACGTAAACTCTTCCGGACATCTACACTTCTAAAATGTTGAGATATGTTCCAACAAGATTAATTGATATTTACTTTTTTTTTTACACATAAATGTTTTGTTTGTCCCAGTTTATTTCAAATACAATTTTTTACATGTGAAGTTATAAATTAATGTTTTTCTATTTTTAATGATATGAATTTTAAAAAACAAATTTAACATTATGATCTCGGCAAGAAATCTATTAAATAATAAACAAACATTCTCTAAACAGTAAAATTATGATAGTACATATTATTTGAAAAAAAATTAATTATTATTTCAGAGTTATATAATGATAAATTTATATATATATTATATTAATTATTTGTTGTTATTTTAATTCTTTCTGTTTTTTAAATTAAATTTATATAATAAATATATTATATTTTTAAATTAAATCTCATGTCTTTTAGGGATATAAATACTAGTGTGTGTATATCCCATGCGTTTTGCATGATCAACCATGTGTTCTCAATCAAGAAAAGTTTAACTGTTGATGATACTTCTAATTCAAATTACATTTGCTTAAGGTTAAGGTAGATGTTTGTTGAAATTATTTCTTTTTTTCATTTTTCTTTGTATCTTTTATTTTATTAATTATTTTTTGGATTAATCTATTGTTACAAGTTAAAATATTCTACAGACAAATAACATAAAAATTATTTATAATAATATTTAAATTATATTTCTTTATATTATTTCAATTTTATTATAGTAACATTAATAATAAATATTATTGTTATACAAACTAATAAATATTATTCATAGTAGTACTTTTATTATTATAAGAATATTCAGATCGTCTCATTATTATTGAATATCCTCAATATAATCCTTTCAAAACAACAAATACAACAGGCTAACCAATTAGAATTAAGAAAAACAGTAAGCAAAACACGACAAAGAATTAACCAACCAGAGTTAAGAAAAATAACCCTTAATATATACTTTGAAAAATAGTTCCTTTGGACTCCTTGGAAGGAAAAACTATAGATTTGGAAAGTTGAATGGTAACATTCATATATATGACTCAAAGACCGAAGAAATATATATATAAATTCATTATTTTCCTAGGTTGCTTCCTTGTGTCTTGAATTATTCATTATCTAGTTTCCTTTGTTTTTACACCATGTCAAAATTCTCCCCTTTGAATCACCACTTTGCCGTTGGAATCACGTTTCTTTGATACATTCTAAGTTATAAATCCCTTAAGTCCTTCAAGAAGACATAACTTTCTTAGCATAATTTCTAAGTTTTAGAAAAACTTTATGCATATTCCTGTGTGTTACAATGTGTTACTGAACCAAGATATCCATAATCTATTATTAATTAAAGAGTCAGGCTCATTGTGACATACATTTCAAACTTCCTGTATTTACATAAATGTTTATATTTATACAAAGTATATTAGTTGCTAAAAAAATTGGTATTCGTGCATACGAATACGTTTCAATAAATAAAATCCTTATAGGAATTGTTAAATTTAGTAAAATAATCTTCTAACTAATTCATTTATTATTTTTATAAATATGTGTTGCAAAATCTTATGACAATCAATTTAAAATATGAAGGGACTAATAAAAAATAAGACATAAAAAGTTCTAAATGATTATAAGTGTGAAAATGGAGATGAAAGAAAATCCGAATTGATACATATAGAAATGGAATAAAAATTTTAGTTTGTTTTGAATTTGGAAGAATAAGTTTTGAGGACAAGCAAATGAAAAAAAAGTAAAAATATTTTATGAATTACAATGTCACATATTTAATGGTTATATAATAAATATATATTCTTTCCGTTCCAAAACGAGCAGGATTTTTTTAGATCAAAATCAACAATACATATGTTAATTATTAAAATAAATTTTACTTTTTTTAATAAATATATTTTTTATGGACGGAAAATTGAAGTATTAATATAAATTAGAAAATAAAATTTAAAAAATATAGTTTTGTTAAGAACGGATGATAAATCAATTCAAAATTAAGATTAAGGCTTTGTTTGCTTCAAAGATTCAACTCTTGAAGGGAAGGATGTGAGAGAGTATCTCTACCTGAGTGGAGAGATGGAGCCCAGGCACGGTCGGTTGACGTAGTATAGTTGCTGACGTGTCGGTCTTTTTCTCCTTCGGTCGGTCGCTCCTTCTTGGTGTCTCCTTCGGTCGGGCGGGGGAGGGTACCTGCGAAGGCACTCCGACGCTCAAGTGAGTATGAGATTCTAAGTGTTTTTTTTTTATCAGCATGAGATTCTAAGTGTGATTTAGTGAGTGAGTGAAAACGTACCTTTCTCTGGCTTGAGCACAGTATTTATAGGATTGTTTAATGGGCTTTCTATCTCTTGGGCTCAGGGTGGTTATGGATAGGTCTTGCCAGTCGTGCTCCGGAATACCCGGGGAACATATCTTCTTTCAACGCATATTCCTTATTCTTCGGAGGTGTATCTTAACCGCCTTAGCTTGTCACAGGTGCACTTATATTTATTATGCGTTTGGTCGGTCGACCACGTGTGTTCGTCCGGTGCCTACCGGTACAATATCCATGGGTTGGATCAAGAAATGTGCAGGGAAAGAAGGGGAGAGAAGAATGCGCGTGAACACGATTGGAGGGGAGAGTCATGTATGATTATGATGTTTTTCCATTTTGTTATTATTTTTTACTTTGTCATTTATGCAATAATATATATAATAATAATTTTTATTTTTATTATTTTTTCATCATATTGTATGATATTTCATACTTTGTTCTATATATTTTTTCTTTTTTATAAATGAATTTGTTGTACAATTCACACTACATATAATATTTTTCATTATAAAACGTTCTCTAAAATATCTACATGGTTATGTGTCTACATACAATCTAATTCAATGAATAGAATTTTTTTTTTCAAATATATAAATAAATAGAAGAGTAAATTTGTAAAGTTACATTTTACATCTTTTACAAAAATTTAAAAATCGCTCACAATCATCACATCACATCACATAACTCACAAACTTCAATAATTTTTTTGCCGAAATCCACGTTAACATACCTCAATCCAAACACACTCACTTTGTCAAATTCTCACACATTCACTCCCTCAAATTCTCACACATCCTCTCCCGAATCCATTCACATTCTAAAAGTAATTTCCTAAAAGTAATTTTGAAATAGGAGGAGTTGGTGTTAACACTTGTATGCTGGGAAATGCATTGAGCTATAATTACCACAACATGGAGTATTTATTGTCCACTAAATATTGAATAATATGCTCAATTAAATAATTAGTATAAGGTTATTGAAGACTTATTTGGTTTGTCAAATTTTTTTTTATCAGCTTGGTTTGTCAAATATGATAAGTGCTTAATTAGTCCGAATTTATTTGTGTCCTAAACATCACAAATAGCGATTTTGATTCTGAGAAACCATAAAAAAACTTAATTGTCACACAAGGATTCAATTACTACAATTGGGATTGAGAGACGCTAAGATGCACAATTGTTGTATCCAATTGTTACCATTGAAAACTTAAATAATTAAAAAATAATAATAATTATGATAATTGGTGTAAAAAAATTACAATAATTGAGATGTCAAAATTATAACTAAGCCTATAAGTAAATTTTGTTAGTGAATTTGGTCACTAAAAAAAAAAATAAATTAACAAAGGCTATATTTGACGTTTTCGGAGGTTTTAACCCCCGCTAAGTGCGTTACCCGCGGTTTATTTTTGTTTTGATAGATGCAGCGTTGTTAAGGGATTACCAATGATTTTTACTAACATCTGGAAACACAATTACTTTCCGGTGGTTTCCAAACCCCCACTATTGTTAGGGGTTTCAAACCTACGCTACTCTAAGGCACTCTTTGTTTTTTAAGAAAAAAAAAAACGTTGATTCATTGTGCAATGAGAAAATTGGAAAATCAAAGCAACTTTTTTTTTTAAAAACACGCAAATCAAGAAAAAATTTGGTTTCAAAACTTTCTTCACAACTATGCGAAGAAATGCGAAAAAAGTCTAGATAGAGTATATTAATTAATTAATTAATTAATTAATTTGAATTTACTATCCTTTTATATTAAACTCAAATTATTTTTATTTTTATTTTTTGAAATTATAATTTAAATATACAAATATAATCAAATTTATAAAAATTATTATTATTAAATAACATAATTAATCATATTTTATATATAATAAATTATAAATATAAATAATAAAAAAAATATTTTTTAATAATAAAAAAAATTATATAATAATTATTTTAATTACAAAAGAGTAAAAATAAAAATAATATTTTTATTTAATATAAAAATAAGTTTTTATCAAATATCTACAATTATAAATATTTAAATAATACTTTAATTAAAAATAATTATAATTATAAATAAATAAATAAAAATAATTTTTTAAATTTTTTTAAATATAAGGACAAATTTGTAAACATACATTTTTATCAATTTAAAAAATATAATTTCAATCACACCCATTATATCATTCACAAACTTTCATAAACTTTCCCTACACTTTTCACTCTATTTACCTTAATTCAAACATCCTAACTTTTTTTACATTTTTCCTTCAAATCATCTCAAATCCACTATCTTATTTTCACTCCCTACACAAAGCATAAGGGATTTTCAAACCCCGCTATTTCCAGAAGTTTCTATACCGTTATTGTATTGTGTTTTTTTTTATGCATAATTTGGATGTTTATGAGTTTTCTCATATCTCAAAAATATTGTGCACTTTTACTTTTATTTCTTATTTTTTAGTAAGTTGTTTTATTGTTGCCTTATTTTTAATTTTGTTTTTTATTTTTTAATGAATTATTTAATTGTGGAGAAGTCAAACATACATTTTTTGGAGATATCAAAATTATAACTAAGTCTATAAGTAAAATTTGTTCGTGAATTTGGTGTGTTATGATTTAGTTTTTAAAAGTAGATATGACATAAGTTTCTAAAATGTTAAACGAGTTATCTTATAAAATTATGTTAGTGTATTATCAGTTAATATATATAATGTAAAAACTACACAACAACGATAAAATAAATAAAATATTTGAAGGATTTTACAATCCAAAAAAAATGTAAGAAAATGGATCAAAACCAAAAAACATGTAAAAGATGTTCCTTCTGTATTTGAATTTTAAAATCAATATTAATATTTGAATATAATATCAGAGATTAGGAGTTTATGTATGGACATTTGGTGTAAAATGTTTATAATGTTTTATATTAAATTCAACAAATTTCAAGAATGGAGTAAAATGATGAAATATTGAACTTCACAGTCTTCTTTAGTTTTGGTCGTCTTCGTCTTCTTTTTCAAAGCATGTTGCGCGTCTTAGGTGTCTGGAGTCCAAGGTATTCTGATTCCAAACTTTCAACGTTCAGACCTTTGGCAGTCAAAACACGACACAGTGAAGCCAACTCCAACCTCTATAAAAACGTTGTTTAATGTCTCCTTCTTCTCATCAAAACATTCCATATCATTACATAAACTCCTTCAAAAGCACTGAGAGGGACATAAAACAAGCATTACTTTTCTTTCTGTTTTTCATTTACTCTCTTAGATCATATCAGATCAGAGAACAACATATATAGATAGATACCAACATGATCTCTTTCTCTTCCAGGAAGATGCTCTTCACAGCTCTGCAACTTCTTCTCTTCATCCTCTTCATTTTTGTTGCTTCTCCGGAATCAGGGGTAGCTTGCAGCAGGCCATTATTCTTACATCGTCACTGGCAAAGGGAAAATGAGCTCCTCTGGCAGTTGCTTCCAAACGCTCCTGCGCCACCCTCTGATGGAGATCACATTCACTGATAACCCATCATGCATGCAATGCAATGAAGCACCACCTTCTTAAATATGCATATATTGCATACTTCATCACCCCCTCCTTCTGCTTCAATATATGTATTTCTCCTGTTTCATTGATATGGTTGTAACGTAGTAGGTTTTCTATAGTTTTGATTGAGAATTTTTCTCTCTTTAAGGTTTTGTTTGTTTGGATTGAGAAGGGGATTTGTGAAGAGGAGAGGGCGAATTTGTGAGGATCACAGATAAAGATGTGTAAAAATATGTGAGATTGTTTGGAATAGATTTGTGAAGATGGTTTATTGTAAGATTACAAATTTATTTTTGTTATTAAAAAATATTTGAATAGTAACTTATGATTTTTTTTAAGTTTAAATTAAAAAAATATTATTAAAAATTTATTTATATTTTTAAAAAAATAAATTAAAATATAATAGAAAATATTTTTGTGTTAAATTAAAATAAACTTATTAAATATATTAAAATTTATGAAAAAATATTTATTATTATATTCATTTGTTACTTTATATAACTATATATATTGTTGATATTATAATTTTATTATTTTCATTATATGTTGTTATTAATAGTATAATTAAATATATTTGAAATTAAAAATAATAAATAAATTTATATAATATTTAATTTTATATATTGTAATAAAATGCATGTAAAATGATATTTTGTTAAAATACAATAATCTTACATGTTTCTATAAATATCTTCATTTTGTGGAGAATGAAAAAGACCAATCATTCCCCTATCCTCAAAACTCTTAAAACAAACATAAAAAATATTGCATTTCTCCTTTCCATGGAAACAAACACATCCTAAAGAATTGTTACAAGATTACTTTTATACTTATTTTGTGTCTTTAAGAATCTGTATAGCAAATACTTAATAGTAAATTTTTAAAATCATGAAATATGTGGAAATAGAATAGTTTTTTTATAGTTATTTTATCAAACTGAAAAAGAAAATCTCACATTAAAGATTATTTTGAATGATTTCCTTTCACATTATGTATTGTCAATTCCATCTTCCAGTACTCACATTCCATAAAAAAAGTATTTTAAGTTAGCTCCATTTCAATGATCTCATGATCTCAGAATATATGCTGCTAACTCTAGAAAAAAAGTAATAAATATTGTGTATTTATTTTGGTCGGTGATACTTTAACAACATAAATAGTAAAACAGATACATTTAACAATCTTATAAATTATTATTTTAATTATATTTATTTTATTTCTAATTTAAAATATTATTATATTTTTATAATTGATTGTTAAATGTGTGTAGTTTTTTTTACTGGTCGGTGCATGTTTTTTCGCAAAGACACACTACACATTTATTTTATTTTATATACACTATACTAAATCACACCTATATAATTATATTATTTTATTTTATAAATACTACACTAAATCACATCTATATAATTGTTTATATACTAAAATAAAATGTAGCTTATTCAAAATGTGAGAAGTAAAATAAAATGTAAACTAAAAGTAATTACAAATATATAAATGTAACAACATATTTATAAGTGTAACTTATAAATAAGTATAAATCACACTTTTTAAAAACTATAAATGCTTAAGTCACATTTTATTACAATAAAATAAACTAAATTAAAATAATTAACCTAAAATAATAAAAATATAACCTTTAATTACAAAAATTCTAAATTATATTTAATTAAAATTGAAATAAATATCCGTTCACACCACTATTCGAAAGATTACATTCACTTTTTTGTTAATAAAATATTATATTTTAATATTATAACAAGTTTTTAGATGTAAGTTGAATGTAAAATGAGAGAACAAAGTATCACTATTTTTAAATATGTCTTTTAATATAAGCACGATTATTAAAATATTGTTATTTTAATTCATCTTTTTAAAATTATAGATATTTTAAATTACATTTAATTAACTCTTGAATAAATTAATAAAAAATATGTTCACAAATATAAATTAGAAGTTTTCTTTGGCTTACAAATTTAAATCAAAACCAAATTCTTATTCGCAATCCGCAGCAGGCAAGACTTGCCCAAGTCTTTTCAGTGGTGAAACATTAATTACTAAACCAGACAAGTTCTTTCATCATATTATCATTTTTTTTATATTTATTATATTATTATTAATATAATTTATATTTATTATTATTAATAATAATATAAATTATATTCATATTATTAATATTATATTTATATTATTAATAATAATAAGTATAAAAAAATTATTATAATACTAAAGAATGGTGTAGTGGTTAAAGTTTCTTTGGTCACTGAAGGAATATAGTCTGTATGTAATACCTGTTTACAAGCTTCATGGCGCCAAAATCACATACGGATATAATCTGTTTATAATGTTGATTTTACATACATATTTTGATTTGTATTTAATAATTCGAATATAATTCGCGTTTTTCTTGTAGTGTAATAAGCTTAATTATCTTTTAATCCCTTTATTAATAAAGGGATTAAAAGTCAATTCAATCATGAAATTTTTAAAAAGTTTAATATGGTTCAAGACTTTTTTTAAACAATTCAATATGATTTCATTTGATCCAGAGTAGTAATAAACAAAACTTGGTTTGGAAAGGGGTATGGGCAGCTATAGTCCGATGTATGTGGGAGCATAGGAGATGAAGCACACTACAAGAAAATTTAACCACTACACCAAGCAAATTCTTTAGTTTTATTATGATTTTTATTATACTTATTATTATTATTAATAATACTAACAATATTAATAATACTAACAATATTAATAATACTAACAATAATAATAATACTAACAATATTAATTATACTAACAATATTAACATATGAATCACATTTAATTTATCTATAATTTACTTGAATCTAAACATAATTTATTATATTATCTATTAGTATGAATCACATTTAATATATGTCATACTCATAGTCATCATATTACCTATTACATTAAAATCAACTATTATATTAATTATTATTTTACGATCATATTGACTTAATTAAGTTCATTATAGGTAGTTGGTTTTACTTGTGTGTTATAGTAAAGAATATTGTCGACAAACAATATTATCTTTTTACATTAACTATTAATTAAATCTCTAATACAGATTACTAGTTAGCATATCATTATAGTTTAAACTATATTAATTATTCCATAAATCTATGTAAAAAGTTGTTACTAAATAA
>Ga0123342_1008582_pt1 | contig 12749 bp, 6 predicted proteins | sample Turbeawhitnodule_FD_89960 | JGI IMG/M metagenome (GOLD analysis project Ga0123342, IMG submission 89960) | Root nodule microbial communities of legume samples collected from Mexico - Turtle bean Mexico white nodule | ecosystem: Host-associated > Plants > Roots > Nodule | place: Mexico: Nepantla...
CCACAATTCTCTATTTATTTTTCAAATAATTAATTCTCATTTCTATTTATTTCCAAATGCAATAACAATTTTTTCATATTTTTTATTAATCTAATAACCAAATTAATATATTACATTATCGTCGAACATGATCCACACACAATTATTCATTTTTTTATTGCTTAAAACTAACACCCTTAGAAAATTATGTATCAAATTAATTTTAAACATTACATAATTTACTACTCAATATATAAATAAGAAAATTTTACAAGAAAATTGAAAAAAAATATATATGACGTGGACAAAGTCGTGCCAAGTTGGCACGACTTCAGACTAACGTGACAAAGTTGTGTCAACTTGGCACGACTTCTACATATGAAGTCGTGCCAAGTTGGCACGACTTGCTCAGATTTGTAATTTTTATGAAAGCGGCCCCGTTTTGGTAAAAACGGAAAAAAAAAGTCCCATAATGGTCAAAACCCCGTAATAAGAAGATCGTGCCTTATTTAGTGTTTTTCCTCCTTGTATATAATAGATATAAGTGTGGATAAAGTGTGATTTCTTACTAGGACTGTCATCGACGGCCATTGAGCCAGTTTTAGAGAGCAGATGGTGCATATATATATAAATATATATATATAAATATATATATATATGTATATATATATGTACAATCGTATATATTTAAATATATATATCGACTAGTATATATTGTATTAAATACGATCCTAGTAATAAACGTTATTTGAAATGGTTCTTTAGTCTTGCATTCAATGCATAAACAATTAATAAATGTTTCACAAGAGATTAAAAATAATTATTTATTTCTTTAAAATGATAAAAAATAAAAAAAATAAAGAATAAAAGTGTTAAACAAAAGACTAAAAGTATATCATGTATGTTAACAGTGTTGTTAGGTATGGCCTTCAAAAAAACAAGTTTTGTTAGGTAAAAGTATATCAATATAAACAATCCTATAATTTCTTCATTTAATGAAATTATTTTTATAATGAATCTAATAAGTTTTATTGTTTCACAAGTGTATTATATATACCAATTTATTATCCTATATTATCTACCAATTCATTCAATTTTCCTTCAATCCATAGAGTTTCATGTAAAGAAGTCTACAAGATCACTTTCTTTTTTCTATAATTTATTTTTAGTAAATCTTTGAACAGCAACGTGCAAACAAAGTGTGGAAATTATTATGTGCCATAAAGGAAAAAGTATGAAAATTAATTAAGGTTAATTATTTTAACAAATCATCTTCACATAGGAAACTTTAATTAAGATCAATGATTTTGCAAGTGGGACCCTAAATCATTGACCCATGCCTACTGAATTATTCTATTCATGCAATCTATAATCATGTATTTCATTTTTTATACACTAATCAATACAATTTTTTAATATATGCAAATCAAGATAAATGTTCGGTGAATCAAATTTATTCTAGGATAATTTATAATGGTTTCCCATTAAATTGATAGAAGATACCTTTTTATAGTAATGCTTTTGTTTTATAACAATTCTTTCAATTTGCAATGTTTTTTGCAAATATTACTGTCTTTTTGATAAATTAAAGACTTTGTGTCTTCGACTTTCACCATAGAAATCCTCCTATGTCCTTATTGAATTTGTTCGAAAACAACTTTCTCAATCCTTTTTAACAAACTAAAATAAATGGTTCATTAATTGTTAAACTGTTAAAAACAATCATTCAAAGAAATTATATATTAAAAGAATTTTTTACACAAGTTTATCCAAAATTTTATAATATCTTAGAGTATTTTTTATAACAAAATGTTTGTCTTTCTTTCTTTGACTGTGAATGTATTATTTGCCTCTTCTTTTCTCTCATTTTTCTTTTTCTTTTTTCTTTTTTTTTCCTTTTTTTTCAATTATTTTTCTATGTCTTCTCTCTACGTTTTTTTCCTCATACTTCATATATTTCAGAGTCTGGTCACACTCTACAGTAGTTGAGGAGTTAGGGATCATTTCTACTTCATTAAATTTTCAAACAGAATATGTTTCTATTTACCCTAAATATCCTCTATTATCTTCATTTCCTTATGATTTTGTCATCAATCTTAGTGGGACCAATTGAGAGTGATCCATCAACTTGGTTAAACACACACTAAAATTTGGTGATGTTTGAATATCTTGCTCTAGGTCTCTATATTTTGAGAGATTCTCTTGCTTGAACTAAAAAAAATTTTAGAATAAGGAATTTCAGGTATGGAAAGTTATTTATGTTTTGATAGAACCTTAGGATAGATGATATGGATGTGAAGGTGTGTGATCACACTATTTTGAGCTTTATGCAAGGTTGTGTGTTTTTTTGAGCATGTTTTAATGTTTGAGTTTGAAATGAGATTTAATGTTAAACATGAATGAAATTTTTTGTGTTATCATTTTTTTTGTTAAGTTAATGAATTTGAGACTTGTATTTCTTAAATTTGTTTTGGGTTATACTTTAAAAATATGTTTATTCTGAGATTGATTTTCTAATATTTCCGCTCAAGCAAACCAATTCTCGCTTAAGCGAAACTAACACTACAACTTAACCTTGCTTTCAACTATTTTTGCACAAGTAAAAAAAATTTTGCTCAACCGAAAAGAACACTGAAAATCAACCCTCTTTTCCAAATTTTTGTGTTGATCATACTCTTAGTTCTAAGTAGAGATCTCTCGTAATTGATGTAGCATGTTCCCTTGATAAAGAAAAAATGATGCACTTTGATGAGAAAAATGATAATTTTATTGTACGGAGTTTGGTGACATTACAAGCGATTTTTATCATCAATATTTCAGTGTTGAAACATAGAATGAAATGTAGAGACGCCACATAAATGATAGTGATGTGATTAACATGATTTCACATTCTTCTAAATTTGAGAATATTATTGTTCGAGAAGAAGAACAAAATGAGCTAGAAATGTTGGCATGCACATCATGTCCATTAAAAACTAAGGGTGGTCCTTCCAATAAACATGGAAAGATTTTCATTTTGATTCAGTTGTAAATATCTAGAAGTTTTATGGATTCCTTTTCTTTGGTATTCAATGTTGCATATATTACTGCAAGTTTGTCTTTGCCCATATCAGAATATAGCAAAATTGTGGATCGTTAAGTTTGGTCACATCAGCATCCTCTTAGGCATTCTCACAAGAACCTTTGTGCATAAACATTTTGGAAGCTTGAAGAATGTGGAGTTAACCTAGATCGTCTGGTTTAGATGGAGGAAAAAGACATTGTGGCAGTAATTCGGTATGCACTAGAAGGAAAATCAGTCAAGAAAAACCTAGGATATTTTCTATCACTTCGGTTATCATCAACTTTGAATCCAGATTCCAAAACTATGTTGAAGGTTGAAAACATCGTCAAGTAGGAAGAAATATTATACATATCAAAGAAGAAAACATTTAGAATCCTCTGTTGATGGACATGTTTTCCTGAGAGTTACATCATTCACTAGTGTAGGAAGAGCTATCAAATCTAAAAAGTTGACTCCAAAGTTTATAGGACCCTATTAGATTCTCAAAAGAATAGGTCATGTTGCATATGAACTTCTTTTGCCTCCTCCTTTATCTAGTATTCATAATATCTTTTATGTATCACAACTAAGGAAATATGTATCTGATCCTAGTCATATTCTTGAGTATGATTTAGTCAAATAAAAGAATATATGTCTTTTGAGGTGAAACCAGTTAGAATTTTAGATTCTCAAGTAAAGAAACTCCATGGTAGAAATATCAATATATTTAAAGTGTTGTGAGATCTTATATTTGGTGATTCCACATAGGAAATAGAAGAGAAGATAGAAGTACTGTATCCTAATATTTTCTTGCTAACATAATTTTCAAGCACAAAAGTTTTTGTTGTTAGGGATAATTGTAACCCCTTCCCCCCTTCTTTCTCTCTTTTTTATTTTTATTCTTTCTTTTCTCTTATTCCCTCTTTCTCGTTTCTTTTCTATATTCCTTCTCTATACGTAGAAATGTACACCATGCCTCATATATTTCAGAATTTGATCACACCTTGCAGTAGCTGAGGAGTCATGGATCATTTCTATCCGATTAGATTTTCAATAAGAGTGTTCTTATTTACAGTAAATATTTTGTATTCTCTTCATTTCCTTATGATTTTGTCATCAATCTTAGTGAGGTCAATTGAGAAAAGTGATCCCTTCAAATTGGTTGAGCTCGTACTGAAATTTGATTATGTTTGGATACCTTATTTTAGGACTTTAGAGTTTAAGGGATTCTCTTGCTTGAGCTGGAATTTTACTTGGAATAAGGAATTCAAGGTAAGGGAAGTTATTTATGTTTTAATATAACCTTATGATAGATTATCTATATGTGAAGGTGACATAGTTACAACATTTGGAGCTTTAGGCAGGGTTGTGTGTTGTTAAAATGTTTTTAATGTTTGAGTAAGAAATGACATTTGTGTAGTTTGAATGAATGTAATTTGTTATGTGTTATGATTTTGTGTTATGCTACTATATTTGAAAATTGTATTTTTTAAATTGCTTTTGGATAAAAATTTAAAAATAGGTTTATTTTGCTACATGAAATTGATTTTTTGATATTTTTGCTCAAGCGAGTCAATTCTCGCTCAAGAAAAAATAGTATTGCAATTCAACCTTGCTTTTAGCCCTGTTTTCATCCGAGGAAAGAAAGTTTCGCTCAAATAAAAATAATACTGAAAATCAACCCTTTCTACCAAATTTGTGCTCAGGCTAAAATATTTTCACTAAAGCAAGTTCATTCTTGCTCAAGTTAAGAAAATTAAGAATTTTTTTCTTTCTCTTTCTTTCTTTCTTTCTTTCTTTTCTTTTCTTCTTGTCTCTTCAATAGATTGAATTGTGTATGACTGTTAATTTTAAATGTGAAATCAATAGTAAGTTGTAAATTTAATTGATTTTGTGTTTTTGTTTAAATGATGTACGTTATATGAAAATGGTTGTCTGTGACTAATAAGAATTGTATGAATTTGTGGTCACATATCTATATGAATTTGTGGTCACATATCTATATGATATGTGAACTATTGTTTGTTTTGTGTATTAAATATTAACATTTATGTTGTGACAGACATTATCTTGCTTCATTAATGGTCTAAGTCACATTAATTAAGATATTAGGTGGTAGGCAGTTGAGGAAGAAGTTCTTACACACTGCGACTATATGTAAATACACGACTTGGGTTGTAATGATCTTATCATGATCCATTCTCTTAGGTTATATTGTACATCTCAGTCTTGTGTATTGAATCAGATGTTAGTCTTTGACAAGATATACTTAATACGAGTTTTTTTTAAAGACATCCGTCGATATTGCACTCATTAAATTCCCTTGATTGTATAGATCCATGTGTGATTTATATTGTTGTTGTAAATTGGTATTTGAAGAAGATTGAATAATTGTAATCTATTGATTAAAATGTCTTCTTTTATATACTTTTCTTATGTTAAAAATTTATTTCAATAACTTATTCTTTCATTTGTTGTTTGTCTTGTGAATTAACACTTACATGAGTAGATATAGGTACAGGAACAATATTTGATAAAGAATTGAGATTTTTATTTTTTTCTCTTATTTTGTAAATATTATATATTATGTATGTTTAAGTTATGTTTATGTATTATTATAAGTTTGTTAAGCCTCTGAAGGGTTTATGGGTTTATAGTACGGTGAGTAGTTAATTTTTGAAGTGTTACAATGAAAATATTTTTTCCTTTATTTTATATTAAAGTGAATATTATAACTTATTTATATCACAATTAATGAACTTCTATGATATAAGCGCATTGGTTAATAGCGAAAATTCATTAAAAAATTTAGAGAAATCAAAATTTCGAAATAGAATTATGAAAATGTAAAATATAATTATATATATTTACCTTAAAAATTAGAAGAAAAAAACTTGACTCTTTAACTTGTTAAAAAATGTGCCAATATGTTTGATGAACCTATCCTCAACTGAATTTTAAGATTAACAAAGTGAAATTTAATTAGAATAGTCACATTTCTCTTATAATCTATATACACCTTGTTAAATATTTATAGAAAAAAAAACTTTAATAAACTATCTTATAGTTTATGAGAAGTGCAATTTATTTTTCAAAAATATTGATAAAAGTATATTCAAATACACCAATTCTCATTTATTAATTGATGAGACATCACTAATAACATCACTAACACGATTGTTAACTTTGGAGCTGTGAAAGTCGAAGTGTGAAAGAAGGAAGAGACCCACCATAATATTCTTTATTATTAGTGTACAAATAATTTTTATTATTATTTTAGTCATATATTTTATATACATCTTTTCAACTCATGGAAAAGAATATAATGTATCAACAATTAGTGATCCCAATTGATTAATATCAAAGTCAAAAAGAGAAAAAGCAAGAATTAATCACTCTCTATTAAAACAAAAGAATAAAAAAATTGTAAAAGCAAATAAAGTGAGTAGCACTAGTGCACTATTACTTAGGTTAGGAATCTTATATTACATAATGTTTATAATGCTTCACAGATCTAACTTGTGAATTGATAAAGGATTAATTCATGTAAAGAAAATAATTATTTGTGGAAAAAAATGCAAAAAAATAATAATAAACACAAAAAATAAAATAAAATAATATTTCAAACTATAAAGAAATATAAAAAAAAAGTTATTACTATTTTTTTAATAAAAAGTTGTATGATAGGTATCACTATCAATTATCACATCCCAATTAAATTAGCACGATAGAGTTAAACAGTCATATGTCTTAATACAAAGAAACATATAAAAGAAAAAGGAAATAATACAAAAAGCATGGGACCAAAGCAAAATTCATGCAAACCAAATAGAAAAAAAAAACATTCTAAAAAATAGTTAAACAAATTTAAAGTTGAAGAGTTGGTTGGTATATGTTAGGGAAAAAATATCTAAACTAATGGTAGCAAGAAGATCATTAAATCAAGAAAAATCTACATGATTTTTAATACTAAAATTATTCAGTATTAAAAATTAATTTATAGTACAAAACTATTACCAATGTGAATGGATTGTGTAACCTTCACATGATTATAATCATGTGTAATTGTATAAATTAATTATCTAATAAATATAATATAATAATGTACAACATAATCAACTATGTTTATACATTAATTATACAATAAACTGACTAAACCTTTTTAATATGATTAATTCTTAGTAATAATTATATGTTATAAATAAATAAATAAAATTAGTTAATTTAAATTTTAATATTAAGTAAAATAATTTGTTTTAATATATTATTATTATTTTAAATAAAAACTTTTTAATATATTATAAATTTATAATATTTTTTATTTTAATTTTAAAATTATTTTAACTTTAATTTAATTTTCAAAAATTTAATTTTCATAATAAATTATTCATAAAAATTATTTAATAAATATATTAATATACAACCAAATTTATTTTATTGCGTCAATATATTCTTTTTCACTTGTTTTTTTCTTTTTTATTCTTCCTTCAATCCCAATAACTTGAGTAGTCTTGATACTCAATGTGTAGTAATTAAATTGACATATTTTCAAGCTACACATTTTATCTTAGGTTGTATGAGTTGGCTTGGTCTTTATCTATTGTCTCTTGATGAGATTTATTAGATAATCATTGATAAATTAAATTTGCTTTAGAGTTATTATTTTAAAGATTAAATATATTTTTTATTCATATACCATAATACAAAATTTATTTTTTTCTTTTAATCTAAATTTTAGATCTTCTTAATACTAATAATAAAAAAATTATTGGAATTTATCATTAATTTTAACATCCTAATATAATCCCATTTCATAAATTTCTTATTATAAATATTCAAGAGGTATAAAATTAGACTAAGGATGAAAAATTTCATGACAAACGAAAAACCTATTTAATTTAACCCTTTAAAAAATTATATATGTAAAAAAGTTGTGTATAAATTTACATATTCGACTCTTATATTTTTTTTATATTCGTTTTACAAATATGGAATTTTACAAATCTCATGAAATTAGTAAGAAATCATTTTTACGGAATTTTATTAAAAATTTGAAAAATTTATTCACTTAATAGAAAAAAAAGTTCTAATAGTGTATGTAAGTAAACCCCGTTTTAGAAATCAAGTTCTACAAAAAAAATATATGTATAAGGTAAAATCATTTTATATTTAATGTATATTGGTTATGCATTTAACTTCTGTAAGAGGAAGTTTTTTCTTCACAATTCATGTAGAAAAGATGAAGTTTTATATTTAGTCAATGTTGTTGGTTTTCTACAGCATCAATGTTATTTCCCCATATATGGTAAGAAGAAGAAAAGACATAATATGAAATAATTTGTAAGAGGAAATGTATGAAAAGAAAATTGGAGAAAATTGGATGGTGAATTTTGAAAATAGATGCAATGACATATGTAGTAGGTGATGATAATGGAGTGGTACCAACCAAGATATTCACTAGTTACCAAATGTCAAATCACAAACACTAAATTAAAATATTGTAAACCAGTGTTCAATCATTTAACATTAACACTTTTTTAAATAATTATTTATTTTACTTTTTTAATGTATTGCTAATTACTTTTTAAAAATATGTTTTTATCTCTACCAAAACTTTTAAATTTAGTTTTGGTCTCTCTGAAATTTTGTTCATTTCCAATCTTATAATTTTAAAATGCATAACTTTTAATTCTCAAATGTTATTTATACTAGTTTATGCTTCCTTTTATTAACTGTTGTTTAAACTATTTTGAGGACCAAAAGTGTTCATTATAATATTAGAGGCTATTTTACCAAAACTTGTAGACTAAAATTGAAATTTGCAAGAAAAACAATTTGATCCTTCTTACAACAAAAAGTATAAATAAATCAGTGATGAAAATATTAATTTTATAAAATCAAATTACTATTATTATTAGTCTTTTGTACTCTAAATAAATAAAAAAATCTAGAAACTAAATAAACAAATAACCTAAAATTCATCATAACTCTCATTATTGACATAAACATAATTAAAGTTGTTGATTAACATTTCATTAGGGTAGTGGGAGAGAATTGTGAGATAAGTTCATCTTCACAAAGTTTAATTGCTTCTTCTTCTCTTAAGGTCACCATGGCCACTCTGCTTAAGGGACCCTCCCCAGGTGGGCCAGGGAGTATCAAAACTTGTCCTTCTCCCAAAACTGGCTCTACATAACAAGAAACATGAATGGGTTTGAACCCATCTTGAAACACAGTCAAGTAAGGGTCCACACCCTCCAAGCTAGCACAAACAAGATCATGACCATTCATCATGGTAGGTGGTGAATTCACATCATCATTTTCTAGCCCCTCAATCAAATCCATGACACCCTCATAGTCCATTTTAGCCACAACATCACTTATTGCCCTAACAGCTTGTGGAAAATTCAATTTGTGGTTGCCCCCTTCTACTTCATGGACCTTATTATACACCATGCAGTTCCCAAAGAACCCAGTATCCAGGCCCAAGACTTTTCTCATGTCCAAGCATATGGACATGTCAACAAGCCCATTTTTGAAGCCCTTGACTTTGCTCAGAGAGATCCAAAACAAGGCTGCTAGGGCTGCGAAGGGTGTTATTGGGCCGTTGAGTTGGGCCGTGGACATGCAGGCCTGGACCATGTGGGCTGAGAAGCCCATGGAAATGGTAGTGTACCTTGATTCCTTCAAAGAAATGGGTTTTTGAATTAAAGATTTGTAGTGGTGAATTAACTCCATGTGGGGATGATGATTGGGGTTTGTGTTTGGTTCTCTTGTAAGAGGTAAAGGGTGGAACAGTGGAGGAGTGAGTATTTTGTTGCCCTTTGAAATATCAGCCCATGCTTTCATGAATGAGATTGCAGAAGTGGAATCTGCCAAGAGATGAGCACAGCTTAGGCCAATTGCTAATCCACCTTCTTCAAATTCAGTCAGCTGAAATTTAAGACCAAAAAGTCAAATTGATCTAATTTTTAACATAAACAATTATATATAAGACCTTAAAATGAAATTTTAAGGTTTAAAAGACCAAAACAGGATTCACTCTTTGAAATTAAAAACCTAACCTGAACATAAAAGGTGGACCAATAATAAGGCTTGTGGAACATCTCCTCCCAATGCACAAGTTGGAGTTCCTTTTCCCTGTCAAGATTTGCTAGCCATCCTTCAACACTCCCTTTGGCTTTTGCCTCCACCACTCTCACCCCAGCATCATTGCACTTTATCTTCCAATGCCCTCTCTCATCTCTTGTCAACCTTCCACTCACCATGGGGAAATCAGTCAGCATCTCTGACAAACTCTCTCTCAACTTCTTGCTCATTTCTCCAAGCTCCACTACTTCTCTTGAACTCTGGTAATAACACACCAGCCTAATGTGATTGTTCTCCATGTAGCGATCCAAAGCTGATAAGGGGAAGTACTTTCCTGGTTCCACTGCCTTGGTGCTCACCACAGTTCTTTTGCAGATGTAACTTACTTCTGATGCCATTTTAATAAATATAATGTGTAGTATACTAAGTTTGGTAATATGATAATGATGTTATATACATATATATATACACACATATATGGGGTTTTATAAATGTGCTAGTTTTGGGGACAAATCTCATGACATTGAAGGAAATGAAAAGGTGCATGGGATTCAACGATTTCTAAGGGAAGCAAAGTTTTCATTTGTACCAGAAAAACAACCCCACTAACACAAAAGGAAATGATGTTTTCATGATCCATGAATATTGGCTTAATTTTGGGGTTTACAGTATATGTGTGCAGTTTGTAATATCATGTGCATTCGTGGTTCTCATCGTATCATTACAACAAAACACTTGTATAGATAATTGCAATAATTCTTGATGACATTCTTGCAACTTTGGTGAACTCTCAAACGCATACACACTACTATGTTGGAAACAGAGCTCCTCAATGAGCAGAAAACCTATTATGTGGAATGGATAAAGGCTAACAGCAATGCTTTAATCCATTCATGAGTATAATTGTTAGATATTTTATAAAATTATAAAAGATATTGTTCTCCAATCAAAATTAGAATTTCACAGATCAACAATCTAAACAAAACAGGGAGAATTTGTTTGAAAATCAAAGTCTCCAACGAAAATCCAAAATATACACTTTATTTATTTTGTTGCAAATTGAATGTCTTGAAAACGAGCTAACAAAGGAAAATATCTTTGTAATTTTAGCATGCACAGCAAAATGATAATTCCTGGATTAGACTAAACTTAAGGAACACGAGAGCCTGTTATTATCTTTTTGAACATCATGGAACACTAGTTCCACAACAGATTATCTGACTGAAACTAACGGGCCCGAGCAGAAGTCAATATATTCAATGTTTGAATGTTTCCAGTCATTTTGTTCAAGCAAACCTTCAGAACAATTCACAACCTGGAATCGAATGCTACCGAACGTTAAAGATACATGTAATCTAAGCTGGCACTTTGATTTGCTTAGAGTAGTGGTTAATGTATAATTGACCTTTAGACATATCATCAATTTATTTTGGTGATGTTATTCAAAATATAGATATTGGTTTTCTGGAATTCCAATTTTTTTAGCTATCGAATAAAAATTACACATTCACAGCAGAAACAAGTAAAAACTCTGAAAATATAATATACAAAGACACTGAAAAGATTGACATGATTCAAAATTAAAACCAGATTAGAAAATCGTTTCACAGAGAAGTATCAGACTGATCCAGTTACAAGGGAAATGAAGCCACAAAAGGTACCCAATCACTTCATCTTAGCCTCTGTAAAGAGTACATGACGATTAACCCTAGGATCAAATTTTCGAAACTCAAGCTTTTCAGTAAATTGCCTTGGCTTCCTCTTAACATAGAAGAATCCAGTGCCGGCAGCAGAAACTAGTTTTACAAACATCTGAGCCTTCTTCTTCTTGTCACCCATTCTTTACTCTAGAAAAAGCCAAATGGATCAGTGTCACAATTGATAGAAATGTACACCATGATTAACCAGATACTCTTTTGTTCCATTAAAATGAAGTCATGCATGGTAAACTAAAAAAACAAGCTCATATAAAAACATTGAATCAGCTAACAGTGCCTTTAAACAGGGAGATCAACACATTATTCATGTATTAGTTATGAGTATAGAAGTAAGAATCAAACCCAGATCATAATTTTTATATCCCAAATATTTGACAGTGTCCATTCCTTTTGACATATTAGTCCAAAACCAGACTATAATTTTTATATCCCAAATATTGACAATTTCCATACATTTTGACCTACAGTTCAACTAGCCAAATTATTGTAATAGGCAAAAGATCACAAGACAAGATAGATGGAATATAAGTAATGAATCTGAAGAGTTGCAAACGAATGTATATAGTTGTATCATACACACAAAAATGATTGATAAAGTATCTAGAAATGAATGAATTTTATTTCAGACATAGAATTTACTAGTCTAACAGCAGATTGCAATATGATCAAAACAGAGACATGAGAAACCAAGAATTTTTTTTTTCAAAAGCACTGAGATTTAAATGCATTTCTCTCTATAATTCCTCTAAATATAAATCTTAAATCGATAAGAAAGAAGGGGGTGAAATGTTCAGTTTTGTAAACAGATAAACAAATCCCTATATACCATTCGCAGAGATAAAAAAAAAAAAAAAAGGGATTTAAAAAAAAATAAAAAAAAAAAGGAGAAAAAGAAAAAAAAAATAAAGAGAAAGGTGGAA
>Ga0123342_1008583_pt1 | contig 12749 bp, 9 predicted proteins | sample Turbeawhitnodule_FD_89960 | JGI IMG/M metagenome (GOLD analysis project Ga0123342, IMG submission 89960) | Root nodule microbial communities of legume samples collected from Mexico - Turtle bean Mexico white nodule | ecosystem: Host-associated > Plants > Roots > Nodule | place: Mexico: Nepantla...
AGGTTGTTTTTCACTTAGTTTGAAAAACACTTTAATCTTAAAAGATTTGAAAACACTTAAGCTTTAGATTCAACAAATAGTGGATTACAAATATAATCTACCCCAGATCCTATTCTAAAGCACATCAGCAACAACAAGCACCTCCAGCTTTCCATCAAACACTAGGATTTGGATTCTTCAAAGGTAGAACAAACTTGATTCAACACTTAGAACCCACTTTACTAATTTGAAATTTGAAATGTGAATGCACTCAAATTTTTATTTTTTTTTATCTTGACTTTTATGGATTCAAAATTTCCATATTCTTTTTGTTCATGAATCTTTGAATTCACTTTTCAATTTTCGAAAAAGATATTAGATTGGGATTCAATTCTTATGAACGCTTGAATTCTATGTTTGCAATGACATCAATCACTACTCAAACAACTTCTAATTTATTTTAGCTCTTCACAATTAAAATCAAAATATGTGGAATGGATTTAAGACTCTTAGAACACTAAGAACATAAAACTCAAGTAAAAGATGTAAGGAAAAAAATTTGACAAAAAAATTCAAAAACATAATTTAAAGTGCTTAATGAATAAAAATGTGGAATTGTAAATGATAAGAATTTAAAGGCAAAATTGAAATTGCTTGAAGATAAAAGCAAGAATTAAATTTATTGGAATTTTAAAGCAGGAAATCAACTCTTAAAAGATAAGCATAATTAAAATCATGCTCTGATTACCACATGATGTGAGTTGATTTTAAAATTTGACATTTTTATAGGTTACTCTTTTGTTTAGCCTTTTTTTAGATTAGTAATTTAAGATGAGAACCCAAAGAAGATCCCCACTAGACACGAACTTAACCAAGTGGTTAAGTAAGTGTGAAGGTTCACTTCTAGAGGGCAAATAGAAAAACACAAATATATTGTGTGGAGGATGCAATGGCGCGGAAATAAAGAAAAAATGAAGCAAGGAATGAATGGAGATGACCAAATGGTAAAGACATAAACAAGAACATAAAGGTAAAAAGAAAAGGCACAAGGAAGAAGCAAAAGGAATAAAAGGAAAAGATGAAAAGATTTAAGAATCTTATGGATATGGAGATGGTGTCACGCGACTTGGAGGGGTGGGAGGCTCCAAGATAAGTGGTGCAAATCCTTTCACAACCTTTTGGTGCTAAAAACATACTTCAATTCCTCTACTATGAAGATTTCGTATGCATCCTAATTATAGACATTTTTTGTGATCTTGTTGTCGACTAACAAAACCTTATCCTTGTTACCATTCTGAATAGCAGTCCTTACTGTTGAAGATCCCACATCGACTATAGATTAAGACATTTCATAGTATATAAGTAGATGCAAACATCACTTTATATAAGTCGGTTTTATAAGCTTGAGTTGGGCATAAAGTTCACTTCTTAATATAGTATCAGAGTCATTTAAAGTCTATCCTAACAAAATATCCATCTATTCTTACGCAAAGTAGACACTTTTCCTAGCATATTCCAAACTAATCTATTTCTAAGTTTTAGGTGTAATCTCAATTGAGGGATATACCCGGTGATTAGACCCATAAGCAAAGCATACAGATATAATCCAAAACAACAAAGTTGAATCCGAAATTACAGGCCACATGTGAATAGCCAGGATGTTTAATAAATTTGGCATATAATTTTAAAAGCTTTTAGTGGAATTTAATTTTCATATATGATATTAGTAGAATCTCTTTTTTATTTATAGGAATTAAACATGAATACTAAAAGTTACACTACTCAATTAACTTATCTAAACTCTCTTAATTTTATTAGTGGGATTTGCAGCACATTTTGTTTATTACTTTTTCATTATTTAAGCATAATTGAAATTTTGCAATGTTAAAGGTTAGAATATATGCTTCCCTCGAACTACTTTTAGTTCTCATAAAAAAGTTGTTTATTTAAATTTTTATAATGAACAAAAATGGTATAAGTTTGTTCTTCCTTAAAAAAAAAATGTTTCTAATAATTAAAACAAAATATAATATTTATACGTTTAACAGTAGAAACTTTTCATTAAATCTCGATCAGTAACCATGCCCAGGTTAACTTGCTTCCATTATTTTGTGGTTTATTTTTGTAGTTATTAGAATTATTTGACTTGAATACGTATTAAGTTTTTAATTAATTTTAAGTATTTTTAATTGAGTTTCTATTAAAGATTATCGTTCTATTAAATACGAAAAAATTATATTTTTTAATTAAATTTTAATTTTTTTTTATTTTTCCGTCAAGTAGAGTGAGATGGGTTGTTATTTTATGTTGTCATTGTTTACGAGTTTTTGCACATGAAAATAAAAGATGATTTAATTAACTTTTAAGTTTTATAATTTTGAATGTATTTTGAATTAATTTTCTATTAAAAAAAGTATATTCTATTGTGTTTGAAATCTTTATATTTTTTAAGTTAGTATATGTTTTGGGATGAGATGACCATTTAATTGTAGTTTAAAAAGAATATCAAGAACTTGAAGAGTAAAAAAATGATGTTTTGGAATCCTGATTATCTTTATAAAAAATGACATAATTTCATTTTATAAATTAAATACTAAAATAAAAATCAAAACCATCATGTGAAAATACTAAACAATCTTGATAAAGATAATTAGGGCTCCACATCTTTATTTTTCTTATTGTCCAAATTCATGGTGTTGTGTTTGATACTGCAAAATCAAATTATCACACTATCCCAATTGATAATAAAAACTCTATGTTTAACATAAAAGTTTTTATAAAAAAAAAAAAAACTCAATTGAAAATTATAAAGATTTTGAACCATCAATATTTCGAAATTTGAGAATGTTTGGATAATTTTCTCTAGGTATCTAATTTTTTAGAAGTTTTCATACTTAATCTGAAACTTTCTTTAGAATAGGAAACTACATGTAAGAGACGTTATATATATATGTTAGATTACTTTGAGAGTTTTAATTGTTAAACTTATCCATTTATTTTATTGTATGAGGTTGATTTTCTCATATCACTAATACAAAATATCAAAATCACGGCCTCATATAAAGACGGTTAGTAGAAGCGGTGGCAATTCTATAATTATATTGTGTTTATAACAACGATTCTGCGGGGAACCGTCGTTAAAAATGGTTCTGAGAGAGATATAAAGACCATTATGGGTAGAAACGTCATTAAAAACTATTTTGGGAGATATATAAAGACGGTTCTGAGAGGAACCTTCGTTAAAAGCTGTTATGGGAGAGATATAAAAATAATTATGGAAGGAACCGTCGTTAAAAAGTGTAAAATTTCTTCAAAAAGTGTTGTGTCGTCTCCCTTTTCTATTTTGTCTCGTGCTCATTCTTCTCACTACACTCACTTATCTCACTCTCACACATTCCTCTCTCTGCACACTCTAGTCACGACCTCCACCACACGCGAAACCGTCACCATGCAACCGACCGTCACACAACCTCCATATCACAAAATCGTTGTCGCGCAACCTCCATCACACCGCACAACCTCCATCACTCCAATTGCGTGACCCCGCCCCTGCCACACCGCACTGAAAATTTTCAGCTCGCGCGACACTACAACCTTCGCCCTCAGCCCCAGCCGCACTGCACCGAAAACGCGCCAGCTCCGTGCCCTAGCTCTGCGCGACACTGCCCCAACCGCAATCTCCAAGCCTAGTCACAATCTCCACGCCCAACTGCCCCCCATCAGAGTTCCTCCCTCCGCCAGCCACTGAACACCTTCTCCACGCCAGCTTTTTATTTTTTTTCTTTTATCTATTATTTATTGAATTAACGACGGTTTTTGGAAGAGTCGTAAATATTCATTTATAACAATGGTTCTAGAACCGTCGTTATAAACTATTGATTTTATAACGACACCTAAATTAACGACGGTTTTAGAATCGTCTTCAAATGCTCTTTTTAACTGTCATAAAAGTTGTTTTCTACAGTAATGTATTCTCGCTCAAACAAATCAATTCTCACTCAAGCGAAAAAAGCCCTACAACTCAACCTTACTTTCAATCTATTTTCGCTTAAGCAGAGAAACTTTTGTTCAAGTGAAAAAAAAAAAAATCAAACCATTTTAGAAATATTTTTGTTCAAGCTAAAATATTTTTTGTTAAGCGGATTTATTCTCGCCTAAGCTAAAGTTTAAGAATTAAAAAAGAATAATTTCTTTCTTTCTTTTCTTCTTGTCCCTTAATGGATTGAATTAGTATAAATAATTATTTTAAATGTGTAATGAATATTAAGTTGTATATTTAATTGTTTTTGTGTTTTTTATTTAAATGATATACGTTATATATGGTAATGGTTGTTGTGACGGATAAGAATTATATGAATTTTTTTTGTCACATATTTGGGATAATATGTCAACTATTTTTTGGTTTGTGTATTAAGTATTGACACCTATTTTGTAACAGAGATTATCTCCTTCCTTTACTGACATATGTGGATGTACAACTTGGGTTGTATTCAATTTGCTCTAAGAGATCTTGCACACTGTGACATATGTGCATGCATGGCTTGGGTTGTAATCAAAATTATCATGATTCGTTTTCTTAGGTTCGCTTGTAAACCTAAGTCTTGATATTGGATCAAGTGTTATTCTCTAGTAGAACATACTTAATACGAGTCTTCCAAAAAAACGTAAGTCGATATTTCGCTTGTTGATTATCCTTAATTGTATAAATCCATGCATTCTCTATATTGTTGTTGTATGTGGGTATTTGAAGGATATTGAATAATTGTGATTTATTGATTAAAATGTCTATATAGTTGTTGTATGTGGGTATTTGAAGGATATTGAATAATTGTGATTTATTGATTAAAATTTTTTTTTTTATACTTTGTTGATGTTGAAAATTTATTTTAATAACTTATTCTTCTATGTCTTATTTATATTGTGAATTATAATTATATTATGTACTAAAGTTAATATAGATATAGGTAAAAGAATAAATATAGATTTTTATCATATATATTTTAAGTTTATATTTTTGAATTATTATAAATTATATTGATGTATAATATAATGGGTAGTTAATTTTTAAGAAGTTACAATTTCTATATTTTTTATTTTAAAATTACTTGTAAAATATAATATTTGTTTCTTTCTTCTGGCCTCAGAACTTTACTACCTACACAAATCATCCAATCATATTATATTTGTTAATTTTTCGTAACCTACACAATCGTCTAAGGTAAACTTTTATATAAAAAGATTTCAATATTCAATTACTACTTATTAACAAATCACACTTCGACTTACATGTTCTTTTGACAAACATATTTTCTATTTTGAAATATTTTTTGTAATTTCATTAATTAAGTTAATTTTAAATATTAAAATAATATCATATTTTGTAAAATATTCCCATATATATTTTTCATAAATAAAATTTATATATATAATTTTAATAATCAGATTATATAAAGGATTTCAAAATTAAAAAAAAATTATATAAGATTAAAAAAATATAACAAATTTTAAAACTATGTCCAAATAAAAAGTTACGTTTACATAATAATTTAGAAAAACATAAAATTTTTAAAATCCACTAATCTAATTATTAAAAGCAGTTTAAAAAAAATATGTTTACATAAAAGTTTAATTTTTTTTTAAAAAAAGGAATGTACATTGCGGACTTCTTTAAAATAAAAAGAAAATAACAAATTTAAAAGAGAACTCGTATATACTATTAGAATAATATCTTTCCATATTATTACCGATACTATTGCCGTATATATTTATAGAATATCTCTTTTAGCCAAATATGTTGATACTGTAATTATTAGAATAATAATAGTAATCCTAGAATATCTCCTTGCCGATTGATGGAATAAAGTAGGGATTACAATTCTTTCATGGTATCAGACTAACTGATCCATATTCTTCTTCTCTTCTTCTCGTGTAATTGTTAAATATTGACCGACTCCCAAAGTTCGAAATCACCAATATTTCATCCTACTTTTGCTGTTTCTAATATCAATAACCACATCAAAATCACCCTTGATACAAAAAAAACGTCCATTATGCACATTGGACGGAACTCTTTATCAACACTGCTAAGTCGTTTCCCATGGCCAACCATATCGTGCCACCCGAATCAGACAAGGCAATTACCAAAGACACTCAATGGGAACGTCTCGCTGCTATTGTCAAACAATGGATATATAGCACCATTAGTACGGACCTTCTCCATACTATCATCACACCAGGAGCCACCTTCCAAGATACTTGGGACCACCTTACTGACATCTTTCAAGACAACCAACACTCAAGAACCGTCTTTCTCGAATAGGAATTTGCTCGTATTCATATGGACTAGTACCCTACAGTTTCGGCCTACTGTCAACATTTGAAGATGCTTGCCGACAAACTTGCAAATGTTGGATCGCCGGTCAGTGACAACCGTCTAGTTCTCCAATTGGTGACGAGACTCTCAGTCGATTACGCCTGCCACCCTCATTGAACAAAGTAATCCTCTTCCCTCTTTCTATAAAGCTCGTTCTTTGCTTATCTTGGAAGAAACACGTCGCTCTTGTGCTGTCACAACTGGTACTGCTCTTGTTGCATCAAAACAACCCGATCCACGTCCTATCTCTAACACTCCAGCCACATCAACTAGTGCCAACACTCGACCACCATATGGTCGTGGTAAAGGCAATAAAGGTGGGCGCTCGGGTGGCGGTCGTGGACGAGACCAGTATACTCCTCACACTCGTGCTCCGCCTACCTCGTGGACATGGTTGGGTCAGGTTCCCAACTGCCTTGCTCGTATCCTACGAGTTCATGGACACCACAACAACCATCAGCCGCTTCATCTTCCCCTGGCACCCTTGGCCCTCGTCCTCAACAAGCGTTCGTCACTCAGTCCGCACCTACCAAGCCCTCAACCGATATGTTTGTTCCTAAGGATATTGTTGCGGCTATGCAAACACTCCCTCTTCAACCACCAGATGACAACTGGTTTATGGACACTGGGGCCACCTCTCATATGACAACTGACCAAGGTATACTCTCCTCTTATTCTCACTCGAGTCTAAATAATAATATAATTGTCAGAAGTGGTCACACTATTCCAATTAAAGGTTTTGGTCACACTCTTTTACCTAACACAACCCCCCTCTCGCCCTAATTAAAGTCCTACATGAACCCAAACTTATTAAGAACCTCATTTTTTTTCGCAAATTTACAACTGATAATTCTGTTTCTATTAAATTTGACCCGTTTGGTTTTTCGATTAAGGATCTCCATAAGAAGAATCAATTGTTGAGATGCAATAGTGTGGGTGACTTATATCCTCTTCACAACACCTCTTGTCGTTCAAACTCCTCCTCGCCTCACGCTCTCACCGCCTCCACAACTACCACTTGGCACAATCGTCTTGGACATCCGGGACTTCCTATTTTTAATTTTATGAGTCGTACTCTTTTCCTTGATTGTAATAATAAAAGTCCAAGTCACCTTTGCAATTAATGTGAACTTAGCCAGCATATTAAACTCCTTTTTTTCCCATCTATGACTCATACTTACTCTCCTTTTGACATCGTTCATAGTGACTTATGGACATCTCCAATCCGAAGCACCATGGGCCATCAATACTATATTCTTTTCCTAAATGACTTTACAAATTTCTTATGGACATATCCTACACAAAATAAGTCTCAAGCTTTTAATATCTTCACTGAGTTTCACAAATACATTTCCACACAATTCACTAAAGCTATTAAAACCTTCCAATGTGATAATGGAAAAGAATATGACAATCATTTTTTTCGACGTCACTTCCTAGAGCACGACATCCACTTTAGATTTTCATGTTCGTACACATCCTCTCAAAATGGAAAAGCCGAACACAAAATCAGAACCATAAACAATATCGTGCGAACTCTCCTTCTCCATGCTTTTCTATACCCCCCCCCCCCCCCCCCCCCCCCCCCCCCCTCCCCTCACCTCCCCGAACAAAGCGGAAACCGATAACAAAAACCTCGACCTCGACGAATTTCGGGCGGCCCCCCCTTTCCCCGCCTTTTCCTAACCCCCCCCCCCCCCTCCTTTTGGCACCATGCTCTTTCAATGGCCACATATCTTCACAATATACTTCCGAGCAAAGCTAACCACAATCTAACACCGACTCTCAGCCTTTATCTTCGCCACCCATCTTACACCGAACTTCGAAGCTTTGGGTGCCTCTATTACCCTCATCTTCTCACTAGTCACATTCATAAGTTGGATGCCCGTTCCACACCGTATGTATTCCTTGGCTACCCCTCACATCACCGAGGCTACAAATGTTATGACTTATCTACCAAAAAATTCCTTATCTCTCGTCATGTAACCTTTCATGAATCTATTTACCCGTTCAAAGAATTACAACCTTCATCCCCTCACTCTTACACATTCCTCGACACGTCTATTTCTCCCTACATCACCCACCACCTACACTCTATCCCAACTTCTCCCACTGCACCCACTCCTACGCCACCTACGTCTCATATCCAACCTTCACCTCCTACACCACCATCCCCACCTACACCCCTTACACCACCCAGCCCGCATACATCCTCCCCCCCACCACCTACGACTCTGCCAACCTCCCCTCAAATGCGCACCTTTGCTCAACACAGTATTTTTCAGCCCAAACCCACATTTGACCTTTCACACTCCACCACCATCTCACCAATACCCAAAAGCCCCATTACCACCCTCCAAGACCCTAATTGGAACCAAGCCATGAACGATGAATATTCTGCTCTTCTTGCGAATAAGACATGGGTTTTGGTCCCCCCGTCCCTCTAATGTTAATATTACTCATTGCATGTGGTTGTTTAAACATAAATACAGGGCAAACGGAGACTTGGAACGCTACAAAGCACAACTAGTTGTCAATGGCAAATCTCAACAAGTTGGGGTCGATTGCAATGAAACTTTTAGTCCTGTTGTCAAACCTGCCACCATCAGGGTTGTTCTTAGCCTTGCTATATCCAATTATTGGTCCATTCATCAACTAGATGTGAAGAATGCTTTTCTTAATGGCCATATAAGTGAAACAATATATATGCATCAACCGCTGGGATTTCGTGACAAAGAAAAACCTGATCATGTGTGCCTTCTAAAGAAGTCCTTGTACGGACTCAAACAAGCTCCAAGAGCTTGGTACAACTATTTCGCCACATTCGTGTCAGCCATCGGATTCACTCAAAGCTTGTGTGACAATTCTCTATTCATTTATAAACAGGGTACGTCCACTACCTATCTTCTCCTATATGTCGACGATATTGTCTTGGCTTCCTCATCCGACGATCTTCACACCACAATTATTTCAAAGCTTAAAAGTGAATTCTCCATGACGGATCTTGGTCCCTTAAATTATTTCTTGGGAATCACCGTCACACACCACTCTGATGGTCTATTTTTGTCCCAACAAAAGTATGCGACGGAGATAATAGCTCGTGCAAATATGTCATCTTGCAAATCAGCTAACACGCCTGTTGATACAAAAAGTAAACTCTCGGCATCTTCTGGCCCGCCTGTGTCTGATCCTCTTCTTTATCGGAGTCTTGCAAGTGCACTTCAATATCTTACTTTTACTCGTCCTGACATGTCATATACAATGCAACAAATTTGTCTTTATATGCACGATCCAAGAGAGGAACATTTTGTTGCCCTCAAACGTAATAATTCGATATATAAAGGGTACTCCAACTCTCAACCTTCGTCTCTGTAAGTCTTTGTCTACTCAACTCATAACATATGTTGTTGCCGACTGGGCTGGTTGTCCGGACACCCGTCGCTCCACTTCGGGATATTGTGTAATTCTAGGGGATAATTTGATTTCGTGGTCATCAAAACGCCAACCCACTATCTCCCGTTCCAGTTCCGAAGCTGAATACAGAGGAGTTGCAAATGTTGTTGTTGAGTCCTGTTGGATTAGGAATCTACTACTTGAATTACATCGCCCGCTTCACCAAGCCACCATTGTTTATTGCAATAATACTAGGGCTATCTACTTGACCGCCAACCCGGTAAATCATCAACGAACTAAACACATTGAAATGGATGTTCATTTTGTTCGCGAAAGGGTTGCAAAAGGCCAGATCCACGTTCTCCATGTGTCGTCTCGTTCTCAATACGCTGATATTTTCACAAAAAGACTACCACGCGCGTTATTTATTGATTTCAGATCCAGTCTCAGCGTCCGTGAACCTCCCGCTATGACTGCAGGAGAGTATTAGAATAATATATTTCCATATTATTGCCTCCATTATAGTGTATATATTCCTAGAATATCTCTTTTAGCCAAATATATTGATACTGTAATTATTAGAATAATAATAGTAATCCTAGAATATCTCCTTGTAAGTTGTATTAATGGCACCAATTGATGGAATAAAGTTGGGATTACAATTCTTTCAGATATGAAAAGATATTATTCTAATATATAACTTCTATAAAAATATAATAAAATTAAAATTGTGTATTTAAAATACGGTTTTGTGTAAGAAAAATAAAAAAGAATATTAAAATTCATAACTTCAACGGGAAGGAAATGTGATTTCTAATTTTGAAATCATGCTCCAAAACACAATTTACACATTTGTATATTTTTTACAAAATTTACCTATAAAAAATTATCTTTGACAAAAAACCACAATTATTAGTGTAACTAATTTTAATGGATAAATGTTAAATATAATATTATGTACTATTTTTGTTCTTATTTATAAGTAAAAAATAATAATAATTTTGTACTTGTAATAAAATATCCTTATTTTGACTAATATCCACCTTTTGTTTATAATATTTTTGTCTTCAGAGACAATGACATCTTATAAAGAATAATAGAATTAATAATATCAAAGAATAAGTTGGTTTAAAAACTATTTTAAAAAATTTATAACTTCAATGTTTTCATCCTTTCACAACAGATTTTTAGAAACGATCTTATATAGCCTTACTACCAATAAGATAAAAGAACAGAAGAAGTTAAAGAAAAAAAAAATAAACAACTTCAAAGACTTCTATATTTTTTTTATTTTCTCCAGATCTATATCTAGTTTCAATCTGATTAAATATAAGATAAGATAATTGTTCCACTATTCTTTAAAAACACAAAGTTAAATAGATTGCACCATGAGCAATATCCAATGTACTCAATAATATGAAATTTATTGAAAAATATCATGAAGCATGCAGGTATAGAAACCTACTGTACCAACACACCAAACTTATGAATAAAAATCAAGACATATAATAAAATAAATTAAAAATATATCACTTAAAAAATGTGACTAAATTCTAAAAAATTAAGAATAGAAGAAAACTTCTCCTATAGAATTTGTTGATATATCTTGAATCAATAATTCTATGTAGTTCAAATGTGTTTATAGAAGAAGAAATAGTCTTGAACAAATCTTGAAAGTTTTTGCAATGTATGTTTAAAAAACCAAATTCTCTTTTTCATTTCTGTTTAAGAAAAAACTTATATGTATATCCTTCAAAACATGTAAGTAACTAATTATAAATTATAAATAATATTTTGTTCTTAAATATGTTAAGGTATAAACTTCATAGTATCTATTATGGAGGGTCTCATCCTCGTTAATTAATATAGTCATATTATGGTCCATGGTTTAACTAAAAATAAAAAATATTTAGTTTTTTAAAATATATTTTGTGGAAAGATATCCAGTTTAGAATTTGATAATATTTCAACATTTAAATTTTGTGTTAACTTTGATACTTATACTGTTTGAAAGACACGTATAAAGTTGATAGTCAAGTTTTCTTTTCAAAGAGTGAGATTCGTGTAAATGAAGATTGAAGCGATATCAAACCACTACGAACAAAAATTTGCAGAGAGAAAGAATATTCGAATTACAAACAAGCAATACATGGATTAAAGGTTCATATATGGATTTTCCTATTTATAGGAAGAAGATGATGAACAATGCAAAAAAAATGAAATATTAAAGTATAGAGATAAATCAAGCTTCAACATTCAACTTTTTACCACTAAAGAAACTATTTGATATGTAAATAATTGTTTAAAGACGCCAATAAGGCATCAGAGCTCAAATTTCCATTTCGAACATCTACTCATTGAAGATGAAGAACAACATAACATATTTGATCAGAATATTGAGTTAAGAGAATTGAAGTTGCAAAAATCATATTTGAAGAATATAAAGAAAGATTTCGAAATTTCTCACACATCCTGTAACGACCGAGAAAAATAGTCTTAGAGTAGAAATGGTACAATTAAAATGGTACTTGAATATTTTATTATTAAAGTGAAAAGGCTATATAAATAGAAATTTAGTTATTCAGGTTTCATTTTAAAAAGAACCATCATCTCTTTAAAAACTCCTTTTTCCTTTCCTTTGCCTTCTCTCTAAAATCCCGACCTCCTCGCTCATCTGTTTGACGCTCGGAGTCCACCATTGGACTCCTGGCAGCGAGATCTACAAGATTGACCAATCAGAATCTTTCATAGAGTATGTTCATTTTTGTTCCCTTTTTCCTTTCCTCTCCCTTCTCTCTTAGATTTTGACCTCCTCTTTCATCAGTTTGATGATCAGAGTCTGCCATTGGACTCCTGGCAGTGAACTCTACAAGATTGATCAATCAAAATCTTAGATAGAGTAAGTTCATTCTTGGCTCTTTTTCCTTTGAGTTAGTTTTGATCTGGTTGGGTTGCCTTTTAATTTAAGTTTGCATGTGAGGTTTTTATCTTCAGAATTAGTCTC
>Ga0123342_1008584_pt1 | contig 12748 bp, 5 predicted proteins | sample Turbeawhitnodule_FD_89960 | JGI IMG/M metagenome (GOLD analysis project Ga0123342, IMG submission 89960) | Root nodule microbial communities of legume samples collected from Mexico - Turtle bean Mexico white nodule | ecosystem: Host-associated > Plants > Roots > Nodule | place: Mexico: Nepantla...
ACTTTCTAAGGTACGCACGTTCAGATTATACTCTTTACGCTTGCGAGTTATAGAGCTTACTGTGAGAGAGGATTTGCACGGTTCTTGTTCTCTTAGTATTTGGTGATACCGTCACTGACTTGGTCGTTGGAGTGCGATCGGCGCTCTGTTTCTTTGCAGGTTCTTGAGGTGGATCTCGAAGAGGAACGGAGGTTCGAAGCGGTGCACACGTCGATCCTTTGACGAGGCAGTTTCCAGCGTTCTGGTCAATAGGCAGGATCAAGAAGCATGTTAGTGTAGGTGAAGAATGAATGTATGAAGCCATGAAGTACTTGAGGTGATGCAAAGGTGGAGATGTTGTGGTTGCAAGTGTTGTGTTTGCAAAGCAGTTTGTTTAACAATTGTGGAGTAATATAGAAGCTAACCCGTAGGCTAATGGAGATTTACATTGCAAAGTTCCAGTTAATTCGGTGGGTTGGACGGTGCTTAACTAATTCTACTAGTACTAGAAGAGCCAAAATGCATAATTCTAATGATATAGCTGTAAGGTCTATCATTAGCTTCTGGTATGTTCTGTGTTGGTTTTGCTAAGGGTAATTTTGTTGAGCACCAGGTGAGCAAGCTCTGTTGGGTCAAACAAGGGTTCGTGGGATGGTAGACTTGTGCCCATAACAGTGTTTCAATCACAACAGGTTGGCTATAAGCACGATCTTCTTAGAATAGCATTGGTCATCCTATCTAGCTTTGGGATTGATACAAATTAAATAAGAGCCAGGGTGATTTGTCATCATAAGAGTGGGGCTCTGACGTGAGCAAATACCAATGATTGTCTTGGCAAAATGGTAGTGTAGAATCATGGTTGCTTTTGTGAACCTCCAAAGTGTTTGGAGGAGGGCGTGGGCCGAAAGATTGAGGCTTGTAGACTATGGAGGCAAACGGGGGTTGGCTTGGCTTGGCCTTGGCATTTTCTGTGAAGGTCTAGTAGCAGTTTTACTGGTAAGTGTGAAAAATGTCCCTGTTGGAGGGGGAGGGGGGGTGCTAAAAGGTGCAACAAAATAGATAGGGTGTAGTTTGAGTGGGTGCAAGCTCTGCCAGAGATAGGTAGACCATGAAGTATAATTAAAACAATATGTGGTGGAGGTCCTGAGCACCGGTTTTTTAAAGTGTCCTGGCATTAAAGGGAAATCATGGGAGGATTGTGGCTGGCATGATGGTTTTCTAGTATGATGGACTATCAAAGTCATAGGTGCAGGAAGAATACTACTGATGAGAAACATGTGTAATATGCTATAGCTTAGCTATATGGAATATAAAAGTTATATACTTCTGGAGAGTTGGGGTATTGAGGAGATGCCCAATTCACAAGCTGCATGGTGGTTTTTTAGCAGTTTCTAATGGCAAGGTGTTTATGGGTGTAGTCTTGTATACCTTAAGCAACAAATGCTTGTTGCTGCTTTTTTCTGGTTTCTGGTTTGTTATGTTCACCCGGTATCCCTCCTTTGAGGGGCTCGGTTATGTATATGGGTTGGGATACCCCTCAAGTATCCCTTTTAATTTCATTTAATTCTTTGTTGATCAAATAAAAAAAAAAGGAGTGACTTAATCAAATAATGTTCATTTGTACTTCACAGCGATAGTCTGTCTCATGGAACTTGACTAGTTGGTCAAGAACTAGACAATTTATTGCAACTGACAAACCAATATAAAAATATTATGTAAACACTCTCTTCATCTTTTGTATATTGCATGTTATTTGAATAACATACAAGGATACTTGCAAAAACAAAATACAATTTAACTTTTCATTCTTGTGTTTTTCTTATTTTCAAAAAAATAATTTTAAAATTAGTTTTGCAAAAGACTTGTTAGATGAACCTCATTAGTGATTAGGTATAAGTATAACATCCATAGTATATTAGATATTCTGTAGACTTTTATTTAAAATTGTTCATTTTCTTGAATGAGAATTATCTCTAGTTTCTTTATTACAACCTTCAATTCTTATATTTTGAATTTCGAATTCAAAAAGGCAAATCTTCTTATACTCATGAATTTCTTTTGATGGAGTCAACGGAGCTTTTTCGTTTCTTTTCTCTTCCAGAAATTTCTATTTTTTTATCCTTGGGTGAAAAATTATTCAAAAACAAGGTTAATAAGTCATCATTTGGCCTTAGTTTAGATCCGACGTTTCCATGACGAATCTGAATTTTCCACAACACTTTCGGGAATTTTTTCGCACCAGACGTGGCAGTGCAATTACGAAACGTAACTCATGCAATTGTTGTGATGAATAGTGTGATTTCGAAAATTTGAGCAAGGAACATGTGGAATATTTGCATTCTGAGCGCAAAGTATTCGCGATTTGAATTGATTCATTTTGGTTTTCAATATTGGAGAATCGGTGGAATTCTGTTCAACATTCAAACAATACGATCGGTGGAATTTATTTATGGAAGTGGTTCCTGAAGACGTTGCAGATATGTTAAAATTGATTGAAGCATATTATTTTAATGGAATCATATTCAATTGGAAGCCAGCAATTCAATCTGTATAATTGGGTGGTTAACATTCCTGCAAGCTCTTCAATAATTGCACTTAACCTAATTCACACTGACTGCACCCAATGAAAAATCTGCAATTGCGCCTGCTTCAAAGTTCACCGTTTGTAGATTGGAATTCTTATTCATCTTCTTGCACCGTTCAAATCAATTGCACCGCAATTGTTGACACCACAAGAGGAACCAATCTGCATGGCTTCTCGTAGCTGCTTCTGATTTTGACGGTATTGTTTCACGCTAATATATATCGCTTGGAATTTACCTCCAATTCAACTTCAATTTCACTTTATCAAACCAAATCAATCTCATCGCATACCACCATTTTATTTTCAATTGTTTATGCTGATTCAATTGAATTCCACGTTGCGTATTCAATTTTGTTTGCCACCGCGCCGAGTTGCTTGATGAATCAACACTGCTTGCTTCACAACCAGTTTCAAAAGGATCTGCTGCAATTACTCCAACAACTACTTCACGTGCTTTCCAAATTTTTAAAGCTAAAGAATTCAATTCAGTAATCAACTACAATTTTATACTGTATTCGTTGAATTCAGTCAAACGGTACAACTGATCAAGCATGGGCTGCAATTGATCATTTTTGGCTTTTAAATTTAGATTCTGCACGTGAGGTATAATACCGAATAAAAAAGTGCAATTAAGGAATGTATTTTGCTATACTTGAGCAATCATATCCCTCTGTTACAAGCATTTTCTGTTTCCAAGTTTGTTCAAGAAGTTTACTAGACAACTGATGGCAACCAAAACATTTCTATGAATTTACTCTTTCAATAGCTTTTGGAATGGTTATCTAATAGGTACATAAATGTTTAACTACTATGTTTCTTTGATATTTCAATTTGTGTACATGAATTTGGTCCTCCTTATGTATCCTATTCTTATTTTTAATAAAAAAGCATCATAGATATCTCTTAGGTAAAAATAATGTGCAAGAATGCCTACTTTCTGAATAGTATATGTATCATATTAATTCATATAACAAAATTTACTATGTTCTCAATTGAATAAAATGACAATAACTTAAGTCAATAATTATACGATTGAATATAAAAATTCTGAAATGCATCTTTTTCATAAATCTCATATTTCATTTAGTCCCATAATAAACCACTAGAATGTTGTTGATCAACAGAAGTTTAAATTAAATTCACCAATTATTGATAAGAACCAATAAATTCATCAACACAATAAACAATAAATACTTTGTTCTTTCATGAAACAACAGAATAATTTATAATAAACATACACAAATAAGACAATCACATGATAACATATACTTTCTTAATTATATCTGCATCAAATCTTGGAAAATCTTCATGACAGTAGCAGGCAAACCCAGAAGCACATTTATATTTCTTCTCTCTTGGCCATGGGAGAGGAACAAAATCACTTCCTTCTCTGGCAGTGACACTGGGCCTGACAACACTGGGTCTCCCCATCCAAAATCAGTGGTGTGAAAGGAAAGTCTAGACCAAGTTGTTATTAGAAGAGTGCAAGTAAGGGAAGGCCTTGTTCTTGTCACCTCAAAGTAATCAATTGCTGATCTCATGTAGGTGTCTGTCACCATCTTGATTGCGTCTTGAATGAGTCCCACAGCAAATGACAAAGGCTTTTGTGTTAGTTCCTCAGCTCGGCACACAGAATTTGTTATCACAATTCCATTTCCAAAGTACCCTTTTGGAAGAGGGGGATTGAACTTGGCCCTTCCATCAACAGCAAAAAGAAGCTTTGTTTGTTGGTCAGGTGACATTTTCAGGGCCTTGGTTCTTGCTATCCACACAAATGCTGAGAGGACTTCAAATGTTGTGCACGCATCAAGAGCCCCATCTTGCATTGCTTTCATCTTCAGCTCCTTTAGTTTCTCAGGATCAAAACAGAAGGACCTGTAAACCATTTCCTCTTCGTATAAACTATTACTGTTGGATTTGTCTTCTATGTCAGCAAATTCTTGATGCAGGTGCTCTATCTTTGGTGAGTTTCTTGCCTTGAGTATGCTTCTGTCCAGTACTGGAGGGATTGAGAGTGGCAAGTCTCTGGCTACTTGTCCCCAAGAGTTCACAAACTCCATTGCACCAATGCCATCAAACATGCAGTGATTCATGCACAACCCAAGAGCAAAGCCTCCACATTTGAACTTAGTCACCTGAATTATAGAGTTGACACTTTCAAAACTGCAATACTTTATGAGAAGTGAGGGGCCATCTCCTCAATCATTTTCTTGGTGAGAATGAATTCACAAGTACAGGGGAAAGGAGGAATAATTAAGAGATAATTGTGATGTTAAAGTACTGACATGGATTATTATTATTATTAATAATAATAATTGACATTCTCTCTCATTTAGCTTCTATCTTATCTTTAAGAAATACAAGCTCTAATGGATAAGTTGGCTATTCCTAGCATGAAAAGAAAAGATATAGTGGTACTGTTTGATAAACTAAAAAACCAATTTTAGTTACTAATACCAGCATCTCCTAAATTTGACCAAACAAATGTTCAAAATAGTCACATTTTTTCATTTATAAATCTTACCAAGAGCTCCATAAATGCTAGATGACATATCTCTAGCCTAGTCACTACATTCTTTGGTATTTTCTTATAATTCAACAATTCAGAGTTATGTACCCAAAAAACAAACTGACTCCTGAGGGACTTTAAAAGCAAAATATAAGACACAATCATAAAACTTGCCTGAGCAACCAAAGGAGGCATCTGAAGAATGTGCTTCGCTCCAGGAATGTCATAAACCAGCTTACCAAGAGTTCCAGGGTCTGGCTTTGTGATGTCACCGATCTCTTCCATTGAACAGTTTGCTTCAGCCTCCACAAACAAGGCACCTTCCCCTGTGCAATCCACTATGAGCTTACCCTCTGAGCTTATAGTAAGCCTCCCAGCAAGAGGGTAATAGTGGACAAGAACCTTCTTCAATGCATTCTTTAGCACTTTCCCAGCCTTCTCATTTCCCCTCTCACCAGTTTTGAAGCAATAAACAGTTCTCACAATCACTGCAATGTTCTGGTCAAGGTTAGATAGGAAATACAAACCCTTCTTTGTTTCTTCAGCTGGAGGAACGAGAGTTGGTTCACCTAGCTTCACACTAAGCTGGAAACCATTTTCACTGGCCATTTCCGTCTAGCTACTTAACAGCCTACAGAAAAAGCAATAGAAACATGTGTTAAGTGAATGGAAGCAGAAACATTCTAGAGGGCTCTTAAAAGTATTCTAAGCACTGTTGTGAGCTGAAAATAAGTGATCAAAATATAAGACTAGAGCATGCAATTTTGAAAGCATCATCAGGAACACATGTGTTTCTCATACCTGTGGTGTCCCTCACACAATATGATAAGGGTTGGAGTTTCCTTAAGAGAAAGTTGCAAGGTATATATGTATGATGTAGGTGGTGTGCTTAGATGTTGAAAACATAGCAATGGAAAAAAATATATATAATGTGAAGGTGAGAGGTAGTTGTTCATTGGCAACGGTCCAAGCTACTAAAATACGTGCTATCTTTAAGACTTGACTGTCATATTATAATTTTTTTTTCTTCCCTTTTCTGTACTGTGTGGATCAGTATGGGTGAGGGTAGGCCACTAGTAAAGAGACCAAAGACAAAAAGAACAAAGTCAGAAGATGAACAAAGATGGGGTTGTTTGGTGTGGTTGGCATCCCAATTTTGCTAACCTAATATTTTGTTTAATTACTTGCTCTTCCTACCACTTTCGGAAATGAACTTAAAAGAAGCATAGTTTTTAAGTAGCAAGCTTTTTAAGTACGTGTTGCATTATCATTCACATATCATTCATTAATTATTTTAACTAAATCTAAACACTTTAGGTTAAGAAATTAATTTTAAGTTTAAATATGATTTTTTAAAATCATGTATATTAATGTAAAATATTCATCGTAACTAATGACATGTTGATAAAAAAAAAGTTAAGTTGAAAATTTTAAATAAATAGTTTTTATGTTAAATCATTTTACTTCAAACTCAATTTTAAATTAAAAATAATTTTGGAATTACCGAACTAGATACTGATTTTAATCATATAATGTATTCTGTAACCATTGCGTGTTTGATTTTGATTGATATTTAGTAAAATATTTAGAAGATTTTAATTATAAACTATTCTAAAGACTGAATGAAATACTCCAATACACACTAAATATGTTTCATTAAATACTTATAAATTAGACAAAATAAAAAGCAGGCGTTATGAATCAACTATAATTTTCGTCTTCTTCGTCTGAAAAATCTTAAACCATAATTTAGATAAAGACGTACACGCTTGTTTTAACACTTACTTAGATCATAATTTGATAATTATAAAGGAAAAACTCGACTTCACCATCCAATATCCGATTTATAGAAGATAGTGCATCCGTAGAAATATATGATTTGATACCCATTTTGAAATAGCAATTTTCTCTGCATTAAAACAATCTTAATTGTAGTTTAATTGATCTAAGTGAAGATGATAATGAAATAATAGTAATAACATGTATTAGAAAGTCTACAAAGTTGGAGGGGACGTTGGAGACTTTTGGGACATTACTAGTTGTTTTCAATGTATAATAGTAACATTTGATAAGTTACTTAGTTTTGGTAATATTATGGTGCATAAGAAAAGATCCAGTGACCCAAAAATGAAAGTTGATTAAGTCGTAGTCAACTATAATCTGATAAGCAAAAAATTGCTAATTTTTAGATAATATTATATCTTAACGACCACAACTACATCATCATGCTTGCTGGCTAGCCCGAAGTTGACATGTAAAAGGGATGCATAAGACAACGATCCAGAAATAAACTATGAGGTAAAAATCACAACTTAATTTACGTCTTAAATTAATCATTCATTAACTAAGCCTCCAATTAATGACAATTTAATTTCCAATTTCCTTGTAATATTATGTTTTATGTCGTTCAAATTTTGGGTGAATCCAACTTTGTTCTTTCTAATCTTGTAATTCTTAAATTTAAAAATAATATTTTACCCCTTAAACTTAAAAAAAAAATATTTTTGGTGCTTTAATTGAAAAGAAATCTACACATGTAAAAGTTATTTTTTAGTTTATAGATTTAGAAATAAGTTATTTTATTACTCTCAATGGACATATCATCTAAAAGTTTGCTGCTGATATAATATTTTAGGTAGTTTTAAAAATTCAGTTTATGACAATCTTATCTCAAAATTTCGATTAATGTTTTAAAATAAGTTTTGTAATAATTAAAATTAGATATCATATTTACATCGAACAAGTTATCTTAAAGTCTAAAATAAAACAAAAAGTCAATATCCCTCCAAACTTTTGTTATAATGAACAAAGAATGGAAAAGAAATTAAGTACGATTTAGAGTGATAAAGATAAAGTGAGCAAGAGATGATAAAAAATAAAGATACTTGTTAAATTTTAAGACACAAAACACTTTTATGTTTACATTGTCATAAGAAAAATATTAAAAGAAATACAGATCTTAAAAGGAGGTTTGCTTGCTCGACTATATAAGCTCTTTAACATGAAAAAAAGAACAAAAGCATAACATTAAGAATTTGAGGTAGAAGATGAAATATCATTAATCCAAGAAAGATCCACCAAGAGTGGAAAAAAGAAGGGAGGTCTCAAAGGTAGAAAAGTTCAACATCACTAGAAAAAGACTCTAGAAAAAAAATAAAACCTAGGTTGTTTACTACGAGAAGTAGAAACTTGCACACTTAAAATCAGAGTACCTATAAAGGGAAAAAAAATCCATAAAGACGTAGAATATTATTTAAGAAGGACGTCGAAAAGGTGTTCATGTCCACCGAGGATGATCTAGACAACTTTGAGTTTGAAGAAAAAAAAGAAGCAAAAGGAAATGGCCAACCTATGTCTCATGGAAGATATATCATCTAACCATCCTAGACAAGTTTGAAGATGAGGTATACTTCTTAGACTTAGGCTTAGATATAGAATCATATCATGAACTTTTTTCTAACTTATCTCTCGAGCTTGTGGAAAATCTAAAAGAGAGATAAAAAAAATTCTAGGCAAATTGATGATTTGAAAAACGATTCTTTTACTTTAAATGGCGTTTCCTTAAAAGAAAACAATTTGATGGAAAATAAAAACGAAAAGGTTTAAAAAGAGCCCAGTAGCTTGAAAGAGAATTATAACACTCTTAGTTGGCAGTTTAAGGGAAAATAAAATAAAAATATCTCTCTTAACTTAATTGCTAAAGGAGATAAAAGATTGAATACTTTTATACTATCATTCACTACAAGAAAAATCCACTTTAACTTCCAATAAAAAGTGAGGGCTATAAAAAAGAAGTCACTAACAAGGGTGAAGTCTACTCAAGTTGGACACAAAAATAAATGTCAAACATTGTATCCACAATGGAGACCTTTAACTCACACTAAAAATTGTTAAAATAATAATAATAAATTAGCATCTAGAATGAGGACACAAAGTAGATACAATGAAAAAAAATAAGTGACAAAAATAATATTGAGTCTAGAATGTGGCACAAAGTGGACGCAAGTTAAAAATTATTAAAATAATAATAATAAGTTAGAGTCTAGAATGTGGACATAAAGTAGATGCAATCAAAAAATAAGTTGCAGAATGATATTTCGTCGAGAATGGGGACACAAAATGGATGCAAGTTAATATTTTATTAAATTTAGCATAGGTCTAGGCGACACTAATATTTGTTTTCCAGGTAGTGTCTCCAATGGTAACAATTTACTCACATTTGCTTTCTCGCATAATGTCCCCAATGGCGACGCTAAGTTTAATTATTGTTAGATATCCCACATCGACTAGATATTAGGACATTTCATAGTATATAAGTGGGTGTAAACCTCACCTTATAAGTTGGTTTTATGAGGTTGAATTAGGCTTAAAGTCCACTTCTTAATATGGTATCAGAGTCATTTCGAGCCTATCCTAACGATTGTTTGTTGGGCTTATCAGGTCAACTGCTATCGGTTCGTTATTAGACCACTTATAATATATAGTCTCATGAGATTATGATCATTTCATGGTATATAAAGTGGGTGGAAAGACTTAAAGTCCACTAATGCATAGCCACCAAAACATTGGCTTCCATTTCTATTGGGACGCTAAGCCCACACTAGTCACATGTAGAGTCTCTCTTTTACTCTTTGTGTCGCTCTTTTGTGGACTCTACCATCACTATTTCTTGTAGTATTTGGAAAATCACCCACCAAAAGAGAACTAACTATGAGAAAGAAGATAAATTTCATCATCATTTGTTACTTGTAAACGAGGTGTGTTTAAGCCCTCTAAAGACTAATAAAAAAGGACCCAAGTCTATCTAGGTACCTAAAAATAAAATAATTCATCTTGCATATGTGCTTAGTTGGAAGAAGAATACCTATATCATGGTACTTAGACAAATGTTGTTCGCAACATATAACTAATGAAATGTCTATATTCTAATATCTGAAGGACCCAAGAGGCCAAGATAAAAGGTATTAAACGAATAAATATGAATCCTATTCTGTTTATTATTAATGTCTTATTTTTTATGGTATCAAACATAATCTACATAGCATAAGCCAATTATGTGATAATAGATATAATGTTTTGTGCAATAGAAACCAGTGTGTAGTAAAAAATGACAAAACTATTATATTTTCTAGTAAGAGACCAGATAAATTACAAAACATAAATCTACATAAAATTATCATATCAAAAGATCTATTGTATAACATCCATAGAGAAACATCATTGGGTTTGGCATAAAAAGTGTGACCATAAAAGCTTGAGATTAATCTCAAATTTACATAACATAATCTCATATGAACGTTATATTCGAAAATGATATTCTCTGTGAGGCATGAAAGGTAAGAAAGTTAAAACATCTTTTCAAAGTAAGAACATGGTTTCTCCAAAAACACCTCTTGAATTAATTCATATAGATCTATTTGGTTCCACAAGAATTACCTCTACTAGTGGTAAAAAATATGTCTTTTAGTGTTAAGACTCTACATTATCTACTCAGTCTTAGATGAACCCTTGTCTCACTAGACAATCTCATGATATGTAGGTCTCACTAAACATTGAACAACAATTAGATGCTTGATAAGGAAAGAATTGCTTCTAATTGAACTTTGCATGTAAGGATTTTAAAGAAACTTGTTTATCTTCTTCTTTTATGAAAGTTAGCACTTTAACTCTATTAAATTTGAATATCAACTCAATCTACCACGTTTATCTTCTCGTTGAATGCAGTAGATGCTTGATATAGAAATTTATATTCTGATGCACTTTGTGCGTCCTTGAATCATATGAAATATTTTAAAATGTTTCTTTAGGTATATTTTATGTGAACATTGAAGCTTAAATAAAATTTGCCTTTGGATATTTTCTTTCAGTTCTATTCATCATCTTCCACGTGCTAGTTGCTCAATATCGAAATATTGACTTTGATGAAATTTGTGAGTCTTTAATCTGTACTTGCTCTTCAAATACTTTCTTCATATATATATATATATATATATATATATATATATATAAATTTAGTTTGTTGAGTTTTGAACATATTTAGACTTGGACCTTTCTATTTCTGCAATGTTCGTCTTCATTTTCTTATTAGACGCTCAAATAAGAATCTTCAAATATGCGTCTTATGACTTGTTTGCTCTTCAAACATCTTTATATTTGGAAATATTTTATCCCATATTTTGATATTGCTATACTTTTTGAGTTGTGCAAATCTCACTTTTCAGCTTCATCGTTTTTCCGTTAAACGTTGAAAATGCAAACTTTAGCTTTTAACTTTACTCAGGTCTTTAAGTCCCTTTGATAATATTTGGGAACAAAATAAGTATTAGTGAACATTATAATCTACAAAATAAATCATGGGTATCACTGAAACAAAATCTTTATAATATCTTATAATTATCGAGACTTTCTTTTCTCAAATATTTTACTTTGAATGCAGTTTCAAATCCTTCCCAAGTTAATCTAAAATCAGAACATTGTAGCACAATTATATTTAACCTGAATATTATACCACTAACCATATTTCGAAAAAATCTTTGATAACCAAGTGGTGTTCAAGCTTTGAGGAATCCAAACCCTTTGAAGGATGTTGAAGGCTTGGTTGTGCTTGCTGTTGCTGAGCTGTCTTAGTTAGGATCTGGGGTAGTTTGAGTTTTGTAATTCACTCTTTGATTGAATCCAAAGCATAGGCATTCTCAATCTTTTTAAAAGAAAAGTGTTTTTAAACTAAGTGAAAAACAACCGATTGTTTTGTCGAAACAACCGATTGTTTTTATACTTAGATGTTTTTAGAAAAGATTGAAAACTGTTTTTCAAATGGTTGAGCTATTAAAAACTAAAACAACCGATTGATTCGAGGAAACAACCGATGGTTTGTTTTGGTACCATAACAGAAAAACAGTTTTACCTTTGACTGAGCTTTAAATGTTTTAACTGTTTACGCTCCAGTCTTTAATGCTTTGACCAATCTTTAAATGCAATTAATAGTTTGTTAAGATTTGATAACAAACCACATCTTTCATATATTCAGAAAAACAGATTTGAGTTTTATGAATGCAGATTTTGAGATTTTGAAAAGTTGAGATTGCTTAGAGATTGAGATTGATCAAAGTGTGTGAGATAGGATTTCTGCTTGTATTGATTTCAGATTTACTTCTGTAACAAGTGTAATCCTTGTATCTATTGAACAAGTTTCTTCTGTGTGTTTGCTGAGAAGTGTAATCCTTGTATCTATTAAACATCTGTGTGCATTATCTCTATCCTTAATCTCTTTAAATTCAGTTTTGATATTTGTTTACTGGTATAAACAACCGATTGCTTTTCTGGTGCTGTTGTTTTTACTTATTGTTTTGGCAAACTGGATTCCTTATCAATTGTTTCTTGAGATAATTTCATTCTTGACTTAAAAGTTTTCGAAATCCCTCTTTAAACCATTCACCCTCCCTCTAGTTTAAAGCCATCCAATCTAACAATTGGCATCAAGAGCTTGGTTCTTGAAATTTATTCAAGTGTGATCCTAAAACTGTTTTTTTATGGCTGAAAAGTTTTCTTTTGGGGAAGGTGCATGTTTAAACAAACCACCTTTGTTCTGTGGTATGAAATATGATTTGTGGTGCATAAGAATGAAATTCTTTGTTGAATCTTTTGATAGGAAAATATGGAATGTCATTACAAAGAAC
>Ga0123342_1008585_pt1 | contig 12748 bp, 8 predicted proteins | sample Turbeawhitnodule_FD_89960 | JGI IMG/M metagenome (GOLD analysis project Ga0123342, IMG submission 89960) | Root nodule microbial communities of legume samples collected from Mexico - Turtle bean Mexico white nodule | ecosystem: Host-associated > Plants > Roots > Nodule | place: Mexico: Nepantla...
AAAATAAATACAATAAAGAATTAAATATTAAAATATTTGTTATACATTAAATAAATTTAAATTAATAATTTTAAAATCCTAAAATATAAACATGTGTGGGCTTTGCGTGGGTTGTGACGGACGCATATGCGTGGGCCGTGGCCAACGCAAATCCGACGCATATGCGTGGGACGCAGCCGACGCATGCCGACGCATATACGTGGGCTTGGGCCGACGCAAACTAGACTGTTTTACAAAAAAAAAATTAAATCCATAAGTGCGTCCGTTTTGCGTCCATTGCCATTTTTGCATGGATTTCTCGCCATTTTGACCGACGATAGTAGCGTCTCAAAATGGTCAACGCAGAAATTTGAAAGATATTTGGTTGTTTTCTTGTAATGTCAACACAATATTTTCTAACATAATGTTAATTATGATGATGCACATGTTTGTCCTCTTGCTAACAACTTTAGATATAAAAGTTGCATAAGGGTTAAAGGGAAGTTAGCTAGTTATATACATATGGAATGTTAAATTTTTAACCAAACACCCTTTAGATCCTGATTCTGAAAAAAAAAAAAAATCAAAGAGGAATGTTCTTAAAAAATGGAGTGTTTAATTTATATGGAATTAAGTCTTAATTAAAATGTTGTAAAATTTCTTAAATGTCAATTTGTTTGTTTGAGTAACTACAAAATCGTTTCAAATATTAGCTTAATCAAATTATTGAATGGTATTATAAGAAAAATTAATTGTGTAACTAAACCCTTCAATTTTAATTAAATCTTAACCATTTGAAAATCAAAACTAAAATAAAAAGTAAAAGAAATACTAAAATAAATAAGTCGTTCTAAGCTAAGATGACTTTGTCTTTGTTAAAGTAGCTAAGTCTTCACACTACTTCTATATTGTTGAAGTCGTTGACGAATTCCAGAATTTGTTTTTGGCTTGAACATAATAACTAATATTCATCATGTCTTGTCTTAACTTAGCAACACTTGATTTAGATGTGAGGACAAGATATTTTTAATATATAAATAATTCGAGTTGGATAAATTTGAGGACATAAATACTCACTACAAATTCGACCGGTCTTCAAATAACTAAACTATAATAATGAATAAATAATAAAATTAATCAACCGTATTTTAGGACTTAACTTCCTTATTTCAATTTTATGTTCTTGAAATTATCTATATCATACCATGTATTGTTTAATTTAAAATGTACTTGGGAATTATGTATTATTTATTTAAATAAAAGAAATTATAAGTCTAAAAAAATAATAGAGACAAGGTGGAAGCTATGTTGCACAAACACTGACACCGATACGACATGGACACGAATACGAAGATACGTATAATATCTAAAATGTAGGACACATGGACACAGATCTATATATTATATAATTATGAAATATATAAATTGACAATAAAGATTTATGTTCACAAGTATGTTCCAGATTATTTTTTGGAGCAGAAAGATGTTTTCTGGTTCAAAAATATTTGTTTCTTAATTTTATAATCATAATAAAAATTTATACAATAAATTTGAGTTTTTAGAAAATTAATGTATTTTTTCTTTTTAAAATTGTGTTAGAACCGTACTAGAATTGTCAGAAATCCAACAAATACTTTTTGAATTGGACACTTCACGGATCCATGTCATACGAGTGTCGATGTCCGATATAAGTATCTAACACCGACATGCCATTTAAGAGAAGTGTCTGAGCTTTAACTTAGTGTTTAAGTATGAATTAGTATTATACATCATTTAGAAATGTACAAGTTCAACGAATGAGAAAAATAAAAAAGTTATAACCTTTCCTATTTTGTCTAGAGCTTTGAGAAACAAAAATGAACTACGCTTAGTGGGTATGGTTGGAATGAAAATATATGAAATAAAATTAGTTTTGAAAAAAAGTGCAAGATTTGTTTTTTTATTTTATTTTTTTATAAAAATATATTTCGAATTCCAAAATTTACACGAATTCTAAAATTAAAAAAACTATTTTTTAGATTAAAAATACATTCAAACTTTATTGTTTAGAAAGTATTTCTAGATACATTTCAAATTTCAAATTTTAAAATTCAAAATATAATTTTATATTTCAAATTTTAGTATTTCTAATTTTAGAGTTTAAAACCTATAAAATACATTCTGAACATGCAGTTGCAGAAAGAAAATGCCTCATGTATATTTTGGTGAAGCCCAACATAGTGCAAAAAATGCTAAAAAAAGTTACTGTGCACTGAAAGTATCTGGTATTGTTACGTTAACAAAATAACACATGAATTCTCTAGAACATGGTGGAGAGTTCATGCATCCTCCTTTCAAACACCAAATATATTCCAAATTATGGTAGAACTTTCTAAATCTCTCTTCGCTAAAACATTTCCATTTCACTCTGTGCCATCCATATGGTATGGATTCTTCAAGAACCTTCCTAACTTTTGGCCACATTTGTCTCTCTACATGCTATATATACGTGTGCACTTGTGTCATAGGTCATCACATGGTTGAAGACACAAAATTGCAGTAGCAAAGTCCAACAAGTTTCTACTATTAACCATCATTGTCTGCTTCTAGCCCCCTTATTAATACTGGAAATGAGGCTACAACAACTCATTTTGTTCCTGTTGTTGCTCTTGGTCACCAAAGCAAACGGGTCTCTACTACCATTCATAGATCCTCCCAGAGGCGTTTTGGCTGAGCTCTTGTCGGATCGCTTCCCAGACCCGTTTCATGTGCTGGAACAAATTCCATTTGGGGTTGAGAAAGATGAACAATCGATGGTCATGTCACCTGCTAGAGTGGACTGGAAGGAGACCCCAGAGGGGCATGTAATGATGCTGGATGTGCCGGGGATGAAGAGAGAAGAGATAAAGATAGAAGTGGAAGAGAATAGGGTGCTGAGAGTGAGTGGTGAAAGGAAGAGAGAGGAGGAGAAGAAAGGGGATCACTGGCACAGAGTGGAGAGGTCCTATGGCAAGTTCTGGAGGCAGTTCAGGTTGCCACAAAATGTGGACTTGGACAGTGTGAAGGCTAAGCTGGAGAATGGGGTGCTCACTTTGACTCTTGACAAGTTGTCACCTGAAAAGATCAAAGGTCCCAGGGTGGTTAGCATTGCAGGGGAGGATCAGCAGCAAGCCAAGCTGAGCACAGATGGGGCCAAGCAGGAGCTCTGAATCAGTTGGTGCTGAATGATCATGTCACTCCTTCTCTGGTTCACTAGATCATCTCTGATTATAGCAAAATGGTTTGCAAGTCTGTGTGTTAAATTGTGAATAAAAGGGTTCCACCAACAAATTTGGTGGTGGAATGTGTTAGTTCTTCATCTTTGCTTATGATAATGAGTGTGTCCAATCTAATACTAATCTATCAGGACTTTTCTCACTGTATATCTTCACTTCTATTTTCTTATGGACCCTCTAAGCTTATATACTAATATTTCAAGATACTTACTAGTAATGTGTATACTGCGTCATATTAACACTAATCATAATCTTAAAATGAATATATCAAGTTATTTGGAAAAATTGTGTTTGTAATACTTAAATATATATTTTTATTTTCACTTTTACCATAAATATGTAAATAATTAAATTTAAATAATAGATATTTAAAAAAAAACAGCAAATAGATAAATATTTTTTTAATCTGACAATTGAAAGAAAAATAAAACTGATGAAATATATAATTATACGCCGTTTTCTTTCTTTATTATTATTTTTATTATTAAAATAGTAAACGCGTAGATAAATGGGATTAATAAAGGAAGAGATACCGGAGGTGTGTTTCTTATCCTATTAGCTTCGTAACCGAGCCAATCTCCGTTGATCTTAATCCCAACCGAAGGAAGAGGCTTCTCTATGTCTCGAATCTTCTCTGCATGGAACAAGAAGAAGCTGCATCTCAATTTCTTACCCAGTTTTTTCTCTTCTTGGCACAGCACCAGCACTGGGCTTTTACGGCCCACAATTCTCAGACTCTACTGTAGCAGCAATGGGGAGCCACCACAGGACTGGCCTCAGGACGCTGCCGTGCCTTCGCAAACTCCTTTCAGTGTTAATTTTGTTCGGGCCTCCTCTGGGCCCCGCCAAGAGAACACTGGGTGGCTCGGAGGCTCCAATTTGGGTAGGGATTTTCCAACTCCCAAGGAAATCTGCAAGGGTCTCGATAAATTTGTTATTGGGCAACACAGGGCCAAGAAGGTGCTCTCTGTAGCGGTTTATAATCACTACAAGAGAATATTCAACGGGTTTGTTTCTTTGTTCTTTCGCTTTCGTAGTTTATTCTTTTGTTGCGGAAATTGTTTGTTTTCTATGACTGAATGTTGGTTTTATCACTAGGTCAGGGGAGGATGCGGGAATCTCCGAAGGATTGGATGATGACGATAATGTGGAGCTGGAAAAGAGTAATGTTCTCTTGATGGGTCCAACTGGTTCAGGTGTATTATATTTTTACGTTCATTACAAACTAATTTTATTTATTCACTGAGAATTATTAATGCAATATGTTGTTTGTGCTTTTCTTGCTAGTTTCTGAAATTACTTCATGTCTGCTATGCTAATCAAATTTCGATCAAATAGGGAAGACATTACTTGCGAAAACACTGGCTCGTTTTGTGAATGTTCCCTTTGTCATTGCTGATGCAACTACACTAACGCAGGCAAGTATGTTTTCTTTGTGGAGGTCGTGTTAGAGTTTGGCTGAGTAATGTTGGGCAGGATTGAGTTAAATGATAATAATGTATCCAGATTTTTGTGCCTGATATGTGAATTTTCGAGGTATTGATTTATGGAGTGAAAATATATTGTGCTAATTGGAATACAAGTTTTACTTCTAGAATGTGGATATTCAGATGGTATTATTTAATGTATCATCTATTTCTGATTTGTTTCCATGGTTGATTCATGGTGGTTTCTTTGTCCTTGGACAAAATTTTTGGCGTACTGATCTGAGAGGGGCAATTTTCTAATTTGCAGGCCGGTTATGTTGGAGAAGACGTTGAATCAATATTGTATAAACTACTTGCGGTATGTAAATTATTCTGTATAAGTATGATGTTGTTTGAACAAATTATCAATTCTTTGAACAAAGTGAAATGAACAAGTTTTTCTTGTTCTTCAAAAATCTCCACCTTCTGTCCTAATTTTACATAGCATTTACAAACATATATAAAAAAATTCCACATTTGTTGAAAAGCTTTACCTTGCTTCCCATATTTTTTTCTGGGCTGATTTATGGGCCAATGTTCCCAAGGTTTGGTGCCTCTCATTGTTTCTAGCAGATAATTTTTGTGTAGACGTCAGGAAGCTAGTGATAGTTTGGGTTAAGCTCCTCATCAATTGTGGCTCTTTTTATGTTGCTATACAGATGCATTAAGCACACTTTGTTTTGGTCATAAATACTGCTATGTTCGTATTACAGTTGCTTTCATTTCAATCTATGTGATTGTTGGAATACTTTTCTTATGAAGCTGTAGATATAATTTTAGGTTTTCAGAAGATATCTTGTGTTTTTAGTTCTACTTTCCATCTCTTCATTATGAATTTGGTTTTTCCCATATAGGCAGCAGAGTTCAATGTTCAAGCAGCTCAACAAGGGATTGTTTACATTGATGAAGTGGACAAGATAACTAAAAAGGTTCTTTTCTAATTTAATTGGACAAGTTCATAAATGGCCTTCCACTATAGCTTTAAATTTTTAACTGTTATATATTACAGGCTGAGAGCTTGAATATTAGCCGAGATGTTTCTGGTGAGGGTGTTCAGCAGGCATTATTAAAAATGCTGGAAGGAACTGTAAGTAAAATAATTCCAAAATGTAGTTGTTAATAATTGGTTTCCTTCTTTGTAAATGAAGTGCTAAGTGAACTCATTGAGTTCTATGTACTTGTCTCTAATTTAATAATAACCCTTAAATGATGACCATAAGAAGGTAGTATCTTTTATATTCTGCGCCTAAAGTTTTCAAATTGATAAGTAATTTCCTTGCTTAGGTTATCTCAGTAATTCCATTTTGATCTTTTATTCCTTCATTTATGCAAGGTTTTTTTAACATATCACCGATGCATTAGTGGTATTGTCCAACATACAACCCAAAACAGTATATTCTTTTGCTTGCTGAGATCTTAGTTTTGAGATTCAAAGAACTGTTTATGGGGACTATTCATTTGGAGGATGCTGGCTTTTGTTATTAATTAAGGAAAGTTGTATTGTAGAGCTTTATGACGATAATGCTGCAATGATAATATTAATTGTTTGTACTGAAGGTTTCTGAAAAAATATATTAGTTGCGGGCTGGTTAGTGCCATTCTAATAGATAGTAACCTGAACTTGGAATGCTTTCTTGTTGTCTAGATAGTAAACGTCCCCGAGAAAGGAGCAAGGAAGCATCCACGGGGTGATAACATACAGGTATGTTCTCTTGGAAAGTGTAACATCTGTCATTTGTTTCTTGTTTGTTCTTTGATATGATATGATTTATGAAATTTCTTGCCCGGTATTATCTTGGGGCTTTCTTTGAACCTGAACACTTCAGAATTATGTATTTATGTTTAGAATTATCATTTTTAAAGACCTTACCATCACCTAATTAACATAAGAGCACTAATGCTAGATACATCAGACAGAGGCTATACGTGGTTGGAGGATAATTAGGAGGATGAAAATGTAAGATGGATTAATTCTCTAGGAAGCCTTTTTTCTCCCTAGCAAGTATTCGTCAAAATTTTGTAAATATTAGTTAGCTTCCATGATCGCCTATTCTCCGAGTGCAATATGCATATGGTTCTAAAATCATTTAGTCATTAATTTGCATAACTTTCCACTCATGTTTTATGATATGTAGATTGACACGAAGAACATTCTCTTTATATGTGGTGGAGCATTTGTTGATCTTGAAAAAACCATTTCCGAGAGGTAATATTTTCTTTTTTGTCTGGAAAGAATATTTGTTCACAGATGTTCTGCACATGTCTTGGTTTTTGGTAGACTTCTCATCTAATTTTGATTTTTGAAAACAAGCAGACGGCAAGATTCTTCAATTGGTTTTGGAGCACCAATCCGTGCCAATATGAGAACTAGTGGAGTTACATATGCTGCAGTAACATCAACTTTACTTGAGTCGGTGAGAATTGATTATGGTTATCTGACTGAATTTTTTTATTCACTTTCCTGTAAAACTAGATAGGTATATACTTCGATCAATTCAAGCTAATATAAATCTTGCACTTTAGCTATTCTGTTGTGCACTTTCCATAGTTCTACAGCAGTAGAGAAAAATACAGAAGTTAAAGAATAATATTGTTGTAACAACCTTCCAAATGCATCTAAAAGTAGCATCAGTAATTTTCAGGTGGAAAGTGCTGATCTTATTGCATATGGTCTCATCCCAGAGTTTATAGGACGGTTTCCAATCTTAATTAGCTTGTCAGCTCTAACTGAAGACCAACTTATGCAGGTATTATAAGCATTGTTCAAATCTTAGTTGTTATTGTAGCTTTTCCTGCTTTCACTAGCAGTATAGTGCAGTAAGTTCTAACTCTGCTTGTTGCGTTATTATGATCATTCTATTTGCTCACTCATTATTGATGCAGGTACACGCATATATGCAAGGCTGATAAACCTTATGGTCTTTTTAAGCCTTCCAGAGGCATTTAATTTCTACGTATCTCCTACTGTATATAAGGATTCTTTTTATATTATGTTCTCTTAGAAAAGCTAGATGATAATATGGCCATTTCTTTTGGATTTAATGAATGACTATATGGCCATCTGACACGTGCAAGCTCTTGGTTCATGTTAGTTTATAGTTTGCAAAAGGAACACAAAATTAGGATAAGGATATACAGCAGTCTAGAATTGATATGGAACTTAAGGGTTAAGGTCTCCTCATGTGTATAAAAGTAGCACAAGAGATTCTTTCCAGTGGACTTAGAAATTATCATCTATATTTTACTTTTAATTGAATAAAAAGAAGTGTGTGATTGGCATTGAGAAATCTGATGTTTCTCTTGATATGCTGCTTGCATAGGTGTATGTTAGTTTAAAATTCTAACTTTTTTATCTTGTGAAATATTTAATTTTAAGTTAAAATGTTAAAACTCACAAGCCTATTTTTAGTTTAGAATAAATTTCTTTTGCATGGATATCTGGACATACAACTACTGAAATGTTGATTTTACAGGTTCTCACAGAACCAAAAAATGCTCTTGCTAAGCAGTACAAGAAGTTATTTGACATGAATAATGTAAGAAGTTTTCCCTTACTGCTCTCTCTCAAATACACATTTTTGTTGTTGTGAGAGTTACTTTGTGTGAGTGTATGTGGTGTAAAAACTCAAGCAGTTATTGATATCTCTGGATCATCCCAACCAACTAAATTTGGGTATTTAAAGAAGACAAATTATTCAAACTTTAATTTGGTTAATTGAAGGGAAATTGACTAGTATATGGTATCGAAGTTTATGTGAAATTTAAATCTATCATGTAGGGTCCTGTCGGATCACCCACAAATATCTAATTTCATACTCTAGAACTCCAGTCTTTCGCATGAAGGAGTTTGTTGGAAATTCTATATCAATTAGAGATAAAATTAAATTACTGTATTTAAGTAAAGGTAAACCTCACCTTACAATCCAGTCAGTTTTGTGAGACTGAGTTGGTTTAAAACCCACTTCCTAATAGTGAGAACAGATTAGAGGTCTTCTTGAAACCCTCTTGAGTGATCTAATTTTTTATGGTTTTTGATAGAATTTGGTGGTGTTATGTGCTAGGTCAAACCTGATCTGCTTCAGAATCATTCAAGCAACTCCCTTCTATCCTTTCACCAATTTGAGTTGTATGAGTTTTTATTATACTTGTTATGAATGTGCAAGCGAGTAATGGGGAGTGTGGGCAGTTAGAGGTAAACCTGTCTGAAAACTTTATCTCTAAACTTCAGGTAAAGCTACACTTCACAGAGAAAGCTCTGAGATTGATTGCAAAGAAAGCGATGGGCAAAAATACAGGTGCCAGGGGTTTAAGAGCCCTACTGGAAATCATTTTAACGGAAGCTATGTTTGAGGTGATGTCTTATATTTTAAAATATATTGCTCTCTTCAATTATCTAAGATTGGTCTCTTGGATCTTTAACTAATACATTGAATGCGTGCATGCACCAGATTCCAGATGTTAAAGCTGGAAATGAATTGATTGATGCGGTTGTTGTTGATGAGGAGTCAGTAGGATCCGTAAATTCCCCTGGCTGTGGCGGAAAAATTCTTTGTGGAGATGGTGCTTTAGATCTGTACCTAGCTAAGATGGAGGGTTCAGTGGTATGACATTGCATCTGAATTTATTTTTTCGTGCTTGCTGCCTGTCCAAGTTGCCTTGTGAACTCCCTGCTTATAGAGTATATTTTTCATACAGATGTTTTCATTTATTTGCAGCACTGATGAGCTGTGATAATGTTTGTAAGTGATTTTGACCCAATTTTCTTCATGTATTGTAGGTTAACCATGACGTAGCTGAACCAGACTTACAAGAGGGGGAATCAGAGATTTCATCAAGAGCTATGAGCATGTGATATTATACTTACCCAAAGGTGTATGCATTATTATTGTTATTGTTATCTGTAAAAATTGTTCATAATTTCATGTAATTATCCTTTGTATAACGCTGTAGCTTCTGTTTTAATCTCATTGAGTAGGAAGAATATAGAAAAATGAAGGATATAGGTTGCTAATTTAGGCAGCACGCCATCCAAAATTTTAAATTATTTTGATGAAAATCCATTGAGTCTATTTTCTCATGCTCTCTTTCTAACATTTTCTTATTGCTTAAAATCTGTCTCGCTGATTTGGAAATGAAATTCACTGTATTCGCATTAATTTAATCTAAATAAATAGGAAAACATGTTGGAAAAAATGTTAGAGAACACTGTTATCAATTATCGAAAAATTAATACCTGAATACACCAAACTGATTACATTATACGATTTCGTTGCCCCCTCAAACTCATTATTTTGACGAGAGTTAAATTATTGTTGTATCACACGAAAAGTTGACGTATTGATACAAATGCGAAAAATCTAACCAAATGGGTCAATGGATTGATTATGAAAGGTTTAGTTATTTGTATATGCGAAGATTTGATCAGGGTAGGACTGAAGTTGGGGACATCATACAAATTGATTCTAACAAAAAAAATATCCGAAGGTGATTTTTTATCATTTACTTTACATTAGGAGCTTAACATGTTTTCTATTTGGATGACAGTGCGAATTTTATATTTTCTATAACAATTGTACCACACATTTCAGTTGATAATTTATTCGATGATGTAGATTAACTTCCTCGTGTTAGGCCCATATATGCTATAAAGATACTTCTCGTTTCTAGGATGTTGCAAGTGTTCAACATGCATAGAAGGAAAAATAACTTGGTTATTATCCATAAGAGGCTTTTACGCTTCGTTTAGTATAACATAAGGGGCAATTGCTTCCTGCACCATTTCAATGCACCCAATTTTAGTGGAAAAATATTCTAAACTCTCTTTTGTGAAATATGTTTCCGGATTTCCTGGAATGAATTTTTTTATCCGAAATGGGATTTTAACTTTTTTTTTAAACATAATAATCTCTTTCGGATCTATTTTTCTGGAATATATTATTTTTAATTTTGAAATTTTATTCAAAAATTTCAAACTGTGTTGGGTGCAGGTTTAAAAATATTGGGTGTAAGAAAGCTTGAGTGGTTTGGTTGAAGAAATGTGTGGAAAAAGAGAAGAAAAAAGAGGGGCTTAACAAATGTATCCAAAGCAACACAATACGTTATCTAGATAAAATGAAAGAGATTATAGTATTTTTATGACCGTACGACCCCACTCTGTTGCATCAAACTGTTACAGTAATGATTCTTGCTAAAAAAACACGTAATTATATTGTATAGAGACACCAATAAAAGAAGCTAGAAGCTGATAATGACCGAAAAAGAAAAATAAAATTGTATTGAATAAATTCCTTCAAATTTTGAGAGAAAGTTTATAAGGCTAAATTTCTTTTAACCCTCAAAAGTATATAATACTTTTTTGTTTAATCTATAAAAGTATTGAAATTCAAAATTAGTCACTTCAAGCAGAATGTGTCTGTCACTTTAGGTCTTAAATGGATAAAGGTTAAGTTAATTTTGTTGATGTTTCACCTCATCCTCCACCATTGTTGTGAATTTTAATTACTAGTACCTTGGAATTTTTTTAATATTTTATATATAAATATAAATATAAATATTAATATTAAAATTAATAAATATTTTTTTATATAAAAATTATAAAATTGAGTAAATGAAATTAAATATAGCGCATTAATCATTGATCATAAGTTTACCTACTTTTACATAATAAAAAATTTAATATAATATAACATAAATTTGGAATGTTAGTAGTTCAAAAATTAATTATAAATAAGTAAAAATAAATGAATAATTTTTTGTCATAATAAATACATTATAATATAATAATTTGAACAAATACATTATATAAATATTATTTAATATTATGTTTCTATACATATTTACGGTGTAAATGAAGTCTTTTTCACCAACTTCATGCTGTAAGTTAATCTGAAAAATCTCTCAGAAAAATTATTAAAAATTAAAATAGTAATTCATTATATTATACTAAGTACAATCATATTCAGAAAAATTATTATAATTAAAAAAGTAATTCATTATATTATATTAAGTACAATCATATTGTAAAAAAAAATCATATTAAATTATGAAATTACCTTTTGTTATATAAATTAAATTAAAATGTAATATAATACAAATAAAATATGATGAAATATAAACACAATGAAACTATTTATATAAATAACTAAAGATCTTAAAAATCATACAACAATAATAAACATATATGTATCATCAGGTTTCTAAAAAAAACAACAACCAACTTAATACTTCAATGACTAATTAATAATAAACAATATATAAAGAATAAAATGAATATAAGCATTCTATAATATTAACGCAAAATATATAAAATAAAAAATATGATTAAAGATTTTATGACTTTAATATACTGACAATTGTTATAGCGTTAAACATATGTAATAATGCCAACATATTTTAAATATATCAGATAATGAAATAAAATTGTAATAATTTATGTATTATGTATTCACATTGCAAGAAATGCATGAACAAATAGAATATGAATACTACTAAACATAAACATATAATCAACATAAATATAAAGAACACTTAACTGTCCAGGTTTTCAAAAAAAGTCAAAGCACAAAAATAATTATGTTTGATCTTTCGTAAGCACTGATAACTATTATCCTAAGAGAATAATAAAAGAAATTATTCAGGATAGTTTAAACTTTGAATTGAAGTAAGTAACGAAACCTTTATATGAGAAGAAGGATTTCTGGTATCACAGATAATCTTGTCTCCTTCACGAAAAGAATGAAGACGACAAAAATTCTTCCACCCTTTGCCAAATTTAATGCGTCTTTCAACACCTTGCATTCCACCTCCATTAGTAGACCATGCAGTAACCTTATTGAATCTTCCTTGTCAAATATATTGTGAAAATGGAGCAGGAAGATCCTACAACAACATCGAAATAATAAGTAAAAAGAAATATTACAGTAAATAAAGATGAATATTCCTTGTCTGATGTGATGCTTTAATGTAGCGTACGTAATCACACGTAATCGTAATGAAGAAAGAGAGGTTTTGATGAACCCTAATTGTAGAGAAAAATAAATATAAAAGAAA
>Ga0123342_1008586_pt1 | contig 12748 bp, 18 predicted proteins | sample Turbeawhitnodule_FD_89960 | JGI IMG/M metagenome (GOLD analysis project Ga0123342, IMG submission 89960) | Root nodule microbial communities of legume samples collected from Mexico - Turtle bean Mexico white nodule | ecosystem: Host-associated > Plants > Roots > Nodule | place: Mexico: Nepantla...
AAATTCCCACCAAAAACAAGTCACATGGGAGGTGTGACCTTTTTCTACTATGACACCTCCTAAAAACTACACCTACACCTACTCTCCTAAGTCACATGGATAATGTGACTTTATTTTACATTTCACACTTCCTTATTTAATATCCACACCTCCTACAAGAGTAAACCAAATGATGCTCTTTAATGCTTGGCCTTACCCCTCATGGAATGGACTTGGGCTTTTTGGGCTTTGGCCTTTTTGGGCTTGGGCTTTGGGCTTGGGCCTTATCTTTATTTTATGTCTTCTTTTAATTTTGAGAAGACTAGAAGGAAGAACTTCAAATGTGAAGGCGAATGTCCTCTTCCTTCATTAATAAAAGCCTCCTTTATTTGATTCTCATCACTAACCTAACCTTTTGGTCCTCGGTGACCTTATACACATTAAAAAGATGTTCAACCTTAGCTTCCCATTCTAAATACAAAGAAGGGTCATTGGACCCACTAAAACTAGGTAACTTTACAAAAGCAAAAGAATGTGATGGTTGTGGTTGGTGTTGATGGTACCGATTGGCAAAAGTGTACAATCTCCATTCATCCTCTTCTTCTTGAACTTGCCTTGCTTGAGCTTCTTCTAGTATTTCTAATCTTTTCGCAAATTGGCTAAGTTTTTATCCTTTGTGGACAAGTTGCTTCTTGACCTCCACAAGTTCTCCCAAAAGTTGGGCTTTGTGATTGGATTGCGGTTTGGAAGATGCATCACTTGAAATATTAGTCATCACAACAAGCAAACAAGAAAAACAAGTAACAAACAATTAAAGAAAAGAAGTTAGAATAAAGAAAAGCTTGCGGCAAAAATGAAGTAAAAGCACTCAACCACTCAAAGAAAAAGTTTCTTCCCTTAACCAAAGTCTTTCTTGTGGTATGAACACTCTCAAGTGAAAAAGGTCAAAGCCTCAACACTTGCTCAAGGTAATTCACCACAAAACTTGAGGAAAGAAGAAAAGACAAACAAGAAAAGCTTAAAACAAGAAAAGGCTAAATCAAATTGGAAGTAAAAGATATGACAAAACTTTGAAAAGATGACAAACAAGAAAAGCACAAAAGAAGACTTTAAGAAACTCACTAAACTTTTAACTATGAAACTTTTGAAATAGAAAAATGTTAAAGCAAAAGGATAAAAAATTCCACAAAGGTGAAAACAATTTGCCAATCAAGTTGAATCCAAAGTTTTGGAAAATGATTTTTGTTCATGCCGCTTGACTTGGATCACCTTCGTGCGTATCTACGAACTGCGCTTCAAGAGCCCTTCGCCTCTGTTCCAGCGTTCTCCTTCCTCCGCCTTGAGCACCTGAAACAAAGAGACAAATGGCGCCCTCGCGGTCGTTTGCACTCCGACGATCAAGTCAGCTATTGGACAAGAACACCATAAGGTCAATGTTAAGAGAAATGTGTAACTCTCGATGCTCTCAAACTTCGAATCTGTAAAACGTAACTCATTCTGTTGTAAAACCTTATATACCTTCTTGATGTTCCTGTCCACGGATCAGCCTGAGACTTGCGTATCCTGTGGGCGCTCCTTAGCGACTCTCTTCCCAGTCTTAGGGACTTCTCAGTGCATAAGATCGCCCTGCTAGAGTGCGACTCGCGCGGGGGTGACTGTATGGGTGCCAATTCATATGCTCATCCTTTGTGTCACTCGCCTTGGGAGTTCCCTGCCTTCCTTGCGTGCCATGCATGCGGATCACCTCCTAGGAAATGAGCCTTCACGGATCGTCTCTGTCCTAGTGGCTTTCCAGCGGTGGTGCATACTGTTGCGTCCCTACACCTCATGCACAGACACATCGTCAGCTAGGTCTCTCCCTTCTGGTACTGGGGATGTGGCCTGAAAGCCACCTATCTTTATCTATTATTGTTGTCTGAGATGCCGAGGCCCGAGGCCTCCACGCCCCTATCGGGCTGCCTCCTATTGTGTCGCCCCCTCCACGGTTATCACTACCCATGGGATCAGGAGAGGATACCCTTCTGGCTTAGGCACATTCCTGGTGCTGAACCTGGGCGACACCCAAGGCCAATCAACGCCCGAGGCTGGTCAACGCCCGAGACCATAGACCTTAAAGAAACTCTCTCCTATCTTCCAGTACTTCTAGTGGATTCCTCGCTTGGGGTCCCACCTTGTTGACCTTGGTCAATGCCTAAGGACCGTATGGTACACAAGCCCCCATCTCGAGCTGGCAACCTGTCCAGCAAAGAGACTATGGCCTCGCCCTACCGTCCTACGTGGCATTCTGTGGCAGGACATGCACAGTGCCCTGAAGTGACGCTTATCTACTCACCTTGTAATCAACAGACACGTGGCCCTATCGTGCGGCTGGGACTTAACGTCGCTTGCGCTTCTCAAGCTTACGTTAAGTCTTTCAAAATCGCGCGCTTCAGGCACTGTTCCATCACTTGCGCCTTTCCTTACACCCTTCATCTTCTTCTTTCTCTGATTCTCCTCTGCAAAAACCAAGACTTTCACCAATCAACCACAAAAGGTATGATTTTTATGCATTGATAGCTCTTTAATTTTGACTTAATGCATTGATATACTTCTTGGGACTGTTTAGATTCTCGCATTTACTTTTTTCTCCGCATTTCCTCGCTCCCTTGTTTTATAGGTTTTCTCGCATGGGTAAGGTTTCATGGGTTTCTCCTTAGTTTCACGCCAAAGCCTTATTTGCTGAACCTTTGCTTTTTCTCTTCCCAGCTTCTTCGATCATGGTGAGAACAAAAGTCACCGCCAACCCTCCACCTCCTAGCATTAACTACACAGCCTCGTATTCTTGGGCCTCCGATAGGCTCTTCGTGGAAACTTCCTCCCTCACCCCCATCGCCGACTGGAGGGCTCACATAGATAGCGAACCTCTAGGAAATTCCTTCGGGAGGGTACACGACGCCTATATCTTTGTTCGCCCCTGCACCGCTAACGAACCTGTCTGTGTTGATAACCGCTCAAATGACGGGGAGCCATTCTTTTTCTTTTACCAAACGGTGTTCAAGCGCATCGGTCAATGACTCCCTTTCAATAGCTTCGAAAGGGAGTTGCTCACAGAGCTTAACGTGGCCCCTGCCCAGCTGCATCCCAACAGTTGGGCCTTCATCCGGGCCTTCTCTATCCTTTGCAGCTACCTTGGCCACAACCCTTCAGTGGACGCTTTTCTACACTTCTTTGAAGCCAAAAGCCCCGGGAATAACTTGTGGGTAAGCCTGAGCGGGGTGACGGGGAGAGTCATCTTCTCCTTATTCCAACAATCCTACAAGGGATTTAAGGGTAAATTCTTCAGGGTGTGCTGCGCAGATCAAGATCGCGCAGCCCTCGATAGCTTCCCGTTGTACTGGGTGGAGAAGCTTAAGTTCAAGAAGGCCAAGACCTTAGACGAACTCTCCTCAATTGATCGTGAGGTATGCCAAGCCTTGGCTAGCTTGGGCGTGGTCTTCAACACCGCGGAGCTCATCAAGCATGGGCCCGACCCCACTGCTCTTTCTAACCACTTGGGTATAAAGACCCTTTACTAACCTTCTCCATACATTACCTCGCTCATGCTTCCTCATTCATTTACTAACCCACATTCGTGCTTAACTCATTCTCGTGCTTAAATGATGCTTGCTTTAACTGATGCTCATACTTCAACTTGTTTTTACTTGTTCTCATCTCCTCTTCTTTGGTGCAGGGATGGTGATGACTGAGGAGAAACGAGCAAGACTTGTTGGGCTCTTGTCTCGTGGCGAGGCTGCCACAAGCAAAGCGGGTCCAGCTGCACACCCTGCCCCACCTGCCCCTGCCACAACTCCCTTGCACCTTCCACACAAACCACTACAACACTTGCCTCACCACAAGCCACACCTGCACCTGCTTCTCCGCCCCCGATTGCGACTGTCCCTCTGGCCACGCTTAGGGATTCTACTCCACCAGCCCCCCTAGAGAAAAACAAGGGGGTGGTACTCATTCCATTTGACGAGGACGAAGATTTTGTAGATGGCCCTGTCTTTAAGAGAAGGAGGACCACTGCAGTAGCCACCTCTCACTCTTCATCCGACAAGCATCCTGCGTCTCTTAGGGACAACCTTCCCAGCACCTCCTCACCTCCAAGGTATCTTGCTCTTGCGGAGGGAGCTGAGACTGTTCCAGAGCCCACCCCGGCACCTACCCCCGAGCTTCCACGGGTTATTCAGCACATTCTGTGGGGCGTCCAGCAAGAGGCTCTAGGAAACTTAGATGATGGTACGCTACCCGAAAACATGGCCCTCAGCCTCGGTGGGGTGCTTGCTCGTGCCATCTTTTCTTCTCATCAGGCTGAGGTAAGGGCCAAGGAGCAGCAGGCTCTTGCTAATGAACTGGCTCAGGTGAAAGAGCAGATGGCTGCACAAGCCCAACGTTTCTTTATCCAGGAGGCCACCTTAACTGAGGCGCTTGGCATGGTGCGAAAGGCTGAGGTGGAAGCCAACAAGAGGCTTCACGATGAAGGTCAGAAGTACACCACTCTTCTGGCCAAAGTGGTGCCTCTGCTTGCTGAAATAGCGACGCTCAAAGACACTGTTGCCGCCAACCAAGCCAAAATGACCAGCCTGGAGGAGCGCTCTGTGACCCGAGAGGTGCTCCTGGGTAAAGTCGAAGCTGACCTTGCTGGGAAGAATGAAGACCTTAAGAAGATCAAAGCTAAACTTACTGGGCAGGCCAAACTTCTTTAGAAGAGCAAAGAGGAACTTGCAGAGAAAACTGAAGCCCTCGCCAAAGCTGAAAAGGAGAAAACCGCTCAAGCCGAGGACTTCAAGAAGGCCGAGGCGGAGCACCTCACCGACGCGGCGGAGGCCTACGGTGTTGGGTTTGAAGATGCCCTATCTCAGGTGGCTTCCAAACACCCTGAGGTTGACACTTCATTCTTCGCTACGGCCAACCACGTCGTCGACGGAGAGATCGTGCCCTGGGCTCTTCCTTAAAACACCTTTTAACTTCTTTACTTGCAAGTTGTATTTTTGACAATATTCATATACTTTGAAAGTAAATCTGCACTCTTTATTTTAACTGCTTGCTCATATTTATGCTTGCGTGTTTGCTTACCTCCCCACTAACAATGTTTTTGCTGCTAACTTCATTCGCTATTTTGAGTAACCTGCCTTCTCGAACTATAGGTAACACACCTTATCATCCATTAACTTTGTTATCAAAACAATCTGTACCATGACAAGTGTGCGTGGACCTTCAATTGTCCTTAACTTTCTTTCTTACTTGGGCATGGGAGCCCCTTCGCTTGGTACTTACTCGTACTTCGCGGTCTTGGGGCGTCCAGCCTCAAGAGCGTTACTGGCCTCATCGTCGCTCAAAGGCGAAGGAGGACTTATCTTGGTTGAAGCCTATTCTTTATGCTTGGTGCCCACACTCGGGGAGGCGCCCCCTCGCCGCCCCCTCTCGAGGTGTCTAAACACCAGGTCAATCGATGGGCTTGGTGCCCACGCTCGGGGAGGAGGCGTCCCCTAGGGAGTTGCCACCCTTCTCGAGGTGTCTAAACACCAAGTCGACCGGTGCACTTGGTGCCCACACCTGGGGAGGAGGTGGCCCAGAGGGCGTTCCTACCCTCCCTCGGGGTGTCTAAACACCAGAGAAACCAGTTCTCCACCGATCGGACCTTACTGTCTGCACTTGATGCCCACGCCCGAGGAGAGGTGTGCCAAGAGCAACGCCGCTCGTCCTCAGTGTGTCTAAACATCAAGGCGATCAGCGCACTTGGTGCTCACGCCCTAGGAGAGGGTGTCCCGAAGGATACCGCCACCCCTGCTTGGGGTGTACACACACCAAGGCGTCCGGTTCATTACTGATTTGAACTTACCTTTCGCTTCTGATGCCCGCGCTCGAAGGAGGAGCCCCCCGCCACTTCCTTTCGAGGTGTCTAAACATCAGAGTGGTTGGCGCGCTTGGTGCCCACGCTCAAAGGAGGCGCCCCCCGCCACTCCTACTGAGGTGTCTTAAAGAAAGTTACCACCCCGCCCGAGGTGTCTAAACACCAACATTCGAGCGCTTCTCCCTTCATTGTAAAGAAAACTTGAGGGTACATATGCTCGAAATGTAACTTTATTGGGTGACCTCGTTAAAAAACCCCCGAGAGGGAAAAAGAGTGTCCCCTTAAACTGTATACAATGCAGAGTTTTTAACTAAAATAGAACTTGAGGTTTGCTACATTCCAAGTGCGAGGGATGGCGCCTCCCTCCAGAGTCTCGAGCTTGTACGATCCGTTCCCCCGGGCCTCGATTACCCTAAAGGGACCAGTCCACTTGGGGGATAGCTTGTTCTCCAATTCGTACGGATGGGCCTTCCGCATTACCAAATCAGCAACTTGGAATTGCCGGAGCTTTACCTTGGAACTGTACTGGTGCTCCACTCTTCTCTTCACCGCGTCAGCTTTGATCCTCACCTCCTCTCTGACCTCGTCCAACAGATCCAAATTCACCTTTCTCTCTTCGTTGGATTCCTCGACCACAATACTTTGGAAGCCTGGCGAGCTCTTATGGATCTCCACCGGGATCATCGCATCCGATCCATACACCAGACTGAAGGGTGTCTCCATGGTGGAGGATTGAGGCGTGGTGTGGTAAGCCCACACTATCCTGGGAACCTCTTCCGCCCAGGTCCCCTTCGCTTTCTCGAGCCTCCTCTTCAATCCTCTAAGCAAGATCTTGTTAGCAGACTCCACCTGCCCGTTCTTCTGGGGGTGCTCGACGGACGCGAACACCTATTTTATGCCGACCTCTGTACATAACTTGCCCAACTGCGTGCTAGCGAACTGTGTATCGTTGTCGGAGACTAGACGCCTTGGTACACAAAAGCGACACACGATATTCTTCCATACAAAATGTTGTACCTTGTGAGCCGTGATCTGTGTCACCGGCTCGGCTTCAATCCACTTCGTGAAGTACTCAATGGCCACTATCAAATACTTCATCTACCTTATTGCCAACGGAAAGGGCCCAGAATGTCGATTCCCCACGTATGGAAGGGCCACGGACTGTAGATGGACCTCAACTCTTCAGGTGGCGCCTTCTGCTAGTCGGCATGTTGTTGGCACTGCTTGCAACGCTGGGTGTACCTCACACAATCTTCTCTTACTGTCGGCCAGTAAAACCCTGCGTGTACGACCTTCGACGCTAAAGACCTCCCCCTAACATGGCTCCCACATATCCCCTCGTGGATTTCAGCCATTATTCTCGTACATTCATCTCCGCTCACACGTTAATATCGGGTGTGTGAACTCATGCCTGAACAGTGCTCCGTCCACGAGGGTGTACCTTGCAGAGTTTCTCTTTATCTTCTTGCCCTCCTCGGGCTCTACTGGGAGTATCCCGTCGGTAAGGTAGCGCCTATAGGGCGTCATCCACATCTCCCCCTCCTCCAGCACGCATACCTACATAGGGTCCTTCCCTCCTGGTGAGATCGGATAAACACTTACGATGGACGTCTTCAACGTGCCCTAAGTCAACAACCGATGACTCCTTGCCCTTCCCTTAAACGTACTGATCTGGAGGACGCTTACCTTGTTATCTGCAACAAACGTTTGTGGCATTTTGAGGGTCTTTTGTATGACCGTCCTCTGCCTTCCCCCTTGCCCAAGCTGGCCAGCTTGGCGAGCAAGTCAGCACTGGCATTCTGCTCTCTTGGGACATGTACCAGCTCGAACACCACGAACGCCCCCTTCAAAACTTGACACATAGCCTAAGTATGCATCCATCTATGGATCTTTGGCTTGGTACTCCCCAATTACTTGTCCCGTAACTAACTGGGAATCACTCTTTGCCAGCAAACTCCGTGCGCCCATCTCCTTGGCCAAGAGCATTCCAGCTATTAGGGCCTTGTACTCCGCCTGATTATTACTCGCCTTGAAGGCGAACTTCAGGGCCTGTTCGATCAACAGCCCGTTCGGCCCCTCCAAGATCACGCCGACTCCACTTCCCTACTGATTGGAGGACCCATCAACTGAGAGTACCCACTTGAAACTAACTTCCTCTTCCTGTTGTGCGCTCTCTGGGGAAAGCTCCACCACGAAGTCCGCGTAGACTTGGCCTTTTATGGGCCCTCGAGGCTCATACTGGACATCGAACTCTGATAGCTCTACCGCCCAGCGAACCATCCTCCCTGCCACGTCTGGCTTCTGCAGCATTTTCCGAATAGGGAGGTTCGTCATCACCACCACCGTGAAGCTTTGGAAGTAATGATGGAGCCTCCTGGCCGAGAACACCACGGCAAGTGTTGCCTTCTCTAAAGCTTGATACCTCGCTTCTGGCCCTTGCAAGACCTTGCTCACGAAGTATATGGGCTTCTACGTCTGGTCCTGCTCCTGAATGAGGACTGAGCTAATCGCTCGCTCGGTTACAGCAAAATACAAACGAAGGGGCACGCCCATCTGTGGCTTGCACAACACAGGAGGAGCAGCCATGTACTCCTTAAGCTTGAGGAATGCCGCCTCACACTCCTTGGTCCAAACGAACCGACTGTTTCTCTTTAAACACTGGAAGTAGGGGCTCCTCATGGTAAGGATCGTCTTTATCCCACGCTCGGTGATTAGGAACCCCAAGAATTTACCCGTATCGACCCCGAATACGCATTTTTCGGGGTTCAGCTTCAAACGATACTTGGCTATGGTAGCAAACAACTCTTCCAAATCAGCTATGTGTTGTCCCATCTCCTGGGAGGTCACCACCATGTCGTCCTCGTAGGCCTGCATGTTTCTTCCCAACATAGGTGCCAAGACCTTATCCATCAACCTCTGATAGGTGGCGCCTGCGTTTTTCAGGCCGAACGGCATCACTGTGTAACAGTAACAGGATGTCTCGGTAATGAACGCAATTTTGCACTCGTCACGGGGGTGCATCTTAATCTGATTGTACCCAGAGAACACGTCCAAAAAACTAAGCATCTTGCAGCCCGAGGCGTTATCCACCAACACGTAGATGCTTGGTAATGGGTACGAGTCCTTTGGGCACGCTTTGTTGAGGTCAGTGAAGTCTACCCACATCCTCCACTTCCCGTTGGCCTTCTTAACTAAGACCACATTAGCCAGCCACTCGGGATATTGAATCTCCCAGATGTGACCGGCGTTTAACAACTTCCTCGTCTCTTCCTGCACGACCAGTCGCCTTTCTTCGTTGAACTTTCTTCTTCTCTGGTGCACAGGTCAGACCTTGGGGTCCATGGTGAGACAGTGGCATAGGAAGTTCGGGTCAATGCATGGCATGTCCAAGGCTGACCACGCGAAGGCGTCCAGGTGGCGCGATATCACTTCTGCCACCTGGTTTTGTTCCTCTTGGTCTAACGATCTGCCCAAGCTGAACGTCTTACCACCGATCTACCTCTCCACCACATCCTCGCCCGGCTCGGGCCGCCTCTATCAAGCATTCTCTGCGTGAGATACGCCTACGCGGTCCTCCTCCATGGGTATTGCCTCCGCAGGCGCCTCTTCCATGGGTACTATCTCCACGGGCGCCTCCTCCATGGGTGGTTTCTGATCGGATTTGATCACGATCACCTTCCCACTGAGATCAGGCAGCTTCAACTTCATGTGAAGTGTGGACGACACCCCCCCTCAGCCGATTCAAGGCTGGCCTTCCTAGCAAGATGTTGTACGCCGAGTCGGCGTTCACAACTAAGTACCTTATGTTTTCTGTGCGAGATGCAGTGCCATCTGTGAAAGTCGTCCTTAGCTCTAGATAGCCACGCACCTCCACTTGATCTCCTGCAAAACCATACAAGCATCCCGTGTATGGCCTGAGCGGATCAGGACACAACTGCAACTTGTTAAACGTAAGCCAGAACATCACATCCGCCGAGCTGCCCTGGTCTACTAGCACTCGGTTTGCTTTCCTTCCCGCAGTTACGATCAAAATCACTACGGGGTCGTTATCGTGTGGGACGACATCACGAAGATCATCCTTTGTAAATGTGAGATCGACGTCAAGCGAGTCGTCCGCCACCTGCTCGACTACCGACATTACTAAACGCAAGTACCTCTTGCACTGGGAGGCAGTGCACCCTCCACCCGAGAATCCACTGGAGATGGTGTGGATTTCCCTGTGGATGGGAATCTCGTGGGCCTGGTCCTCTGCTGATGCTGTCAAGGCCTCAGTTTCTGATGACCCTGCCATGTAGTCATTCAGGAAACCGCTCTTCACGAGCTCATCCAGCTGAGGGCCCAATGCCAAGCAGCTGTTGATCGGATGTTCGAACGCCTGATGGAACTCGCACCATGCATCCTTGTGGGGTCCCAACACCTTATCCGTCTTCGCCGGTATCTTCAACCTATCCGCTATGTTGGACACAACGAACAGGTCTTTCAACTCCACCACGAAGTTGTGCCTCAATGGCTTATTTCCCCCTGGGCGCCCCTGGGCCTGGGGCCTTCTAGCCTCGTAAGGCTACTTCTTTCCCTGAGTCTTCTTGCCTGTCGTGGCCTCATGCACTCTCATGGGCTGCGGACGCGGCGGTGCACGAGGGCGCATGGGGATCACGCATGCGTGCTTTTCAACTACTTCTCCTTCTGTTGCGATGTGCGCCACCGCACGACGCCTGATTTCAGCAAAAGTCTTGGGGCGACTTCTAATGAGCGATTCGTTGAGCAGTCCAGGGCAGATTCCCTTCCTAAACGCATGGACTATCATTGACTCATCAATGGTGTTGACCCTCACCACCTGTGCCCCAAGGCGATTAACAAACTCTTTTAAAGTTTCCCCCGATACTGCCTCACATCAAAAAGATCATACAAAACGGGTGGGGGAGCGTGGTTCGCGATGTATTGTTCCCTGAACAATTGCGACAGCTGCGCAAACAAAGTCACATGGCCATCTGGGAGACTGATGAACCAGTCCATCGCCACCTCCACCAAAGTGCTCATAAACAACTTGCACCTCACGGCGTTAGAACCGCCGACCAGCATCATCTGCGTGTGAAACGCAGTGAGGTGCGCTTTGGATCTTCCACTCTAGTGAACGTAGCCTTCGGCCCGACGAACGTGGGTGGTATTACTGCTTCCATGATCGCCTGCGATAAGGGCATGGGGAACTCTCTGGGAGGCGTGAAGAATTCTCGATCCTCTGTTTCATGACTTCCAGACTGGTTGGCAACCCGCGACGTATGTCCTCGTTAGTGTGGTGCAACTCTTAATTTCTAGCTTGCCAAGCCGCAAGATCTAGCTGGATGTGCTCCTGCTCCACCCTCGACGCCGCCATCGCCTCCTGAAGGCCCTTCATCACCGCCATCACCTGCTGTAGGGTCAAAGCCTCATTCCCTGCGCGCGCTGTAGCACTTTGCCTGGTATTCCTCATTCTTGGATTTTTCTTGGAGAATCTTGGACTGTTCTGTCGAATCTTGGAGCTTTCTTTGGTGAATCTCAGCAAACCTTGAGGATTCTTGACTGTATGGGTGCCAATTCATACGCCCATCCTTTGTGTCACTCGCCCTGGGAGTTCTCTGCCTTCCTTGCGTTCCATGCATGTGGATCACCTCCTGGGACGTGACCCTTCACAGATCGTCTCTGTCCCAGTGGCTTTCCAGTGGTGGTGCGTACTGGGGATGTGGCCTGAAAGCCACCTGTCTTTATCTATTATTGTTGTCTGAGATGCCGAGGCCCGAGGCCTCCATGCCCCTGCCGGTCCACCTCCTATTGTGCCACCCCCTCCACGATTATCACTACCCATGGGATGAGGAGAGGATACCCCTCTGGCTTAGGCGCATTCCTGGTGCTGAACCTGGGCGACACCCAAGGCCAGTCAATGCCCAAGGCCGGTCAACGCCCGAGGCCATAGACCTCAAAGAAACTCTCTCCTATCTTGCAGTACTTCTAGTGGATTCGTCGCTCGGGGTCCCACCGTGTTGACCTTGGTCAACGCCCGAGGACCGTACGGTACAATTTTCTTGACCAAAGGATAACCAAGGATGCTTTGTAAAATGTTCTTTGTTGTTTTTGTTGTATTTATTTTAACGTCACTGTTTTTCGTTAGCAAAACTGTTACTTTTTTTTATATCCTAATGAGACTTATGGCAAAGAATGATCAAAGGTTGCATCATGCACATTTTCAAGAACTTGCAATTTTCACACAAATTTTTTTGGTTGGATTCAATATAATTGAACACTTGAAATCATATGTTTGGAACTTTAAATCAACCTTCACTAAAAGAAGTTTCTAATTAGTTTGTAAACTTCACAATTAAAAGCAAGTAAGAAGAATAAAAAAACAAGGACACCTAGAACACTAATGAACATAAAACTCAAAGGAAAAGGCAGGATCAATAGAAGACATAACAATAAACATATTCAAAACGAAAAATGCTATGAATATAAACAAAGGCTGGAAAAAAAATGCAAAAATAAAGGTGTTGGAAAATTAAAAGCAAGAAAATAATGAAAAGAATTTAAATGTGTTTGAATTTAAAGACAAGAAAGTAAAGGTACTTGAATTTAAAGACAAGAATTAAAGGTGCTAGAATGTAAAGAAATTGTAAAGTGCCAAATCAACTCAAGCAAATTAAGCATAAGAACCTAAATTTGATAACCACATGATGTGAGTTGATTTTAGGATTGTTCATTTGTATGGTGACACTTTACTTAGATTTGGATTTTAAGACAATATATGCCTTTAGGCAGGAGGAGCGACTGGGCTCTCTCGATTCATAGCAACTGGGAGAGGGGATGGCGGAACTTAAACCAGTACTTGTCTGGCATGGCCGGTTTAAGAATTCCTTTTAGAGATAG
>Ga0123342_1008587_pt1 | contig 12746 bp, 8 predicted proteins | sample Turbeawhitnodule_FD_89960 | JGI IMG/M metagenome (GOLD analysis project Ga0123342, IMG submission 89960) | Root nodule microbial communities of legume samples collected from Mexico - Turtle bean Mexico white nodule | ecosystem: Host-associated > Plants > Roots > Nodule | place: Mexico: Nepantla...
AAATGTGATTCATATGTTAATATTGTTAGTATCATTAATATTGTTAGTATTATTATTATTGTTAGTATTATTAATATTGTTAGTATTATTAATATTGTTAGTATTATTAATATTATTAATATTATTAATATTGTTAGTATTATTAATAATAATAAGTATAATAAAAATAATAATAAAACTAAAGAATTTGCTTGGTGTAGTGGTTAAATTTTCTTTCCTTGCTGAAAAAATCCGTATGTAATACCTGTTTACATACGGAATTTAATCCGTATGTAATGTTGATTTTACATACGAATTTTGATCCGTATGTAAAAATCCGTATGTAATGTTGATTTTATATACGGATTTTGATCCGTATGTAATAATCTGTATGTAATTCGCGTTTTTCTTGTAGTGATTATTTGCAAAACATAGTAGAAACATTAATAAGTTTTTGCGTAGTCCTATGAAATACCAAAATCATTCTTTCATATTTTTTACTTTGTTGGAAAACATTTAATCAAAATCTCTGAAAATAATGTTAAGGTCTGTTATTTTTCCTACCAACATAAGTTGTTGACTTTTAATCAAGTAAACAATAATGATAATTGTTATTTTTTGATTAACATAGTTATTGTAATGTTTCCAAATGGAAACTTATACTACTTATAAGTATTTAAAAAATAAGTATAACTTATTGACAATAGAATGCACAAGTTACTTACTAGGATGTTTATGGCAGATTTGGTTTGGTTAAAATTATTTATTCCATCTAAATCATAACAAACAAAACTTCTATTGTTTGAGTTGTTTTTGTTTTTTATCATTTTAAAATAATTTTGCTACATATTTAAAAACATTACTAATAAAAGAATTTTAAAGCAGAATGGCTGAGACCATAGGTCGAAATCAAGGTCTTGCATGATTAGTTCTCAAACATAGTTAAAGTCAAGATCATATTCAGTAATTAATCTTTATTTCTAGTAATTAACCTAAAAAGATGAGATAATCTAGCTGAGTATGAACAATGCTATGCAAGGACTCTATAAATACATGAACATCATATGAGAAAAAGTACATTTTCTTTTTCGAACAATTATTACTCCGAATATTGAACACAGACTTAAACATTAAAGAATGTTTTGCACGTACACTCCCTCTTTTGACTAAAGATAATCATGAATACCAAGAACTCGAGAAGTGTTAGGATAAAATTTGGAGTATACTTAAAAGTAGATAAAAACCCCTCCTAATTCTATATGTAAAGAAAATAATATTGCATATTAATTATTTTCAAACATTACTTGATTACATTTACAATAAAATAGTCGTACTTAAAAGCCAATTTGTACTACATTAATTAAAAAGTTTAGAGAATGGAAAAGTAAAAAAAGAAACATAATACTATATTTTTGAAAGGAACAACATATCAAATATTTCTAATTAACAAATATCAAAATATGTTTAATGTATACATTGAATCAAACTTCAAATAACTAAATAAATTATATTTAATAATAAGTAATATTATTATTATTATTATGTATTATGGAGTTTGATTTTGATAAAAAAAGTCAATCAAACTGAATTATATGATTTTTGAAAAAAAAACACAATTTAACAAAGTTTGATTTCTTATAGTTTGAGTTTTCATTCAACTTTTAAGCTCTAGAGGTTCTCTTTGAAAACTGAATTACTTACTAGTTTTCATTAAAAAGAAAAAACTCTTATAAATAATGACTTCTCACATAAGAAAAACTCTATTTTAAGAGACCTAATAACTTTAAAGAACTAAATTAAACTTTTAAAATTTTAAAAACCAAAAGAAATATAAAAAGCAAATTAACAGATAAAACTATAATATAACCTTTTGAAAATTTTATAATAAAAATAGTATCATCAATGCAATATTTTTTATACAATCATCCCAATTCAATAACATCAATATTAATTAATCCTAAACTAAACTTATCATTGTGATATAAATATTTTTTATTTGTTTTAGAATGAATTGAAATGATATCACAACCAAAATTACGAGTTTATATAGCTTTCGATGTAGATGTTGAATCCAACATACATGAATAGAATTCAAAGTTAAAATTATTTGAATTAACGATATATAAGTAAAATTTATAATATTACTAATTTCTAATTATTAATTATTACTACTTATTGATATTAATAATAAGACTTAATAGCTATTTTTGTTATATATGATTTATCCAATTTTAATTTAATTTAATTATTTATTTATTTAAAACGAAACAATATCTCACCTCTTCATGAAATCTAATAATAATTATAATTATAATAATATGGTTTTTGCGTAAGCTCACCGCGATGGTCACGTCACAGAAACCATTACCTTCTTCTGTTTTCAGAATTCAGATCCTCATTTTTGAACCCTCAAACCCTTTTCTCAAATTCACCTTTTCAATTTCCTCTTTCTTCAATTCTCCTTCTTTCTTTGTTTCTGGTCGCAATCTCAATTGGGATGTGATTCAGAATCGGAAGAAAATCGAATGGTCCTTTTCTTCCTCTAATCGATTGAAATGAAGGCAGGGAGTGCTGCCAAGTTGATCGTCGACGCTCTGCTTCAGCGCTTCCTCCCTCTCGCACGGCGTCGTATCGAAACCGCTCAAGCACAGGTATTTGCATCAACACCTCTTTTCGCTCTGAAACCAACTTTTCCAATTTCGTGGTTTCGATTAACGGCTGTCATGGGGATTCACCGTAGGATGGGCAATACTTGCGACCATCTGATCCGGCCTACGAGCAGGTCCTCGATTCCCTCGCAATGGTCGCGCGCCACACTCCTGTTCCTCTGTTGGAAGCTTTGCTGAAATGGAGGGAGAGGTTTGGTTAATTAGCTCTTCCTCTTTTTGTTTTTCAGTTCATCTTAATTAATTTGCCCTTTGTTATTTTGCTTTCAGTGTGTTTTTTTAATTTAGCTGGTGTAGTTTTGTTTAGGCTGAAATGCACTTAAGCTCTTCCTTTGATAACTTAAGTTTAAAAAGTTTCACTTTGGTTCTAAGGTGTCCGTGACCAAATGGGTTTTACGCCGACGTCTCTCACACTATGTTTGGATAAAAGTTAAGTTCATCGTAAACTACATTTATGTTAATCGACAAAGAGTATGCTTAAATGAGGTTCTCCATAAGTCCTTGTAGGTGAATAAAATAAGAAGAAAAATTAACTTATGTGTATAATTTGTAAACTAATTTGTAGAAGCTCAAATTTTAACTCATGCCTGGAGTAATTTTATGGAGAAACTTATTTCACCTTTTCTTTTCTTACTCCTAGAAGTGTTTATGGAAACATTTACCCAAAATGTTTATGGAGAAATTTATTTCACTTTTCTTTTCATTTTCCTAGAAGTGTTTATGGAAAAATTTACCCAAAATATTTATGGAGAAACTTATTTCTTTTAGTTTGTGCATTGGAGAGTGTGTGCGTCTCCATTTGAAAAGCTTCAAACTGCAATGCAAACACTTTCAGACTTTACCATGTGTCACCGAGTTAGGGTGTGTCTGGAAATTCATTTGATTAAGTTTTACACTTTCAAGGCATAAACGGATAAACAATGTATAGTTCAGTTTAGGTTAAAATAACGTTTTTGTTCTTCATCTTAAGTTTTTGGTTTCATTTTGATTTCACTTGGTTTAAAAAGTTTTTCGTTTTGGTCTTTTGAAGTGTCTCGCTGAGACTGTGTAGGTCATTCTGACAGTCTTTTACAGTAATGATATTAATTTTGCTTGACATGGAAAACATGCCTGTGATGTAACATCTATCACACTCACCTTGGCACCTGTCACCAAGTAAGTGTTTGTGTGTGTGGACTGGTGGAGCGGCTCTTGGTCTGACATAGACACTTTAAAAGACCAAAGTGAAAATCTTTAAACTTAAGGTACCAGACTAAAACAAAAACAATGTACAAGAGACCAAAAGTGTACTTTAGTCTTTGGTTTATGATGTGAAACTTTTCTTATACTTGCACATTTCCAAGCCTGTTGTAGTTAAATGACTCACTGAAATGATTAATTTTTTTACTGTTGTAGTGAATCTCCCAAGGGTGCGAATGATGCATCAACATTCCAAAGAAAGGTTTGTGTGCAAGAATTTTGATAGGTTAATGAATGCTTGTATAATTTTGAGTTTTGGCACATTTGCTTTGGTTTTGTTTTGAGAACAGTGGTCAGCTTGTTTGGAGGTTTATGATAGCATGTTTTTTGTTGATTTCAGCTTGCAGTGGAGTGCATTTTTTGCTCAGCATGCATACGCTTTGTGGAGTGTTGTCCACAAGAAGGACTTACTGGTTTGTATTATGTATATGTCATTGTGTTTCTTTTGTTTTGAACATATGATGCACATTTATTATTGATATTTTTTTTACTTATTGCTGTCATTTGTCTGTTCTTACAGAGAAACTGTGGTCTGGGCTAGAAAATTTTGTTTTCGACTGGTTAATAAATGCTGACAGGTATTTCTGTTGTAGATGGTAATACAAGCACTGTAGTATGTTCATAGTTCACAAAAATATATTTTAATAAAGTAATTGGACCATTGGTGATGTCTAAATTATAAAATATAGGGTTCTCCTATGAATTACTTTTCCATTTTTTTCAGTTCATAATGTGAATGTCATTCTTAGGTTCTTAATTGCTTAAGACTTACAATATTCAATATTGTGTCATTCTAAATTCTCAACAGGTTTAAGCTTTTGCTACATTGGTGCTCATGTTTATGTAGAATGCTTTGGTAGTATGAAAAGAAAGAAAAGTCAGATACATAAACTTATGTTTCTCTCCAATGATTGTTAACCATTGCTTCTGGGGAGTTTTCTGAGCATTAAGATAGTAATTATTGATAGTTGGAGTCATTCTAAAACACTAGCCTAAGATAAATGACACATTCACTCAGGGATCTATCAGTTCTGCAGTGTCCTTGATCAGTTTGAAGAGTTCCTTCTTCTTTTTAGGATTAATTGCACTTTTGGTTCCCTAGGTACCATAAACTTGTGATTTTAGTCTCCCAAGTATCTATTGGGCCTTCTAAGTATCACAAATGTTTGACTTTAAGATTTCAAGTTTCAATTGCATCAATTGGGTCTTTCAAGTATTGCAATTATGTGATTTTAGTCCTTTCATCACAAATTCATGGTAAGTGACACGCCACCCGTCAATGTCATATCAACATAGTGCAACGATGGAGAGAAGAATGATGATAGAATAAAGAATGATTAGCATCACTTCGTATGATTCCAAATTGCTGAATGACAATATGGAAATGCTTAAACCATGCACAGGGTGATTGCTTGAGACCATATAGAAATTTGTATAGAAGACATACCATATTAGATGACTCCCCTTGAGCAACTAATCTAGGAGGTTGCTCCATGTAGACTTCTTCATCAAAGACCTTATCTATAGTTGTGTCAAGTGGTGAATAATTGTAATGGAAAATTGAAGTTAGATATGTCATTTTGGTAACATGAGAGAAAGTGTCAATATAATCTCAGTAATAGATTTGTGTGTATCCTTTAGCGACAAGTTGAGATTTATAGCGATTGATATTTACCATTAGGTCTTGATTTAAGAATATACAATACAACCATCAACACCTAACAATTGATTTGACAATTGGAAGAGGAACCAACTCCTATGTACTGCTACTTTGAAGGGCACACATCTCATCTCTGGGTGAGATAAAGCTTCACTTGGAGACTTAAGAATAGGAATAGAATATAACAAGGGCAAACAAGTATCTTGTATAAGGGAAAGTCTATGATAACTGAGGTTTGTATAGTGGGGAAATGAGTTATGATTAAAACGTGTACCTTTTCAAATAGCAATAGACTAGTCTTTTTTAGATGAGACAAGATTCGATATGGGAGATGGTGTTGGATAGGGATGACAAAAAAAAGAAAAATTCATACTTATGAATATCCATAGGTAAAATCTGTAAAGTATACTAAATGAATATCTTTAATCGATTCTTGTTGGTAATGAGTACAAGTATTTTAATTACCTGCTTTAATGGGGAGGGTACGAATATCATGGTATCTAATCCGTAGATACCCACTACTGATTGTGAAAAAGAAGTGTCCGAGTAGTTTCAATTATAGTTAGTGAATCGAGATTCGAATTGTGAATAGTTTTTTATGTTATTTGAATTGTGAATCGAATCTTATTATAAACAGTAAGATACATGACTTTAATAATTTAAAATACAAATAAAAAATCCTTAAAAAATCATTAATTTTTATAGAAAAGGAATATAATTAAAATAATATTGTGAAGCTTTTACAAAAAGAAAGAAAATAAAAATTGTTAAATAAAAATTAATTATATATATAAAAAAAATATAATAACACTTATATATTAATTTAAATAGTAATTAATATTTTCATAAGAGATCATATTAAGTTTTTATAAAAAAGAAAATAAAAAATAACATAAAATATTGTTGTTACAAATAAGTTGGTATCATGAAAGCATAAAAAAGATGAAAACTATTAGTGGAAAAAATGAGAAAGCTATTCACGCCCTCTTTAACTATTCATCTTCTCCCTTCTCACTGTTCATCTACTCCTTTCTTATTGATCATCTTCTCCTACTATCTTTTCACTGTTTGTCTTCATTTTTATTCTTTGATTTTTTTCTCCACTCTTCTTCGCAATTCATCTTTTCTGCTAAACTCCATTTTCTACACTGAACTTCCTCTACGCTGAGTTTCTTCTCCACCTTGTTTCTTCGTGATTTTTCAGTTTTTGTTTCTTGCTCACTAATCGTCTATGACAGAACTGAATCCCGAATCACACGATTCACATTTGATTCACCCGACTCAAGTTACAATTCGAACTAAAAAACAATTGACAAAAAAATATGTATCGCGGATGAGGAATTTTGTAACGAATCGCTATTTGAATCGTTCGATTCTAACTACCATGGTTTCAATTAGATGTCTGTTTTTGCATTGGGGTCCTTCCTTTTGTTGAGGAGTATGAGGACATGAAGTTTGATGAAAGATACCATTGGGTTGCATGAACTGTTGGAAATTGGTTAGACGAAAATTCACCAACACTGTCATTATAAAAAGCACGCATGGATATATCAAATTGTGTTTTGATTTCATTTAAAAATGTTTGAAATGCAGAAAACACTTTTGATTGATTCTCAGTTAACCAAATCCAAGTACATCTAAAAAGAATGATCAATAATGGTAACAAAATATTTAAAATCAGTGGTAGTATCAATGCTGCAAGCTTTTGTTTGTGAACCATTATCAATTGTCAACAATTATAAAAGAAAAATTGGCAGTAGTACTAAATCAGGAGACAACGGAACAATGAATAGATATGTAATCAATTGCACTAGAGTTACAAACCCAAACCCAAGAACCAAAAGGAGTTTGTGAGAGACAAGCAGATGAATTACTTGTGGGTGTCACTGAAGTAGTATTACTAGTGGTTTGACGTGTCACACACCATTAGATAAAGTCTTCAAATGTTGCTAGATCAGCCGGTGATGTAGGAGCAATTGGTGACTCAATACTAACAATATGGTTAGAAAAGATGGGAGAATCTATTTTGTAGGTTGATTTGGTGTTGGAAGACATTTTTTGATGTAGGAGCAATTGGTGACTCAATACTAACAATATGGTTAGAAAAGATGAGAGAATCTATTTTGTAGGTTGATTTGGTGTTGGAAGACATTTTTTTAATAATACAACCAGTGTAATCGAAAATCTGTTATGGCAGCACCATGGTGGAAACCGGTGGTGGATTTACTACTTGTCGCCTCAACATTGTGGTGGCGATGCATGTTTCTCATGGCGGCTACTTTTTGCATCACATAATGTTGGCAGAACGAAGATGGAGAAAAAGGCGGAAAGGCATGCAACACCCATCCGAAAACAAAGGAGGCAAATGTGCAACGCAACGACGCATGAGAGAAACCCAAATTTCTTACATATGAGAAGCCCTAATGTTTTCTCTTTTCTTATTCTTTTGTTGGGTAATTAGCCTTAAATGTTAATTTTGTTTAAAGGTTGGGCTATACTTGACCCAATGCAAACATTATAATTTAACCTAATACATTATCCACATTCCAGCAACATCTCCTTTGTTGTTCAATCCCACTGTCGCTTGCTGCTACTGTTTGTCGCCGCTGACGTTATGCTTATGCCATTCGTTAATTTCATAAAGGTTTTTGGGGGTCTCCGATATTTTACACTGAATACGACATAGATATGTATAGTGATAGCATTGATCCACTATTACTTTACTTGTTTATCCATTACATGTAGTTGGATAGCCATTATGCAAGTCCAATATCTTGCATTGGATCCTTACATCTGACTACACTCCTCAGTTGTAGCACCTATGCAAACTCGCATGAAAAGGAAAGGGGAACCTAGAGTTGAAAGGGCTTCATCTCCCTAAAGTTCTAGGAAGAGTGCTGTTTACTCTTCTGAAAGTTGTACCTTGACAAGTTCCACGGTACTCTTTGAAGTCATCATTGCAAGAATAAAAAGAGATTTCCTAGAACAACTTTGCACCAACCACTATCAAAGGACAAGGGTTTTTGCTTGTAGGTCTCTCAAGTTCATTAGGCCTCTATTGATGAATGATATGATTAATTCAAAGCAAAGGAAGTGGTTCCTCTTTGGTATAGGAGATGCTATAAGAAGATAAGCCCCTTGGACTAGTACTTATTATTACACAAGCAAGTAGTTGACAATCCTCATTTACATCTATCCTTGTATCAATAAGAAAATAGGAGGCCTTCTTTCCTACAAAGGTAGGGTTTGGATTGGAGTGCTGGAATGGAAAAAAGGTATGGTTGTGCACTAGTCTTTTGACCGGTTCCATGTCAACATTGCAATGCCATTATCACCATGTGTTTGCACAAACATGGTGGAAGGCCCTAATATCAATTGATAACACCCTGAGAGAAGCACACCACGAAAGCTAGCTATTTATAGTTGGAGAGCCGAAGACCTTATACACCCCAGACTATAATCCCATACATCAAATGTGGGATTCAAATCCCATGACTTGCAATTGAATCCTAACATAAAGTAAACACAACTGAAATGTCCATGTGGTGTGTTATGTCTAATAATTTTAGAATCTCAAGCATCTCTTCTTTTCGATTTGATTTTTGGAATGCTCAACATTGGATGTGTTTTAATATAGTTAAGCTGAATTATAGATAGAAGTGTAAATGAATTGAACCGAGCTGAGCATTTGAAGCTTGAGTTTGGCCTGTGAAAAGAATTGGATATTCAAGCTTAACTCATTTGTTTAAATGAGCTTAATTGAAAGCTTGATTTGGGCTTGCAAAAATAAGTTTGAGTTCACCGTTTTAGCTCATATATAACTTAATTATTTTTACTTTAACATTAAGTGATAAATAGTAAATATAAAGTACTTTTATAAAAGTTATTATATTGTTTATAAATAGTATAATATATGTAAAACTGTTTTCATAAAAAATATATTGTTTATGTAATATATATATGTATATAATATATATATGCATATAATATATATACATACATATATATACACATGAAAATTATATTGTTTATGTAATATGTATGTGCATATAATATATATACATATATGATATATATATACACATAAAATTATATTGTTTATGTAATATGTATATGCATATATATATACATATATATATACAGGCACATATTTATATGTTATGTATAAATGAATGAACTGTTCGAGAGCCCTTTGTATTGAGATTTTAAAGCTTGAACTCCATTCATTTAAATATTCAAGCCCATTATCAAGTTTGAGTTTGCTTATTTTGCTAAACATGGCTTGAATGAGTAATTAACGAGTAGGGTCTGAATAGTTCATGAATAACTACTCATTTATACCCAAAATTACATATTGGAATACTTTGCAAATGTTGTTACATCTATTATAATTCAGACTAGAATATGGTGTCTTAGTAGCAAAGTATAAAGATTAATAATTAGGTTTCCATAAACTTTTTAATTCTCTTATTCTTTTATGAACTTTGGTGTGAACTTAGTGAACTCTTGTTTCAGGGTCGTTAGCCAAGTTGAATATCCCTCACTGGTTGATTTGAGGGGGCTTCTTTTGGACTTAGTTGCTCAACTCTTAGGTGCTCTGTCCCGTATCAGGTATATCTGATTTCTCAGGGTTGTATTTAAAATTTATCCAGTATGATTGAAAATTATTTGACAATTATGTTGTTAACACATATTTTTAATGAATACTTATTCATATCAGTCACATACACAATTCTATTGGGCCTGATGGGTTATATAGATAACTTATATGTTGAAATCTTATTGATCTTAATTTTTTTAATGTGTAGTTTTCTTCTTTAGGAGTTTTAAGGTTCATGCTGTCTTGTGCCTTTTAAGGGTATGTATTGTTCTCAGTCCTGACAAATGTAGGCTATTGGTGCTATAGGAGAAATTCAATTGTCTTGTGATTTAATTCTTGGTTGGTGCCTTATGCCTTTATCATTTTTCTCTGATTTCTTAGTTTATGCCTTAATACTAATTTTTGAATAAGACAAGGCAATGGATAGATTCTATACAAAAAGCAAATCACTGGCACTCAAATTCTCTTGAGATGTATCTCCTTGTGTGCTTAGTGCTGGCTTTCCTTGTTAGAATATATTTTATTTGTGACTCTGTATTGAGATAACTAATGTTCTATCAGGACCTCATATTCATTTGTTGCGTTAGTTGCAGTACCACAACAAAAAGTGTATGGAGATATTTTTAGAATCTAGTAAATTACCAATTTAGAAAAATGAATTGTATACTTCAGTTCTCCATTTCAGGTGGAATTCTGTCTCCCTAAATATTAAAGCTTTGTAAATTTGAGATGATTAACTTTGGTTGTGTTAAATTTTAAAATTTGATGAGTGATTCTGGTTCAGTTCTGGTGGGATAGGGACGATGCTGTTGGGTGATTCTGCTTCAGTCCTGTTTACTATCGTTCAGTTAGCCATGGCTGATAATATAGATGTTAGCCATAATTGTATTGCTTTTGTTTCTCAACAAAAAAAATGTTTTATTATTTCATGGTATTCCTCTTCTTGTTTTTATAGGTTTAGTTCTGTTACTGAGCGTTTTTTCATGGAACTCAACACCCGTCGAATTGATACTAGTACTGCTAGAAGTGAGACACTAAGTATCATTAATGGGATGCGCTACCTGAAGCTTGGGGTATGTGTAAAAATTAAATATTTCATGTAAAGTATTAAATGGTACTAGTATTGTTTAAATATAAGCTCCATCACAGGTTAAAACAGAGGGTGGATTAAATGCATCAGCTTCCTTTGTTGCAAAAGCAAATCCTTTAAACCGTGCTCCTCATAAACGGAAAAGTGAGCTTCATCATGCCCTATGCAATATGCTTTCAAACATTCTAGCACCTCTTGCAGATGGTGGTAAAAGTCAATGGCCACCTTCTGGTGTTGAACCTGCACTTACATTATGGTATGAAGCTGTTGGACGTATAAGAGTTCAACTCATGCATTGGATGGATAAACAAAGCAAACACATTGCGGTAAGCTGTTCTCTTTACCAATTTCATTATTTTTCCTTGTTTTCTAATGTTAGTTTTTCTTAAGATTTTATTTCATGTTGTCATCTAGGTTGGGTATCCACTCGTAACTCTTCTTTTATGTCTTGGTGATCCTCAAATATTTCACAACAACTTAAGTCCTCACATGGATCAACTCTACAAACTTCTCAGGGTATGTTTAAATTCAATTCGCACATTCTTTGATTACATTTGAACTGTGGCAAGGCAAACAATATACTATGCATTGTAAAATGCTCATGTTTCAGCTAAGTATTACTCATGATTGCTAAACTTTTTGTCTTAAGGTCCATTTTCTAAAATGGTATCATAGTATATTTTTTAGTGAGTTTTTTAGGTCTATTGTACTACCTGCTATTTGGTCACTATGTCACCCACAAATATCTAGTTCTACGCTTGAGATATCTAGTTCTTCGCGTGAGGGTTGCGTTAGAAATTCCTCATTGACTAGAGATATGATCAAATTATAGTATATAAGTGAGTTCAAAACTCACTTTACAAGCCAGTTTTGTGAGAGGTTTAGTTAAACTTAAAGTTCACTTTCTAAGACTTTGCTTACTCTCTCTGTGTTTGTATAGGGATCCTTATGTTAAATTTACTTTTTTAAGATTAAGGTTTTATTTAATTCAATGTAGTGTATCATCATGCAAAGTTTCCTTCAATGAGTAAATTGCAGCACATGGCTCATATATTCATATTTGAAGTGAGAGAAAACTCAAAAAAGTTGATTGTTTATCTATACTAGCAATCCAACTCATACTAGTGAGTGTGGAAAATTTATAATCTAATAAGAAAAAAGTTTGTATGAAGTTTTTCTATATTATTTGTAATCTAATCTCAAACAATGAGACCAATTTATATAGAGTACAAAAGAAGTTACAAGAGTTTCTGCCTAATGAGTATTTGCCTAATGAGTATCTGCCTAATGAGTAACTGACTCATGAGTAACTGACTGTTGAGTAACTGACTGTTGAGTAGCTGACTGTTGAGTAGCTGACTGTTGAGTAGCTTACTGTTGAGTAACTGACTGTTGAGTAACTGACTGTTGAGTAGCTGACTGTTGAGTAGCTGACTGTTGAGTAGCTGACTGTTGAGTAGCTGACTGTTGAGTAGCTGACTGTTGAGTAGCTGACTGTTGAGTAGCTGACTG
>Ga0123342_1008588_pt1 | contig 12746 bp, 8 predicted proteins | sample Turbeawhitnodule_FD_89960 | JGI IMG/M metagenome (GOLD analysis project Ga0123342, IMG submission 89960) | Root nodule microbial communities of legume samples collected from Mexico - Turtle bean Mexico white nodule | ecosystem: Host-associated > Plants > Roots > Nodule | place: Mexico: Nepantla...
ATGCTTCTTGTAATCCTTTGAGGTGGACTTTGACCTCCATGGGCGTCCTCCATTTGTGCCTCCACCTCTTCTTGATCTTGTTGATTGGCCTCCATGTCCTCTTGAGCTTGATCTCCATCACTTAGGGTGTGGGAAAAATTACTTCCTCATATTGAGTTTTCTTATAAACGAGTAGTTAATTCTACTACTTCTGACACCCCTTTTGAGGTTATGTATGGGTTTAATCCCCTTACACCTCTTGATCTACATCATATTCCTGTACTGGTGAGTTTTTGTGCAATGATGATTTTGAAAAATCATCTTTCATTAAAAACTTGCACCAACACATCAAGCGCTAAATAGAAAGGAAGGTACGCAAGTATGTGCAACATGTCAATAAGGGACACAAAGTATTGATCTTTGAACCTGGGGACTAGGTTTGGCTTCACTTGAGGAAGGATCGCTTCCCTACTCAAAGGAAATCCAAACTCATGCCTCATGATAATGGTCCCTTCTAGATGATTAAAATGATCAATGATAATGCTTATGAGTTGGATTTACTTAACACATATTTAGGGATCAATGATAATGCTCCTGTTGATCCTCTGAGGATTGATGGGATCTGAGCACTAGCTAATTTCTTTGTTTTTAATTTTAGTAGATTAGGTTTCATATAGCATAAATAGAGGTGTACTTAGTAAATTGAGTTTGTGTCAAGCCCACCTTTCATGACATGTGCACCTAGATTTAGGGTTTCTTTGACCTACCTTCTAGAAGGTTTCTCACAAATGACACACCCCTACCCCTCCTAGTCTTGCTCCCCAAGTCACTCTCTCCTATATAAAGGGTGACTTGCCTCATGTATTAACACATTGAATTTTGAAATAGAAAAGAAATTTTGCAGGACTGTTTAGTGAGACTTGAGTGCTCTCCTTTGTGGGTCTTATCTTGAGTGTTTGTTCACTTCAAGTGGCAGTTCTTCACCACTCATCTTGGAGTAATCCGTCCTCTAAGTGGAGTGATTCCTTTCGGTCACAATTTTACGACTAAAGAAAAAAGTGAGGTTTTTTTTAGTGTTTGTTGCACCCATACCACTTACTATGCGTGCATTCTTTCTTTTATGTTGTGTTTGGATTAAGTGTTCCACTGTTGACAAGGAAGAGCGAGTGTGATGCATGTTTTCTTTAGGGTGAATGCGAGCAAGTGAGAGGACGAATTTGAGGGAGAGTGTCTTATTCACTTCCTCTCTCATATGAGCGGATTTCAAAGGAAAGTCACGTTGGTTAGAGGGAATTGACGTGAGTGTCTTTTGTGCATGCATTCTTTCATTTACCAACATCGATTTTGCTCTATTTTTCACCTATAATCGATTATCCCAAACTTTGTTAAGCATGCATAATCGATTATTCTTATATTTTGAGTTGATAATCGATTATGACAATCTTTGTAGGCGTCCCATAATCGATTATGGGTTACATGTTTTTTATATTTTTAGATTATGTAGTTTAAATGCATTTCAAATTATTTTTCAAATGTTTTTTTACAAATTCCAATATTAAAATTTAATTTATAACTGAAAATTTTATTTTTATGACAATTTTCTATATTCCGGTAATGTTAAGTGACTCGTATTTTTTTCAAAAATAATTATTCAACAATATAAAAAATAATGTATAAAATTTTAATTAACTAAAATCTACAAAAAAAACACCTATTATTTTTTTTAATTATTTTTAAATATAAAGGTAAATTTGTAAACTTACGTTTTTAACATTTTAAAAAAAAATTCCTCATACTCATCGGAATACTTACAAACATCAATAATTTTTTTCCACAAATCCACTCATACTTTAATCCAAACAACCTTACTTTCTTTACATTTTTTTTTCCATTATTACTCCAAAAACTAACTCCCCCAAATCTTCATTACACATCACTTTCCTAATCCAAATCCATGTGAGTGTTTTGATTTGCTTGGGATTGTTGCCTGCATGTAGGTTTTGGGAGTAGGAGTATGTTTTGCTTTGCATGGTGGTTATGCATGTAGGCTACGTTTAGGTTTTGGGAAAGCCAATTGAACAATTCAATTTGCTGCAAAATAATCAAATTTGCTTACAAATTAAAGGCACCAATCAACAAATCAGATTGAGATAAAAGAGTGGATCCACCGAATGAAGCCAATTATAAAAAAGTTTGCATAGATTCCAATTGAATATGGTACTCCATGTGATAAAAGGCTTAAAAAACTTGGGTCCTACTTGAATGAATTTGATTTGAATGTTCAGCTCAGGAATTGGAGTCGGCACTCTTCAATTGATTGCGTTGCAACAATGATTCAATATTTCCAATTCTATGAACTGCCTTTAATGCAATTAAAATGAATCCAATTTGCATTAACTGCAAACTTCACAGCCACTTGGTTAGCTTCAATTGTTGACAAGGATTTTGCACCAATCTACTTCCCATTTCTAGAAACCGCTTTGATTTGCCGCTTTTGTTAAATATATGTTTCTTTAATAAACAATTGATTGCCAAAGTTGCTGGACCAATTGAATTTATTTTTTTCATCAAGCAGCAAAGCTCGTATTGAATTTACTTTCACATAAAATTATTGATTTTATTCTTAATCTAAACTTTAAATTTTCTAAATAATTATAATAAAAAAAATTATTGAAATAAGTTATAATATAATATTTTTACTCAGTATCAACTAAAATGTTAAAATATTTTTATAATATACTGTACGTTGAAAATTAATTTGTTACATAAAACAAATTACTGACAAAAATTATTTTAATAAATTTTTTACTATAAGTTTAAACTAAAATAAAAATCAATTTCCATTATATTATATAGAAAAAAAACATATTTAACCTATTCCATTTCCTATTTTGATTATTTGTATTTTGCTTGGTACGTGGTTACTCTTAAGTTTTGTTAATGTGTTTGATTATCATGATTTACTTAAAAAAGTTATTCACATAAATTTTCAAAAATTATTAATGATTATGTTAGGTTTAAATTTATTTGATAATTAAATTTTTGTTTATTTAATTTTTTTTTAAATATTAATTATTATGTTAAGTCTATGAATCAATTCATAATTGAATTTTTTTTTGTAAATTTTCAAAAAATAGTAATTATGTTGGGTATTGGACTTCCTTGATAATTAAAATTTTCTCTTCCGTCAAATTTTGAATTTTTTATATTATTATGTCGAGTCTCAAACTCACTTAATAATTAATGTTTACATTTCTTTAAAATTTAAATATTTATTAACTGTTGTTGATAAAAAAAATTGTGTTAAATCTAAAAAATTATTAATTATTCTGTATAGTCTCGAACTCACTTCATAAATAAAATGAATTTCTTTAAAATTTTGAAAAATATTAATCCTTATGTTGAGTCTCGGACTCACTTTATAATTATTTTATTTTATTTTTGTACAATTTTGAATTCATTAATTATTGTTAATAATGAAATTTTCATTTTCGTAAAATTTAAAAAAAAAAATAATAGTTATGTTGAGTGTTGGAGTCACTTGATAATTAAAAAAAACAACTCACTTGATAATTAAATTTTTTCAATAATTATATTAAAAATTATATCATGTTAATTATTATATTAAAAATTATTAATTATCATGTTATATCTTAGATTCGCTTGATAATGAAAATATTTTAACACAATTTTTTTAGAATAATTCATACTTTAAAGCACTTAAAAACATTTTTCATAACCAACAATCATTTTTATTATAAAGAACTACGTAGACTCTCTCTGTTAACACAAATAAAAAAAGTTCAAAAATATTATCTTTGCTATTTTCTATATGTACTTTTGTTTCATTTTAAGAAAAAAAATAAACATTAAAAACATCACATTGTTTTTCACATTTAAGTAAAGGTGTAACCAATGTAACCAACTTCTGAACCACATTTAAGTAAAGGTGTATCCAATGTAACCAACTTCTGAACCTAAATATGATTTTGAGACAATTTCCTTTTAAAGACTTTATGTAATTTTTCTTGAAAAAATATAGTGGTGACTTCTGAGTTTGTTTTTTCAAAACGTTTCTTTAGTCAACCCTGATTGCAACACTATTTTTTCAAAGCGTTTCTTTAGTCAACCCCAATTGCAACACTAAGAAGAAAAGTGTTTTTCAAACTACAATTTTGAAGGTCCTTGATAGATCATTTGCCATTTGTCCTTGATATTCTGACTATGCATAATCAGAAAATAACTGAAAATTTACAAAATTTTATAAAAAGAAGAGCACACAAATGGCACAAAATGACCAAATCACATGAATATTCATTATAAAAACAAGAAACAAAAAATCAAACAAAGGACTACTTGATTTTATGACATATATGGAAACAACATGACTTTAGACAACTAGAAATGGATCATAAAATAAAAATGAAACCAATATAAACTGTTTTTACCAAAAGAAAATAAAAGAAGACTCAACAAAATTCAAAAGCACATAAGATAAACTTAAAAAGAACTCCTAAACACCAATATAGATGGTTCAAGAAAGAACAAGCTATTTGAACCGATTAAACCAAACAAACAACAAACAAAATGGTAGAACTAAAACTAAAACAAAATCAAGACATGAAAAAAAACATGGAAAAATGAAGAACAATTTTTTTGAGAACTTATCTCTTGAAGAACCGTGAACCTAATGCTCTGATACCACTTGATGCAATCTTAGCTTGCATTGCTATGAGTCTTTTGTTTTGTATTTTCGGGTGCAAAATTTGGTGGGATTCAGTGGCTAAACTGGGTGAAAGAAACCGTGAAGTATTGGTGTATGGAGAATGATAATGAAGCTTAAGAGAGGTTAGGCCAACTCCTAAGAGGTTCCTTGCCAAAACACTTAGAAATAAGGCTAGCAAAGAATGAGCTAAGAGACTAGTGGAGGCTCAAATTTTGGCAGCAATTCAATAATCTATTCAAAGCTAATTTACAAGGGGGCTATAATTTGTATTTATAGTGTTATGGGTAGCCAAGGTGCAAGTTTTAACCCTAAAAACTCTTTATTCATAAAAGGACAAGTGACTCTCTCTAATTGGAGCAAATCCTCTCAAATTAGAGGTTGACAAGTATCCTCCTCTAATTGGAGAGAATCCTCTCCATTCCCATGAACACAAATGTCCTTTTGGCATTGGTGGAAATCCTCCCCATTAAGGAGATGGCATGTGGACCTTCATCCCTTCCTTTCCATTCCATGCTTTCTATTTGCACTCTAGTAATTTATTTGTGCACCCTAGATGGTCTAGAGTTGCCTTAGGTCCAAGGAGGCCCAATTGTAATTGTAACTAGACTGTTTCTTTTTCTATTTACATCGTACTCTAATTTGCCCAATACATGGCCCATGAAAATAGTCCCAATACATGGCCCAAATAAAAGGCCAAATAAGGCCCAAATAAATCTTACACTATTCTTTATAAAATTTACAAGGCTAAGAAGAAGTAAAAGACTTTACAATATCTTCAGTAAATCTCGATCTTCGTCGATCTTCTTACCCAGAAGCTTTGAGGTCGGATGGTTTTCATCATATACCTTTCAAGTCCGTAAGAGTCCACCCTATGACTCTTTCATTTACTTTCAACACCTTTATCACCTACTGCTCCTCTTCTACTGTTAAAAAAATTGCTTATAATAATTAGTTTCTCACCATTCTCTGCAAGAAAGACATACTTCAGATGAGATGGCAACTGCTTCAATTCTCTTTTTCGAGGAGGATTGGCTTTAATCAATTATGGATCTTCAAAAACCTCTTGGTAAACTTCTTTTGCCTTATCCAAGACTTGTAAGAAATCCTTGACTTCTTTTTCATCCCATTCATTTACATCTTCAATATTATTGATGATTGCTTTTATCAATGGTTTAGCATCAGACAATTTTCTCTGATTCTCCCAGTCAAGTTCATCAAGTACACCCACTCTAAGACAATCTTTTTGGTCACCTGGATGTTTCATAGCTTCAAACACATTAAAGCTAACCTCTTCATCTTGTACACGAATTTTTAGCTTTCCTTCATCAACATCAATCATAATAGTTGTAGTCTTCATAAATGATCACCAAGAATGAAAGGAACTTCAACATCTTCCTCAATGTCCATGATTACAAACTCAACTAGGAATAATACTTTGTCTACCTTCACCAAAAGATCTTCAACCACACCATATGGATACTTTATTAACATGTCAGCTAACTACAATGTCATCTTGTAGGCAATATTTCAACTTCTCCAATTTTTTTCAACATGGATAAAAGCATGAGATTTAAACTTGCTCAAAGGTCTAATAATGTATTTTCATCTGTGAGATTGCCTATTGTGACTAGCAAAGTGAAACTCACTAAGTCTCTAGATTTCTCTAACAAAGATTTATGAATGATGGCACTACAACCATCTTTTAACTCCATTATCTCTTGTTCTTTAAATTTCCCTTTTATTCAACATATCCTTCATAAACCTAGCATACGTTGGTATCTACAACAAAGCTTTAGTAAAAGGGATATCTATCTACAATCTCCTAAGTATATTAAAAAATCTGGAAAATTGTCATTCATTATCCTTCCTTAATGGAGCATGTGGATAAGTTACGTTTAGAATGGGAGCACTCTTCTCTTGATTTTCAATTTTTTTCTCTTTTTTATTTTCTTTATGTACACTCTTTTTTTCTCTTTTTTCTTCCTCTTCTCCCTCACACTCAATTTTTATTTCCTCACCATTTTTTCTCCTCACAAGAACCCATATTAGCACCAATCTCCTCTCCTAACTATTCCACTTCTAGTAGTAACTAACTTACATTGCTCCTTGGGATTCGTCTGTGTGTTGGCTAAAAATTGACCTTTCTGTGGATTCAACAACTGCTTTGCAAGTTTTCCCACCTGTGTCTCTAAATTTCTAATTGAAGCTTCTGTATTCTTCTGATTGGACAACAAGCTTTGCATGATTTTTTCCAAGGTATCCTTCAATCTACTCATTATCTCCTTAACCGAAGGATAAAGTGTTTGTTGTTGAAAATGAGGTTGTCAGTTGGATGGGCTAGCATTTTGTTTCCATCCAAAACCTTGATTCTGATTGCTTCTCCAACCTTGATACATATTCTTTTGATAATTTTTGTTGGAGAAACCACTTTGTCTTCCCTGGTCGCTCATATAATTAATCTCCTCTTCAGATGGATTGTTCTGGTAAGAACGATGACCATTTGGTTCTCAACATCACTTTGAACCTTTCTCATGCTTCATAAAAGCCTTCTTCTCATTCTTGTCTGGACATAGAAAATTAGGAAATTGCTTTGATGTAGCGGGATAGTGAAAAAAATCTATGTAAGAATTTCTCCTTTACATCTTTCCAACTGGTGAGGCTTTGATTCAGATGAGATTTAATCCATTCCTTCGCTTTTCTTGCCTATGGAAAGGGAAACAAACACAAATAAACATATTATATATCACCTAATTGAAAGCACATTGTTCCCACAAACTCATAAAAGGTAGACAAATGTGTATATGGATCCTCATGGTCTATTATTGTAAATTGATGGGTACTTATCAAACTAAAAATGCAGGTTTCATCTCCAAGGCCTTAGTGGTAGTAGGTATTGCAATACTTGAAAAATGCCTTAGCTTCAGTTGCATAGCATAATCAACAAATGTTCGTCTTGGCTGTGGTGGTTGTTCGTCAGCCATGTTGCTTTCTTTCTGAATAGTTTCAATGCAAAGGATAAAAGTGGTTCATGATTCTTCTTTAACTTTACACTGCTCTACTTTTCTCTTTTTAACCTTGTTCTTCTGAGCTACCTTTTCAATTTCTGATTCAAATTGCAATTGATGCTTAGAAACATGTCCTCTTGATATCATATAAGACAACTCACTCAAGGATTAGCTAAAGGAATAACTAGAAATAAAAATTTTAAAAATTAGAAAATTTAAAAAAATCTGAAATAAAAATAAAAACACTAAATAACTAAAAAAATTATTCACAATATTTAGGAATTTATACTTTCAAATTTTAACAAAATTGTTCCCAGAAAATGGTGTCAAAAATGTGTTGACATATTTCGGCAAGTGTACTGAGTAAGAAGTAATAAATTTTTCCTAAAGACGGATATCGAATGCATAAGGAACAGTTCTTTTAAAATCTCAATGTATAGTATTCACTAAATATCAAAAGATGTATGAAAGTTTGATTGAAAGGTCATTGGTATCATAAATTTACGTGAGAATTTAAATGAAACCAAACTAAACGATTAAGATAATTCAATTGAGAAGATTGGGATTGGGATTAATCCTTTTCACTCGTTTGTATTTTCAATGAATAAAACATACAATATTCTAACTTGATTGACATTGATGCACATATAAAAATCTTTCATATCGATTCCTCGCATATAAAATTATTAAGATTGTCTCCTATATATTGATTCCTCACATATTTATAATAACATTCTTATCATTATAAACAAATGTTATAAAGAAATTAACATTTCAAATATGTTCCTAGCATTTAAATATGTTAAGCATTATCTCAGATACTCAGAAGTACTCAGTCAAATCTAAGGATCAAAATACTAAATAAAGATTCAAGCTTTAAGAATAAAATGATAATACCAATATCAATCAAGAACATAATGTTATAAATAAATATGACCTCAATCCATAAGAGTTTAATAGATTACTCACAATCCCAAAGTGATATCACTCATATTGTCCATTATAAGAATTGAAAGCAAGAAAAAAAGATCCAAAGCATTTCTCCTTGACAATTGCCTTCTTTAGAGTTTCCTATCTCTAATTATCTTCCCTTCAAGCGAGTTATTGTTTTCTCAAGCGGGGTTCACGAGAATAAAAGCCAACTTCATTTAAGAAAACTAACTTAAACGAGCTTGGGTCAGTCTTAGGCGAGCATGGGCAAGTCCTTGGCGAGTTTACTCCAGAGAGCAAGTTTTGCCTCTGGAATAATCTCGCTTAGGTGAGTATGGACGAGTTTTGAGCGAGTTTTCTCCAAAGAGCAAGTTTGTCTCTGGAGTAATCCTTCTTGGGCGCCTTTGGGTAAATTTTGAATGCTCTAACTTTGTGTTTTCTCCTTATCTCGAACTTTTCCATTCTTCCTTTAGCCTTTTATCTCCATCCTCTCCTAGATTTCTGAAATTAGCAAAAACTTGGGAATAAATAGTTCTTATACATCTCATAATCCAAAAATATGTAAAAAAAAAAATCAAATTCTAAATTTAAGGTTAAATTATAACTTTATCAAGAATTAAAATCCATAAGTGCCTAGCATTTTTTCATAAAATGTGACTAAATTATGACACTTATCACTTGGGCGGGAAGCAAACTTCTAACCCTAAATTTTGAGCAACTTGTCATCCAAGTTTCCTAACCCATAAATAGAGTTCCTCCTTTTTACATTTCATACTTTGATGATCTTTTTGAGTAATGAATTTTTGTTGCATTCAGTATCATCTACTCTCTTTGGAGTCTCCTCTAAGTTAGCTTCTTCAGTAAACAATCTTAGGCCAAAGTTGGAGTTGGCCTAACCTCTCTAAACTCCTCATTCTCCACAAAACACACCATAAATCATCTTTTCATTACTTCCATTGTTTCACTCTAATCATTCATTCATCTCACACATAATTATTCAATAGAGTCGCAAGCATCTCCATTATACTCATCATTCTAGTGGGCAAGAAAGAAAACCCCTGTTTATTTTAAGTAGTCATCAACAATGACTATACCATATTGTTTTCCTCCCATATTTAAAGTTCTCGCTTGACTAAATAAATTCATATGAAGAAGTTCAAGAGGTTGTGAAATGGAAACATAGTTTTTGGGCCTAAAAGATTTTTTGAATTGTTACCCTTTTTTACAAGCTTCGTGGAGAAGATGAGTTTTCCACGAAAGATTTGGTAAACCTCTCACTAGATTTTTCTCTAAAAGTTCAAAAATATATTTGAGGTTTAGCTTTTTATGCCACAATCATCTCTCATCTTCTCTAGAGAGCAAGTAAGTGACATTTTTTTTACTTAGATCCAAGCTTTTGTTCTATCGTCTGAAGATAAACACGTTTTTTCAATCAGATGATGAGTCTACACATGTCCTTATTAAAGAAAACCCTATGACTACAGTCACATAATTAACAAAATACTGAGTAGATTATATTTAATTCCTTCCACAAATAAAACATTTTAAATACATATTAAGGAAGATATACATAAAGGCCCAATACCTTTAATCTTATCTTTTTTTGGCTCCATAGAAGTTCACATTGCCACCTTCATGTTTTTGGAGGTTTAGGAATATAGACTTTGAAAATAATTTTGTTTTGGTCTTTCTTTCCTAGAAGATCATAACCTGGACCAGACTTGTCAAACCCATGTCTAGAGGTTGAAATTAGTAGATTTAAAGCTTTTGAGCTCTTTAAAAAAATTTAACATTCATGCTTACAACATGTTAGTTTTTGCCTTAGTTTTTTTATCTTGATTGTGTTTAATGATGATACAATCTATTCTAGTAAAGAGGTTTCCTCATTAGATGCAATATTTTCTTGTTAGATGCAATCTTTTCTTGTTAGAGCAATTTTTTTTAATAACAAGGCTTTAAACTTTATTTTTACTTTCAAATATTGCTCAAATAAGGTCTTACAACTATTGAGAAGATTTTCATACGAAGGATCATTATCATCTTCATCATTAGGCGATGGCTTATCAAATGTTTAATAAAAAGTATAGTGAGGTTTAGAATATACATCTTTATATGTATCTGCCATTTGGTACATGTTGGCATGTTCATTTCCTCCAAAGATTGATTATTGGTTTGTATATTCCCTAATACCCATCAGCCCCTTTTTTTGAGCTTTGAACTCTTCCGCAACTTGGGACATTTAAACTTCATCTGACCAAGCTTGTTCCATTCATAATAGACAACATCTTGAGAGACTTTGTTCTCATTATGTATGTAGTTCCCTCATTTTCTTCTGAGATGAAACCTTTTGTTTCCATGTCCTTTTCCTTTAAGAGTATGCTTCAAATGTATAGACATTAGAGATATCTCTTTGTTTGTTGATTTTTCAGACTCATGCTTAGATATTTCTTCTTCAACTTCTTCTAGAGCCTTCCCAACTCTAGCTGCCTTTCATCTGATAGGAGTTGACTTTATCTTATATTTCAATCCTCAATTTGATAAGGTTGAAGCTTCTTAAAATTCCCAAAAGTTCTCTTGATGTGAGCTTCTTTAGATATTGAGCCTTTGTTATGACTATTGTATTTGGCTCCCAAATCTTGGGCATGTTATCCAACAACTTTAGATTTATATGAGCCTTAGAGAAACTCTATTCAAGACCTTCTAATCCATTCAAAAGAACTTGCTTTTTCCATCCTTCATGGTGAAGGATTCATATTGACATGTAAGGGTGGTAGCTTTTTCGGAGTTGAACATCTTTATTTCCTTCATAGTTAACTACTAGGGAATCCCATATCTCCTTTGTATTCTTAACCTTCACTATTTCTTATATTCATTTTTGTAAAGTGCACAAATAAGTGTATACCATGCTTTGTTGTTAAGCTGCATTTGACTATATTACACTTCATCCCTGTCCTCCTATGGGAAAGTGAATTTTATGCCTCCTTTTGTTATAATTTTCCCAAATTTATAATGTGTGAACTTTATGTACATCTCCATTATATCTTTCCATGGAAAGTCTTCTCCCAAGAACGCAGGGGGTCTGGAAAGTGAAGCTGCTTCAGTGATCACTTGCTATTCCATACCTGCCATTGTTGGATTTTGTTGATCAAGAGTGATCAAGTGCTTTGAAGAATCCAAATCCAAAGTGTTTAATGCAAGGCTGGTGTTGCTGCTGTGTTTTGGGAGGGATCTGGGTAGAATAGAATGTGATGCACTCCTTTGTTGAATCTAAAACTGATGTGATTTAAAACCTTTTAGAAAATAAAGTGTTTTTCCAACTAAGTGAAAAACAACCTGTTATTTTGTCGAATCAACCGATTGTTTTACTCTTAGGAGTTTTGAAAATGTTGAAAACTGTTTTAGTTTGGTTGACTTAACTCTCAAACCAAACAATCGGTTGTTTCGTGGTTTCTACCGATTGTTTCTTTGAAAATCCTAACAGAATTCTGTTTTGATTGTTGAATGTGCTTAAAATGATTTCCAACTGAATACGCTCCTTCATTAATTACTTTGACCAATCTTTGGAAAATATAAATAGTTTGTTTATGTTTTCAAACAAGCAAGAGAAATAGATTTGAGTTTTTCAGTTGTGACAAAGTTGATTTCAAGATTTGAACATTCACATCAAGCTTTGGGTTTTCAAAGAGAGTGGAATAGGATTGCAATTGTATTGATTTCAGTTTGTACTGTAAACAAGTGTAATCCCTTCTCAACCTACTGTATTTTTGGTGTTGTGTTGCCAAGGAGTGTTGTGTTCTCTTGAGGTGGTCAAGATCAATACTCTTGGTGTGTTTTTCCAAAGGGAGTGTGTTTCTTGAAGGGTTCAAGGTCACTACTTTGGTGGTTTGTTAAAAATAGTGGATCTTTTATTAAAAAACCTTGGTTCCAATGGACTAATGAAGAAAGTGAGAAGGCCAAGTTTGATTGCATTGCCAAGAATATCTTAACTTCTGCTTTGGATTCTAAAGAATTTTTCAGGATCTCAGAATGTGAATCTGCTAAGGAGATGTGGGATACACTTAAAGCAACTCATGAGAGTACCACTGAAATAAAGAAAGCAAAGACAA
>Ga0123342_1008589_pt1 | contig 12745 bp, 13 predicted proteins | sample Turbeawhitnodule_FD_89960 | JGI IMG/M metagenome (GOLD analysis project Ga0123342, IMG submission 89960) | Root nodule microbial communities of legume samples collected from Mexico - Turtle bean Mexico white nodule | ecosystem: Host-associated > Plants > Roots > Nodule | place: Mexico: Nepantla...
CCGATGGCGGCAGAGGTAAAGGCAATCACAGCGGAGACGCACTGGATATGACTACGGCACTGCTGATCATCGACGTTCAAAACGCCATTCTCGCGGGAAAATGCAGCCCCGAGCGTCAACCCATCATCGATGCGGCGCTGAATGAAACGGTTTCACGGCTCCAGTCGCTTCGTGCCGAGGCCCATCGCCTGGGGGCACCGGTCGTGCTCGTCCAGCACGACGGCGATCCCGGTCACCGCCTGGCGGTCGGCACTGACGGCTGGGCCATCCGGCCGGAACTGTCTCCTGCCGAAGGCGATACCGTTGTTCACAAGAAGAGCTCGGACTCGTTTTTCGAAACAGATCTTGCCGACCGATTGGCGGAACGCAACGTGGCGCATCTGATCGTCGGCGGCTGTATGACGCAATTCTGTGTCGACACAACGGTCAGGCGTGCAGTGTCGCTGGGTTATGATGTCACGCTGGTTGGCGATGGCCATACGACGGCCGATTCTGATACGCTGAACTTCGCCGATATCGTCGCGCATCACAATGAAACGCTCGACGATTTCGATGCCGGCAGTGCCCGCATCCTGGTTCGCCCGATGGCGGATGTTCGCTTCTGAAGCGACACTTTTCAGGTCCGAGACCAGCCGGGCGTACCCGGCTGGCTTCATCAAGCAGTTTTAGAACGTTGAAGCACCACTGCCCCACGGGCCGTGGTGGAAGTCCTTGCCGTCGAGGCGATCGAAGCCATGCGCGCCGAAGAAGTCGCGCTGCGCCTGGATCAGGTTGGCGGTGCCGCGGCCCTGGCGATAGGCATCGAAGTAGGTCAGAGCCGAGGTGAGCGCCGGAACCGGCAGACCGGCCTGCAGGGCAGCACCAACCACGCGGCGCAGCGCCGGCAGCGATTCCTTGACCATCTCGGAGAAAGCCGGCGTTACGATCAGGTTGGCCGCATCCGGAGCCTTGGTGAAGGCAGAGGTGATTTCGTCGAGGAACTGCGAGCGGATGATGCAGCCGGCACGCCAGATCTTGGCGATGACAGGCATCGGCAGCGACCAGTTGAACTCGCGCGAGGCCTCCGCCATTACCGCGAAGCCCTGCGCATAGGCACCGATCTTGGCGGCAAACAGCGCCAGTTCCAGATCCTTGTTGAGTTCCGGACCGTAAGCGATCGGGAACTTGTATTCCGGCTTGCCGAAGATCTTTTCGGCCGCCTCGCGCTCGGTCTTCATCGACGACAGGCTGCGGGCGGCAACGGCAGCCTCGATCGCGGTTGCCGGGATACCCATGTTCTGGGCCTCGATCGCCGACCACTTGCCGGTGCCCTTCTGGCCAGCCTTGTCGAGGATCATGTCAACCATGGAACCGCCGGAAACCGGATCGGTCGCTGCCAAGACCTTTTCGGAGATCTCGATCAGATAGGAGTTCAGGCGGCCCTTGTTCCACTCGCCGAAGATCTTGCTGATCTCCTGCGAGCTCTTGCTAAGACCGTCGCGCAGGATGCCGTAGATTTCGGCGATCATCTGCATGTCGGCATATTCGATGCCGTTGTGGATCGTCTTGACGAAGTGGCCGGCACCGTCATTGCCGAGCCAGGCAACGCAAGGGTCGCCGTTGTACTTGGCGGCAATCGAGGTCAGCACCTTCTCGACGCGCTTCCAGGAGTCCTCGGTGCCGCCGACCATGATCGAAGGACCATAACGTGCCCCTTCCTCGCCGCCCGAGACACCCATGCCGATGAAGGTCAGGTCGGTGTTCTTCAGGCGGTCGAAGCGGGCGATGGTATCGCGGAAGTTGGCGTTGCCGGCATCGATCATGATGTCGCCCTTGGACAGATACGGGCGCAACAGTTCCATCTGCTGATCGACGGCCTCGCCGGCCTTGATCATGATGATGATCGGACGCGGCGGGCGGATCGCTTCGACGAACTCTTCGATCGTCTTGCAGGGAATGATCTGCTTTTTCAGATAGCCGGCGCTCTCGTAGAATTCATCCGTTTTCTCAGGAGTGCGGTTGAAGACGGCAATCTTGTTGCCTTTTTCCGCAATGTTGAGCGCCAGGTTGGAACCCATGACGGCAAGGCCGATCAGCCCGATTTCTGCCTTTTCCACGATACACCTCCGATGAGTCATTTTGGACCGGTGTTGTGGCACTCTCTGGCTCAAACGGCAAGTTCGATTCGGCTTCGAATCGGTCTCGTATTGCCCGCATTACAAACTAAGCCATATTCTCTTTTAGACGCAGGGGAAGAAGATTGATGGGCCGTACAGCACGACAGGAGGCCGCCTTTCTGGCCGCACGCGCGGGCCTTTACAGGGAGCACGCGCCTTCACCTGTGCTTGAGGCGCATTTTTGCTGCCTGTGGTCGCACGATATCCATGATGCCCCCAATCGCAGAATTGCGATCGTTCCGGACGGTTACTGCGACATCGTCTGGATGGGTGGCAGGCTTCTGGTCGCCGGGCCCGACCGTAGCAGTGCCTTCCCGTCCCTCGCCGGCGGCGAGAGGATAGTGGGCGCGCGCTTTGCCCCGGGTGCTGCGGCTGAATGGCTCAAAGTGCAGCTTAGCGACATCGTCGGCCAATCTATTCCTCTGGACGATTTCTGGGGAGCGGCGGCGCTGAGATTGAATGAATTGCTAGATGCCTGCGCCCATTCGGACGAACGGCTGACGCAGTTAGAAACAGCACTTGAGAAGGAGGCCGCCAAACGTGCGCCGCCGACAAGGGACATGGCCTCGGTATTTGCGCGGGCAAGTGACATTTCGCCGTGCGGGAACGTCACCGATCTGATGCTCGACGACCTCTCCATCGACGTGCGCCAGCTTCGCCGCCGTTGCTACACCCATTTCGGCTACGGACCGAAGACGCTCGCCCGAATTCGCCGGTTTCAGGGCATGCTCAGCCTTTGCCGCAGCAAGAAGGCCCTCCCGCTCGCAGCGCTGGCAGTGGCGGCCGGCTACTCCGATCAGGCGCATATGACCCGCGATGCACGCGAAATTTCCACGCTGACGCCCATGCAGCTTCAGCAGCAGATAGCCGGCTGAGCGTCCGTTTTCTTCAATACGAAGCCGACTGTTCTGCTATCTCCATTTCGAGCAACACAGGAAATCGCCATGTCTACGATGCCCGCAAGGATCATCCACCGCTCCATCGACCGGAATTGGCGCGACGTCTATGCTTTTGCCGCCGCACCTGAAAACATGCCGCTCTGGGCGTCCGGACTTGCCTCAGGGCTGGAGCGGAGCGGCGATGACTGGATTGCCACGGGCGCGCTCGGCACGGTGAAGGTCAGTTTCGTCCCGCACAACGAGTTCGGCGTCATCGACCATACAGTGACGATCGAGAGCGGGCTGCGGGTCTACAACGCGCTGCGGATCGTGCCGAACGGCGATGGCTGCGAGATCATGTTCACGCTGTTGCGCATCCCGGGCATGACGGACGAACAGTTCGAAGCAGATGCCGCCCATATCGCGAAAGATCTGGCGGCATTGAAGGTATTGATGGAAGCATAGGAGGCGATCGTGGCTGCAGCAGTGGACAACCGACGCATTGACTACGTCGAATTCAACGTCGGCAATATAGAAGCCTCTAAGGCATTCTACGGCAAGGCTTTTGGCTGGTCCTTTACCGACTACGGCCCACAATACTGCGAATTCGATGACGGGCGGCTCAAGGGCGGCTTTACGACGCTGGGCACGCCGCGGACTGGCGGACCTCTCGTCATCCTCTACGCGGACGATCTTGAAGCCGCCCTTTCAAGCGTGGAACGTGCCGGCGGAACCATAGTGAAGCCAATCACCGGGTTCCCTGGCGGACGCCGGTTTCACTTCAGTGATCCGGATGGATATGAGCTTGCCGTTTGGACGAAGAACTGATCAAACGATAACGGTCGACGCCTTCGCTCCTGTATGCTGCAGGATGATCAGAGCCCCGATCACACTTCCTGAAGAATCCCGCAATGGCGACATGCGGCAGCGAACCGTCTTTACGGCGTCGCCGTCGCCACGCTCGTAAGCGTAGTCGCTCCCGCGCCCGGCAAAACAAGCATCGAGCCTTGCCTTCGCGCCCTCGTGAAAGCGCTTCTCACCAATAAACTCGATCAGGTGGCGACCGATCATATCGATCGGCTTCCTGCGGAGATAGGCCGAGTTGACGGTGTTGGAATAGAGATAGCGATAATCCCTTGTCAGCACCGCGACACGGTCCGGCATGGCATCAAGGATTGCAGCGTTCAAGAAGTTGCCATTGTCAACGTTCGGCGTAAACGCAAGGGGGGCAGCCATAGGCCGCCGCTCGACGGGCGGCATCCGCCAGCGGGGCGCTGCGCCGCCGAAATACTTTTCCATGAGTTCGGAAAGCAGTGCGACATAGCCGCGGACCGACTCGCTGTCCTCGGCATACTGGTCGATAAGGCAGCCGACGAACTCGAGCTGCGTATGAACTTCGAGAATATTTACGGCTGGGTATCCGAGGATTGCGTCGACAAGAGGCTCGATTGAGCAATCGAGCATGTTCACACGCGCATCATCGCCTGCAGCAATTGCAGCATCGATCTGCGCACAACACAATGAGAACGCCCGAAAAAGCCCTAGCAAGACGCCTCCAATGCATTCCGTAAGAGAATGCGACCGAGAGATCGGCTGAGCTTTGCGTTACGGAAGTTGAAACCGCCGGCGCCTAGCCACTCGCCTTGATGGCAATCGGTAACATGACGCACGTTCATATTCAATGAACGCACGCCCCTGTTTTTCAATGACAAGATGTAGGGATCGGGTAGCGTTTACTTCAGCACGTCGTGTTTTATCTTCCAGCGGTCGTGATACCAGAGCCACTGTTCGGGATACTCCCGCACCCAGCTTTCGACCTTGTCGTTCAGGAGTTGCGCCGTCGCGACCATATCGAGATTGCCGTTGGCATCTCGAGGCATCTCAAGCTTCGGCTCGATTTCCAGGCGATAGCGATTGCCCGGAAGCCGGATGCAGCGTGCCGGATAGACCTCGCAATTGAATTGACGGACAAGCTTTCCGAGCAACGGATTGGTTTTGACATCGAGCCCGAAGAACTTCGTCTTCAGGCCCTTGCGGAACTTCTGGTCGACCAGGACACCAACGCCCTGCCCGGCCTCCAGCTGCCGCGCCAAGGCAAATGACGAGCCGGCATGAGACGGCACCAGCTTGCCCATGCGCGCGCTGCGAAAATCGAAGACTCTCTGCGCGACATAGGGGTTGTTCGGCGGGCGGAATAGTACAGACACATGGAGACCAAACGCCGCGCCGGCCACTGGCAGCAGCTCGAAATTGCCCGTGTGCGCTGTGAAAACGATAAAAGGGCGCGGATTTTCGAGCAGATCGATAAAAATCGGTATGCCGGAAACCTCGACCCGGCCCGGCTCCTCGCGTTCATAATCGAAATCGAATAGGCGGTCGAGAAACACATACTCAGCGGCGAGACGTCCCATATTCCCCCAGCTCGCCAACGCAATCTCCTGGATCTCCGCCTCGTTTTTTTCAGGAAACGCATTGCGAAGGTTGGCGAGCATCAGCCGGTGGCGCCTTACGCGCGGGCCGAGCTTTCGCATCAGCCGATCCGCAAAGTTGACCGCACCGTCAGCTGGAAACAGCTTCAGGAAGTTCAGGAAACCAAACATCATCTGCGCGATCAACCACTGGCGAAAGTGGTTAACCGCAAGGACGATCCGAGTGATGAAGAGCTTCAAGGGCTCAATCCATCTTGAGGATGATCTTGCCGAAGATCTGGCGCGATTCCATCCGCTCCAATGCGCGATCGATATCGTTGAATCCGACTTCAGTGTCGATGACAGGATGGACCAGTCCGCGCCCCATCTTCTGCATGGCATCCGCCATGTTCTCCATGCGGCAACCAAAGGAGCCGAGCAGCTTCAGCTGTTGCTGGAAGAGCATCATAAGGTTCATCTCTGTCGAGACACCCGACGTCGAACCACAGGTGACGAGGCGACCGCCGCGCTTCATGCAGAGCATCGAACCTGCCCATGTGTCCTTGCCGACGTGCTCGAAAACGACATCGACGCCCTTCTTCTTGGTGAGCTTGCGGACAACACCCTCGAAGCGGTCGGTGCGATAGTTGATAACGTGATCGGCGCCGAGCGCCTTGGCCTTCTCGATCTTGTCGTCGGAGCCGACAGTCGTGATGACGGTGCAGCCGATCTTTTTGGCCAGCTGGATCGCTGCCGTGCCGATGCCGGAACCTCCCGCGTGAACCAGAATGGTTTCGCCGGGCTCAAGCTTCGCGTTGTCAAACAGCATGTGCTCGACCGTTCCAAAGGTTACGGGAGCAAGTGCGGCGCCAATCGCGTCGACGCCGGGAGGGGCCGGAACGAGCAGGCGCGCCGGCAGGTTCACCTTCTCCTGCGCGAAGCCATCGAGATGGAAACCGTGAACGCCGGACACATGTTCGCAGAGATTATCGCGCCCTTCCCGGCATGGACGGCAGAGGCCGCAGGTGCGCGCACCGTAGATCGAGACCAGCTGACCAGGCAGCACGTTGGCAACGCCCGGTCCGATCTTTTCGACAACGCCCGAAGCCTCGGCGCCGATGACGAGCGGCATCTTGCGCTTTGCAAAAGCCATGCCGCGCCAGCCCCAGACGTCGATGTGATTGAGAGCGACCGCCTTGACACGCAGCGTAACCTCGCCTGCGCCCGGAGCCTCGGGTTCCGGCAAGTCGGTGATCTCAAGCTTGCGATCGTCAATCAGTTGCAAAGCGCGCATGGCAAAGTCCTTCGCCGCGAGGGCGTTCTATCTCGATGTTTTGTCGGGAACCGATTAAGCCGGTTCGAGCGCCATGACAAGGCTGGCGTTCTGCCCGCCGAAGCCGAAGGAATTGGAAAGCACGGCACTGACCCGGCTCTCCCGCTTCTTGTTCGGCACCACGTCGATAACGATGGAGGGATCGGGGTTGGTGTAGTTGATCGTCGGTGGCAGCGTGCCCGTCAGCATCGTTTGCAGCGAGAACACCGCTTCCACCGCGCCGGCCGCCGTCAGCGTGTGGCCGATCATCGATTTGTTCGACGACAATGGAATGGATGCCATCCGCTCGCCGAACACGGCCAGCATGGAGGCATATTCCATTTTGTCGTTTTCAGGCGTCGAGGTGCCGTGGGCGTTGATGTAGCCAATATCGCCCTCTCCCATGCCGGCATCGGCCAACGCGGCGCGAATCGTCGCGATCGCCGGTCCGCCATCCGGAGATGAACGGGTACGATGGAAGGAGTCAGCCTTTTCGCCAGCGCCCTTCATGATACCGAGAACTTTCGCGCCCCGCGCAACAGCCGCCTCGAGCGACTCCAGCACCAGGGTAGCGGCACCTTCGGCGATAACGAAGCCGTCGCGATCCTTGCTGAACGGCTTGGAGGCCTTGGTCGGCGGATCGTTCTGTGTGGAGAGAGCCGAAAGCAGCGAGAAGCGGATGAGTGCCTCTGCGCTTACCGAACCGTCGGTCGCCACAGCAAGTGCCCGCGACGTGCGGCCCTGGCGGATTGCTTCGATGCCGAGCTGGATCGCAGTCGCGCCCGACGCGCAGGCGGTCGACAGCGTCACCGGCAGGCCGCGCGTGCCGAAGCGATCAGCAAGGCGTTCGGAAATTGCACCAAACAGCGACGCCTCGTGGAAAGCAGCATCCGGCCGCTGGCGCATAGCAGCGAGGAACCGGTCATAGGCGTCTCCGGCGTGGTCGGCCGGCGGCGAACGGTCTGCGAGTTCGAAACGCGCACTCCATTCCGGTTCGATCGGCGGCGCAGCCAGGAACAGCGGTCCATCAAAATCACCGCTGATGCCAGCATCGGCGAGCGCTTCGATCGTGGTTTCCCGGGCGAACGCATAGGAGCGTTCGACGGCGTTTGCGACCGGAATGTCGATGAAATCGACGGTGCCAGCGATGCGGGTCGAAAGCCCCTCGGTCGGAAAGCGATTGATCGCATGAATGCCTGAGGTACCGGCCGTCAGTGCCGACCAGTTGTCCTTCAGGCCCTGCCCCAGCGAGGTAATGATACCGACACCCGTCACTGCGACGATCGGGCGGCCGAGGTGATCCTTGTAAGCCGAATCTTTCATTTGCACACTCCTCACGCTTCCGCGGAAAGAACCGCGACGCCTTCGCCGCGCTGGTGACCGACTGTCGTAACGATGGCTGCCTTGGTCGCGGCGCCCATCGGCTTTTCGTGGGTCGGGTCGAAGACCGGGACCTTTGCCTTGCTGTCGACCGCCAATGCCGCCAGCGCCAGACCGAGCGTGAAATGCGCCTCAAGTCCATGGCCGGTCACACCGCCGAAACCGCGGATAGCCGCGCCTGGCAGATGACGTTCGAGAACCGCCTTTTCGCGCCCCGCCAAGTCGGGAATGCCTGTCGAGCCGGAGAAGATCGCCGTGCTCTCCGGCGAAACGTCGACTGCGGCTTCCAGCAATCGCTCGAGGCGCTTCTCGAGACTGCCGGGATTGCGATTGCCGCGATCGCCTTCGATGGAGGACATCGACGCGTAGATATGCGCGCCGCGTGCCTCAGCGTGGGCGCGCGACTCCAGAACGAGGAATGCGCCGAGGGAGCCGGAAATCACACCGCCCTGATCGCGCGACCAGAGCGGCTGCCATTCGTTGCGGCTGTGGACGTTGATCGCTTCGAACAAGAGCACCATGTCCAGACGCTCCGCCGAGAAGGCTCCGCCAACCAGGGCGTGCGTCGATTCACCCGACTTGATGCGATAGAAGGCCGTTTCAACAGCAGAAATGCCGGCAGATTCCTCACCCATGAAGGTTCGCGAAGAGCCCGTTACCTTGTGGACGATGGAAATGTTGCCGGCGAGCAGGTTGGACAGCTGCGCCAGAAAGAGCGTCGGACGGAGCTCCGTCGTCAGCTTCTCGTTCAGGAGAACCTCACGGTCGTTGCGCTTCAGGCCCTCGTCGACGATCAGCGTATCGACGTTGATGTCACGCTCGCCGCCGCCAGCCGCGACGATCATATCCATGGAGCCGCAGGATTCCGCATCGTCCTTGAAGCCGGCGTCATCGAGGGCAAGGCCGGCTGCGAAAACACCGATGCGCTGCCAGTTTTCCATCTGCCGCTGATCGCCTCGCTTGGCGATCTGCTGCGACCAGTCGATCTCCGGAAGCGGATGAACCGGATACGGCTTGAACTTCTCAAGCTCGACCACTGTCTGCGGCGCACCTTCGGCATTGAGCAGCGCGATATGCGGCTCCTTGCCGACGCCCTGACACGTTACAATGCCGACGCCCGTGATCACGACATCATTGTGAGCCTTGCTCATCCATTCTCTCCCTGCGCAGCGATCGCATCCATCAGGCCAACTTCGCCGGCCCGCTTCTTGACGATATCCCCGAGCGGAACCTCGCTGAAAGGCATGGTCCGCAGCTTCAGCTGCGCGTCGCAAACCTTCTTGCCGCCGCTTGTGATCTTCGCCTTGGTTACCGCAAATCCAGAGCCGTCGTGCTCCAGAAATGCCTCGATATCCAGCACCGCCTCCGGTTCGACGAAGGTACGCATCTTGGCGCCGTCGACGGACATCAGGAACGGCATTGCAGCAAAATCAGTTGCCGCCAGCACGAGCATGCCGGATGCCTGCGCCATCCTTTCGATCAGCAGCACGCCGGGAACCAGCGGCATACCGGGAAAATGACCTTCGAAGACCGGGCTTTTCGCCGGCACGATCGAGCGCGCCTTGAGCGTCCCGTTATGAAGGTCGACCGCCTCGATGCGGTCAATCATCTGGAAGTATTCCAGTAGCATCGAATCCTCCGGCCACAAGGGCACCTCGCCCTGAGGCTAGGCCTACTTAGGAACGAAACCGCCCGGCCGCCATGGTTAACAGCGGCAGGGCGGAGAAAAAGATGACGGTGTCAATCAGGCCTTGGCGGCGCGCAACTCGTCGATCTTGGCACAGAGGTTCTTCAGAACGAAATATTCTTCCGTGGAAACCTTGCCTTCGTTGACTTCCTGCGTCCACTTCTCGAGCGGGATCTTGATGCCGAATTCCTTGTCGATCGCAAAGACGATATCGAGGAAATCGAGGCTGCCGATACCGAGGTCGTCGATCGTATGGCTCTCCGGCTTGATCGTATCGCGATCGATCTCGCTGGTTTCTGCAATGATGTCGGCAACTTTATCGAATGTAGCGGTCACGCCTTTACCTCTTGAAATGACGATTTAACCCTCCTCATAGGCAAATCCATTTCAAAAAGCCAATGCTTTCCGCCGTCTCGGCACGCAATTTGCAGGACCAGTGTTGCCTAAACAGCAAAGCATGACGACGCGTTTGCCACGGCGCGTTAGCGAAACTCTTCCCGTTCGGGCCTAGAGCAGGACCAGGAAAAGAACCAGCGCAGTTGCAGCAAGGATCGAGCAGCTGGCATAAAAGACCGAGACGCCATCTTCGATATCGACCACAGTTGCCGTATCGCGCCCGCCGCCGTTGATCATCGGCTCCATGACGACAACCCCGGAATAGACGCGCGGCCCGGCGAGTTGCACATTCAGAGCCCCGGCCATCGCCGCCTCTGGCCGCCCGGAATTCGGCGAGCGATGCAGGCCGCCGTCGCGGGCCGCAACGCGCATCGCCTCCTGAAAGGCGGTGCGCCCCCGACGCAACCAGGCTCCGGCAGCGATCAACATAATCGAAAAGCGCGCTGCCGGCCAGTTGGCGAAGTCATCCAGTCGCGCCGCAGCCCAGCCGAAATCGGCATATCTGTCGGACTTGTGGCCGATCATTGAATCCGCCGTGTTCAGCATCTTGTAGGCGAAGAGGCCGGGCAAGCCGAAAACGGCGTACCATAGGGCTGGCGCAACCACGCCATCTGAGAAATTCTCGGCCATGCTCTCGATCGCGGCACGGCAGACGGCGGGCTCGTCGAGTGTTTCTGGATCACGCCCTACGATTCGCGAAACCGCCAGCCGGCCACCACTGATGCCTCCGGTCTTCAGTCCTGCGGCAACGGCCTCCACATGATCGGCAAGACTCTTCTGCGCCATGAAGACGGCAACGCAAATGACTTCCAAGAGGATCCCGGCCAGACCGAACAGCGAGAAGAACCAATGCAGCACAAGACCGGCGACGGCACTGAGGATCAAGAGACCGGCGATCGACCAGACGCCGTTGCGCCGGCGTTCACGCTTGTGGAGCTCATCACGATTGAACATCTGGTCGACACGGGAGATCGCGTTTCCAAACAGCACGACCGGATGCTGCAGCCGCATCCAGAGAGCATCCGGATCACCGACGATCCTGTCCAGCAAAAGGGCCAGAACCAGCACGAGAAGGTTATGGTCAAGCGTCATCATGTGTAACTCTGCAGTGCATCGGAAAGCCGCTGGTCGCCAGCCGCATCGGCGGCGAGACCGAAACGCAACCAGCGTGGCTCATAATCGAATTTGCGGACCAGAATATGATGCTGGCAGAAATGCCGGTGCAATTCGGCCGCCTGCTCGTGGTCGACAAGGGCAAAGAGATCAGTCCCGCCGACGATGCGTAGACTGCCTTGCCTGAGAACTGCGCGCAGCGCGCCGCACCTTTCCGATAGCCGACGCTGTATCGGGGCGACATCCGATGCGAAAAGGTCTGTTGCGATCGAAAGCGCCGGACCTGACACCGCCCATGGCCCAAGCAGCTCTTCGATGCGCTTCATGATCGGCTGCACAGCCACGGCAAACCCCAGGCGCAACCCTGCCAGTCCAAAGAACTTGCCAAAAGAACGGAAAATGAGAACATTCGGCAGCCGTGAGGCAAAGGGTGCCAGGCTCAGCTGAGGGCCTGCATCCCCGAAGGCTTCATCCACAACGACAACACCTCCCCTGGCCTTCATCTCTTCGCTGAATGCGACGAGCCTTTCCGGAGCGTAGGCACGACCATCGGGGTTGTTCGGATTGACGATAACGACAATTGCGTGATCCGCTCTGACGTCATCCAAGCCGGCGATCAGATCAACACAATGACCTGCCATCTTGAAGGCGCGCTCATACTCACCGTAAGTTGGAGCCAGAATTGCGACCCGCCCGGCAACCTCAAAGAGCCGCGGCAATAACTGGATGGCGGATTGCGTGCCGGGAACAGGAAGTGGGAGGATGTCGCCGCTGCGATAATAGCTCTGCGCCGCGGCGCGCGCTCGATCGATTAGTTCTCTGTCAGGCAGACGGTGCCAGGCGCGTATCGGGACATCGGGCAGCGGAACCGGGCACGGATTGATCCCCGTCGAAAGATCAAGCCAATGTTCCAACTCGCCGCCGTAGATAGCGGCCGCAGCCGTGATGCCGCCTCCGTGAACGATCGGGGCGTTCATCCTGTCCCCTCGGCAAGGTCGATCAGGTGCATGTACGATCCGGCGATCTGCCCACGCTGGAGGCCCGCTCGCCCGAGGTCGTTGCCCAACGCGTCCGTCACCTGAAAGAGGCGATCGGCCGCCCCCTCGGAAACCACGGCCGAATAATGAAGCTCGTGTGCCGTCATGGACTGTTCGAAGTAGGCAGCGCTCAGCGGTTTCACGCGCCGATAGCCAAGGTGACGTTTGCGCTCCTCGTAACTCGTGACGACAGGCAACAGGCCGAGCATCTCGTGACGCTTGCCGGTGCCGTCGACCAGCCCTTCGCCGAGAACCATGTATCCGCCGCACTCACCGTAGATTCGCACGCCCTTGCCTGCTGCATCGATAAGCTTTGCCCTGAAATTGCGCGCAGCGGCGATCCGCCCCGGATGCAGTTCAGGATAGCCGCCCGGAAGA
>Ga0123342_1008590_pt1 | contig 12744 bp, 6 predicted proteins | sample Turbeawhitnodule_FD_89960 | JGI IMG/M metagenome (GOLD analysis project Ga0123342, IMG submission 89960) | Root nodule microbial communities of legume samples collected from Mexico - Turtle bean Mexico white nodule | ecosystem: Host-associated > Plants > Roots > Nodule | place: Mexico: Nepantla...
CCGCTCTGTTTCTTTGCAGGTTCTTGAGGTGGATCTCGAAGAGGAACGGAGGTTTGAAGCGGTGCGCACGTCGATCCTTTGACGAGGCAGTTTCCAGCGTTCCGGTCAACAGGCAGGATCAGATTCCAAGGGGATTTTTTTTGTAAAATCAACATATACTATTTTAGCCAATCAAGGTACCATACCAAGTAGTGGTGTATTTAGTCTACTATGGAAGACCAAAGCTTTACCAAAAGTCTTGATCACTGCCTGGAGAATCCTCCTGGACAGAATACCAACTAATCAGAAGCTTGTGGCACAAGGAGTGGTAGTGAATCCATCTTTATGCGTACTCTGTAACCAGTCAGAAGAAACCACCCAACATTTGTTCTTGGACTATGTTTATGCACATCGTGTTTGGATGCTTTGTTGCAAATGGATAGGTATTGGGAGCACAGAATAAGGATATTTGTAGTCATTTTGTGAACTTTCATTTAGTTCATATGTCCGAGAAACAAAATCAGGTATGGAAGGGTGTGTGGGCGGCGATTGTACGTTGTATATGGGAGCACAGGAATAATGTGATTTTTAGACATGCGGCCCAACTTCTTTCTTGGATATGGTTGAAACATAGGGAAGGCTATTTTTTGTATTCTTTCTCCGATTGGCATCTGAATCCCAATCATTGCCTTCTTTGTATCCGCTAAATCTATTCTGGGGCAAAATGGAACATCTATGAATTAGAGTATGCAGGTGACTAAATGGGTGTTGATGGGAAACTATGGAATTTATATGTGGAGGCAGGTTTGCTCATAAACTGAGGATGTGTAGTAGTGAGAGGCACTGGTTTATGGTTGGTACGATGCAGATCCATCTTATTTATAAGAAACTAAGAAGTCTAGTAGGGTACATACAGGGAACATGTGGAAGAGCTGCTAGGAAGCATATGGTGGACGTAGCAACTATGTTTCTACGTAAATCATCAACTATGTGCATGGGTTTAAGTCTGGTATTTGATTGCTGGTTGCTGGGTACAAATTGGGAGCACAAAATAACCCTGTTACAGTGTATTGCTGCACATGGTCCTGCTGTTTTCTTAATGCAGGTGCGATTCTTCTAGTTCTTTAGTACAAAATGGGAGCACAAAATAACTCTGTTATAGTGTTGCTGCACATAGTCTAGCTTTATTCTTAAGGCAGGTGGGAGGTGACTAAAGGTAGTCAAATAGAAATGAAAATGGCTTGGCAGCAGGGACAAAATATAACTATGCCAATATAGTGTTATGCCAATATAGTGTTGTTGCACATAGTCCTGTTTTGCTCTTAATCCAGGTGGGAGGTGAGTAAAGTTAGTCAAATGGAAATGGACATGACTTGGCAGCAGGGACCGAATATAGCTTTGCCAATACAACTGTGATGAGCCTAAATATATGTAATGGGGAGGGAGGAAATCTCTATTCTTCTTGCTGGTAGCTTGATAACAAAGGAACCAAAGATTTTTTTGTCAAACATCAGGTGGATTAGAAGGGTTGGGTGGGGATACAAGTTGGTAAGGATCCGGGTTTGGGATCAAGGAGGTGGATTAGAAGTGCGGTTAACGCAGTTTGTGTCTACTGGAAAATTCCAATATACAATCATATTGTATAGTTAGTTTAAGATTGTTGAGATGAGTGGTGGGTCACCTCATTAAGTTTTTTTTTTAATGTTTAAACTAGAAGTTTCTTATATAAGGATTGAGACACTCCTAAAATATCCCATTTTAATTTTATTAATTAATTGTTGATAAAAATGAAGACTAAGATTGAAAAGAATAAGGTTTATATGCTTATATGTATCTGTCTCTCTCTCATCTGGATTTTGTATTTTTAAAATCTAAAAAATTATTCGATCTAAATCTACTTAAATGGATTGAATATAAAATTAAAAAAATATTGATTTTAATTTAAAATAAATTCATTTAAATGGATTTAAAGTAATATGAATTTAAATAACTATAGAATTTGAGAATTTGAAGTTTTTGACCATCTTAATGATTAACCATTATAGTGCTGTTCATTGTATTTTGAGATAGGTTGGATTTGTTTACAAAAGTTCCCAGGCCTCTCAAACAATGTTACTTTATATGGGGTTAAAATGACAAAATAATTATCAAGTCTAGATACCGTCTATTGTTCATAAATGTATCAGTAGAGCCCTGCTTCAAATATTGACTTCAATCAACACTACGTCTAACCCAATTCGGAACGGATAGGATTGTAACAAACAAAAATAAAACTTGAATTTATTGAATGGAAGATAATGGAGATAATAAAAATGTTACATAATTCAGACATAGCTTAGATTTCATAATAACAATGCCTTAAACTTCACAATATAAGGTACTCTATGATGTCGGCAAAATAAAAGGATAGAAACTTGAGTATATATATGCGAGGTAACTCTAACTTTTTTTAATAATATTTTCCCAAAATTTTCTACTTATTAAAATATTGAACTATTTTATGTTTCTAAAGTATTAAATGTAATTCATTTTTGTTTTAATTACTTTATCAAGTATACTTTCCAAATATTTTTCTTAACTTTGTTAATAGTGTTTTGTAAATAAACTTATTTCACTACAAGAAAATCAAATAGAAACCAATTTTTAAATACAAAAATAATTAGTTGCAATAGTAACTAAATTAGAGACAATTTTAAAATCTAAAAAAAAATTGATTTCTAAATTAGTTTCTATTATTATTAAATAGTTTCTAAATTGATATCTAATTAGCAACCACGGTTTTAACTACCAATTATTTAGTTTCTAAATTTGGTAGCAAAAATGTTGGTTCCTAATTAGATACCAATTTAGAAACTATTTAATAATAATAGAAACTAATTTAGAAACCAATTTTTTTTTTAGTTTCTAAAATTGTCTCTAATTTAGTTACTATTGTAACTAATTATTTGGTTTCTATTTCATGATTTTGTTGTAGTGTTTTATTAAGTTGTAATACTTTCTTATATGCCACTTGAAGACGTCATTTAGCTTTTAGTTTCGAAGTTCTTATATTTCATTTCTCAACCTTAAAATATATTTAAATATACTTTGTACTATTTTTACGAAAGGTAAGGATTTATTATACTTTTAGTTTATCTCCTTTTTGGGTATATAATATATTCATTTTATTTTCGATTTACTTAAGAATAATTTAAGATATAATATAAGATTAATGATAAATACATGCTATAAAAATTATAATGATTAGAACTACAAAAATATAATTAAAGTAATTGATCTTTAAATAAAAGGCTACCGAAATTCAAAATTAAATGAAAATTAAGTAATATAATTACCAAAATATATTTTTATCTATGAGTAAAATTGAAATTAATAAACTATTTTAAGAATTTTTAATTAAAAAATTTCAGCTATGTTTAGAGTTTAGCTAACTTTTCACCTTTTATTACTACTAGAACATAATCTAAGAAATTATAACAGGAAGATATTGAAAAAAAAATTATGATAATGTACACCCTTTAATTAATTTTTGTATTCCTTGTTCCTGTAACGTGATTGGAGAAGAACTGACCATGTCTTTGGAAATGCAGGCGTAACAAAAATGATGATAATTAAGTCCATGACAACCTTAACTACATGCTGTAAAGGCAATGCAAGCTGTAGTTCAGCACTCATGTAATTGTCAGTTACAGACCCCAGTGTTTGATCCCATGCCCAATTGTGATTATTATTCTCATTAAGATTGAATACTTAGTCTTTATCATATCTAGGATAACGTCACTAAAACTTGGAATGAATTGATTTTGGGATTTGGTTAGCTTTTTGTACAAGGAAGCTAATGAATCACTGGTGGTTCATAGACGTATACTCTTTCTACCAAAATGAATATTATATAAAATTGGCGACATTGATCACTATAGTTCATCAGGAACCAGCTAAAGAGGTGTGAGCTGTTCCACAAGAAGACATTTGGTAGAGTAGAGATTTTCTCTCTCTTTAAAATGACCAATAGGTAATCCTCAATATGATTCCTTTTGAACTGGCTCCATTCCTCTCCTTTTGGTCATTAATTTGAAATAGGGTACAGTCATATGTGTTTAGTTGGAGATTTTAATTCAGTTTGAATGAATGAAAGTTAGTGATATAATAAATTGAGTATATATCATGGCATGCAAATATAGGTTGGCTTGGGATCAAATTAGGGTACACCCTACTACGCTAGATGGATGATGCTAATAGTTCACATGTCTCTTCCTTTTGAAGAAGGGCTAGGAAGCCAGTTAAATGCGAGAAAATCACTAGCGCTAACATAAATGCAGCATATCAAGAATATTATTTTCTTTTTTAGGAGTATGATAAAGACATTTAGGGATACTTCAACGCGTTTTCTGCTTACATGTCACATTGTGCATCATATTCTCGGAGTCTCCTTCATTTGTTAAATTTTGCTTTCACATGCAAGAGACGAATATTTATATTTAGCAGAATTACGCCGTAAAGCATGTGCATGGGATCATGCAAAACAGTAAAATCTTCATATTTTTTACTTTAGGTGATGTGAATCATCGTGCATTTGTTAAACAAGGAAAAAGTATATCGCATTCTCTTGCGCATTCTGTTTGCCATTTTGAATCAAATATAGCAAGTTAATTGACAGCTATGGAACGAGAATAAAGTCGGAAACACTAAAAAATGATACGTTTTTCATAATATTGCTGTTAAGATTAGAATTGGTGTGAGTACGCGAGAATCAGTCACATTGACGCGGCAAAGGAAATTACAAGCGATGCCAAAAGAAAACCACCACCACGTCATGAAAGCAACATAAGAAGAAATTATAATCAAATGAAATGGAAGAGAGAGAGGTGGAAGTGATAAAAATATTCTCAAGGTTTAGACCCATCATAGAGCCGGCTAAATGGAAAATCCCATGACAAAACGCCAAAATCACACTCTCTCTTGATACAAAACCGCTACTCTTCTACACAGTCTTACCCAACGTTTTCTTCTTGTCTCTATATCTCACACCTTTCTAACACATCCTTTTCTCAATATAAAGCCCTCACATCTTGCAAATCTCTTTAAGCGTAAGAGATTCACAAATTTATTTCTTTCTGAGAGAAAGAAAAAGGGAGAGAGAAAGTGTGTGTTGATTGATTAACCCTGCTATGAATTCAGAGAAGCCAGTCAGCCCTGAGAATTTAAGTGATGAAAATGATCAAGAAGAAGCACATGATGACACTGGTGGAACCAAACGCTCTTATGAGTGCACATTCTGCAAAAGAGGCTTCACAAACGCTCAGGCATTAGGGGGTCACATGAATATCCATAGGAGAGACAGGGCCAAGGCCAAGCAATTAACACTTGACGCTTCACCTTCAATGAACAAATTCAACAGTGATGAATCCATAGTCTTTCCTTTTGTCTCAGAAACTTTAAACCAACCCGCAAGGCCTTACTCCATTTTGGAGTCTCAGAGGAACTGTGACATGCAATTTCATCCACCAGCACCTGCAAGTGCCTTTTATTATGAGCTTTACGACCCGAGGTCTCGATCTTTAACTTTTAACCAAGAGCTTGGCGGTGCCAACTTGAGTCTCCAAATTGGTCAAACTCATCATGTGGATGATAACATTCATCAAGTCAGGAGAGGAAACCAGAAAGATAATGAAGTGGACTTGGAGCTCAGACTTGGCCATGATCCATACTGAAACGCCTATGTATAATTTAAGGTAATTCACATTTATGTACGTCTTTACATAATTAATTGAGAAGATTGCATGTAGCACAAATCAAATGAAATTCTTAGATAGAATTTTAGGGCAAGCCTCTTTTCTCCAATTAAGACAGGTATAACAAACGGAAGAATTTGAAAGCTGATCACAAATTCTCCACATATTATCAGGTTGAATGTCTAGAAAGGTGTATGAAGAAGTATCGGAACTAACACTGAGGTATATAAATTATATTGTTGTAGTTTACTATATATATGCAAGAAGTAGGAGACTAGAAAGAAAAAGGCAGCTAAATGCTTAACCTTCACGAATGCAAGAGCATTTGACAGTTGAATATGTGTATATATATATATAATGGGAGCAGCAATAACCTAGGTTTTTCTCCTTTTGCTTGTATTTCGTACGTGTGTTTTTTGGATTCTTATTATAAGATACAATTAACAGTGTTATATTCAAGTTATATTGTTTTCCTACCTATCTTTTCTTTTCACTCTATGGTAATTCAATTTTTATAAGGTAATAGAGGTTCATATTAATTAGTTAAGAGGATTGAAGTTTGCAAGAAGACGTGTCTTTTTTCTTGTTTTCAGTTTATTATGCATTCAAATCATGATTCTTTCATACTACTCAGAAGATTGAGTTTGATTCGTAAACAGGATATTCTCTCATTTGCTTTCTTGTCAATCATTAAATTCAACATATACTGCACATCAGCACATGCTACGACTGTCATTGACTAGGTTTGAATTTATTAGGGGAGATTAAAGTACCTCAAGGTCTACAATTCCAATTTGGTGATTTTGAAAATTACATATAATATTAAGGGCCTAAAATTAATGAAGAAACTTATAGCCCTGTATACCCATGACAATCCATCCTACAATCATCAATCTCAAGTTTTTCTCTAATTTTTAGCACTTAATTAGGGGTGGAATTTATGTTGTGCCTCCATATGAATGAATGCTTTTGAAGTTGATAACGGAGTAAATAGTTAAAACTACCCTTTTAGCCAGAAAGAAAATGACATTTAAATTGCTCCTAACTTTAAGAAATTTGTTTGAGCACTATTGGGTAAATGTAATGGAAACATATAATGTTCATAAATCGACAGTATTCTTCATCTAATACTTTCACGCGGGTACAAAAAAAAAAAATCATGTTCTATGAGATTTCATTGAAGAGTTTTGCTTATGTAAAAAATAGAAAAACCTTTCTCTATATTTTTTTTATAAGAATTCATTTTCACTATTTAGGAGGCACTGTAGAGCAGAATATGTATTTTCTGCTAAAAGGAAACCTAAAAGAAATAGATAGGTCAAGGGTTAAATTGATGGATAGAAATCAGTAAATCAAAACAAGATCAGTTTCACGTGGGTTTCATTTTCTTGATACCAAAACATTTGGAAGTAAAAATTAGAAAGACAAGTAAGAAATATATATCAGACAATCTTTAATGCTGCACGATTTGCGTTTGAAGAAAGGATTGGTGAAAGCCCTTTGAAAATAATTAATATATATATATATGTATATATATATATAACATCTTTTAATCCTAACAATGTTATAGTTGTTATATATAGTATGTGTGATTGATTACATAGGTTACAGAAGTTTATGATCGATTATGGGTACAAATGATGGAGGTATGCATTAAATCATATAAATGATTTTTAGAGCTCTGGTATCTGGTAGTTTTGTCGAGGATACAAAAGTTAGAAGTATCTTACAAATTGAATTTTGAGTAAATATTTGTATTACACTCATAATCGGTTACAGGAGCAAGTATTACTATTTAGGTTGAAATACCTAAGAAGTAGTCCGAAGTAATATAAACACTATTATTGAAGAAAATGTTTGATTCATTAATTGAGTAAAACAAATAATGTTCATGATAATCCATTACAGTTATATTGGTAGAAATCCACTTACATTAGTCATAATGAATAGAATCAATTATTCTTATTTTTTACTCACACTCATTGCTGACAAAAACAAACTCACACACTTGGTACATTTTAGTATGAAGTATTATTTTATCATATACGTCCTACATAATAAACATTTATTTCACATAAAAAAATATTATAGACAAATAATTTTAAATATGTAATTATTTATTAGATTAATGAAATAATTTAATTATTTTTATTTTTAAACAAAATATAAAGTAAAATTAAAATATATAAATTATAAAAGATCTTCAAAGTGCTCTCATTGAAGAATTAAAAATGATGTAACTGAAAAAATGTTGATCATGTTATTATAATTTATATATAAAGCGTAAATTTTAATTGACAGTAAAATTTGAAGATATAGTCCCACAAAATACTTGAGTATGTACTAACTTGTTTTTTTATATATTGAATAGTTAAATGAGTTTGGACAGGGTAACCTATTTTGCAGGGTGGAGTGACCTAGCCATACTTACCATCAAAAATTGTATATTTGAAATTTATATGTAGAAGTATGTTATGGCAATAAATTGATGCCAACAATGGACAACTTGATATCATGACCCAAGTTAACTTTCAACAATAGAAATACTATACATTATTTCCTTCCAAAACATAATAATAAATTCCATGCTCTGTTTACAATACAATCACAGATTATTTTTAGACTTTCAACCATTGAAACAGGTAGACACTCCAGATATATAAACAACTAAAAACTCATCTGCAATCAGATTTTATTATTATTAGTATTAGTATTAGTATTAGTATTAAGATTAGTCAATATTAAATTCAAGGCTAAACGGAGAACTCTTTTAGGCTGTTGCATCTCTTTAGAGGAACTGGTTTGTCAATTCTGACATTGCTGTGCTGGGTAATATATATTGAGAGAAATAAGGTAGAAGGTGAAGTGTTATATTACATGTATGTGGTTTACTTTAGTTTTTTTTTTTATATATTCAAATTCAGACTATAGTGTTAATATAAATCATTTAAGTTCATTTTATAATGAATCTAGTTTAGATTTAAATTCATATTTTTAAATTTTGAATCCAATTAATTAGTGTTAGAATGAATATGGATTGAATAATTTTTTCAATTGAAAAAATTAAAATTAATGTTGATTATAAGAATTCCTTAGATTAAATTTTCTTTTTTTAATTTCGATTAAAATATTTTTTACTGGATTTATAAAATGTTTATATAGTCTGGACCGCAGTCAAGTTCTCAATTCAGTCTTAATTAGAAAATTATTATCATTATATTAAAAATGAGTTTTGTTTATCACATCAATCATTATTATTTATCTTCTCAAGGTTAACATTAAAAAAATCAGCAAATAATAGATCATTATATTAAAAATAGAACCATATGATGTGCATATAAATACATTGCCGTAAGATAAAAAAAATATTATAACAAAAATAATAAAGCAATGAATAAAAACATAAAAAAGGGTTTTAATTAGTGTAATCTAACATAATTCTATTTTCTTCTTTAATTATTATTTATTGTATAGAATTACTTTCTTTCTTAAATTTAATAATTTAATTTTAGAAAATATTTTAACTATCTAATATAAACACATATAACGATTAAATTAACTTAAATTTATAAAATATAATAATTTTGATTAATGTATTTACCGATCGGTCCTCGGGCGTTGATTAAACCACTGGTAATGTTGGTGCCACGTAAGCAGGTCCACGAGCAGCGCGGACTAGTACCTCGCAAAGCACGTGCGCCAAGGAGCCAAGAGCGGTTAGACATCGATCATTAGGATGTACCGACTTGCCACTAGAGTGGAGAGGTCGGACATCGGAAACTCAAACAGTAGAGATGCGCCACGAGAAGTGGATCCCAAATGACACACCAGTTATCAGTAAGGGAGAAGCCTAGATCACGAGTGCCCATGCATGTAGAGTGGACGACGCGTTCAGGCGTGACACAAAGTATAAGAGCCACTAGAAGGATATGGCCTGTAAGGGTCACGTTCAGGGGCGAGCTGCATGCATGGCACATGAACAGCTAGGGCACTCCCAGAGGCGGGTGACCCTAGAGATCAAGTGCACGAGGAGGCATCCAGGTGGTCATCCCGTCAGAGGTTGCACTCCAGTTAGGGACCCCACGCGCTAGGTTATCTTGAGAATAAGGTAACAACAGTGCTGAGCCTGCCCATCAGAAAGGCCCATTTCAGGTAAACAGGAAACCCTAATTTTAGTCTATAAATAGTAAGTTAACAAACTTGACAAGGGAGAACTCTCTTGCGCCGCTAAACACACACACAGTAGCAAGATTATACAATTTTCGGTGTTTCCTAGCCCTAGTACTGACTTGAGCGTCGGAGTGCAAATGGCCGCTAGGGCGCCCTTTGTCTTTGTGTTTCAGGTGTTCATCATAGGAAATACACAAGTGAACGCAAGGACTCTGGACGTAAGAGTGGCGTAGGCGTACGAAGGTGTTTCGAGTCAACCGGCAGGAACAATGTCCATCTTATCCAAATTAAATAAGATTAGATTAAAAAAAATAAAAACTAGATTTGAAAAATCTAAATCAATTTAATTTAATTAAAAGGATTTAAATTTTTAAACTAATCCACTCAAAAAAACCATTAAATAAAACTTAGTTTTAGAAAGAACTAATTATTTATTATATTCACTAAATTAGAGACCATTTAATAAATTAAAAAAAAATAATATCTAAATTAATTTATATTATTAACAAAAAATTAGAAAATAATTTTTAAATTGATATCTAATCATTAACTACTAAAATGTTAATTACGACTTTTTTTCTCAGATAACACTATTTCTACTTTTATTTCCCCATCCAACATACTTTTATTTTTATTTTCCTATCTAGCACCCTTTTATTTTTATTTTCCTATCTAACATCGTTTCTTCCCATGGTTTCATTTTGTATTTAAAAATTAAAAAACCTCTTAGAATTTGGTTTCTCGGGGACTCAATTCCTCATATAGTACTATTTACACATTTATTTCTCCATCTAGCACCCTTTTGTTTTTATTTCCCTATCTAACACCCTTTGGTTTTTATTTCCCTGTGTAGCACCATTTCAAAAATAAATAAAAAATAATAAATTAAATTTTTTTTTAATAATTTTAATTTTGAATGCATTAAAAAAATAAATATTTTTAATGTTTAAAATAGTTATTAATGAATAAAGAAATCATTTTTTACAAACTAAAAATTAATAAATTAAAAATGTTTAATTTTTTTTTTTAAGAATGAAGAAAATAAAAAAGTAAACCCTACAATAACATAAAAGTTGAATCTATAAATATAAATTATTATTATTATTATTATTATTATTGATGATGATGGAATCATGTTAATTTCAAGTAAAAAATACAGGACATAATTATAAAAAAAAACAAAGTTAATTAGTATTAATTAGTAGTGGACACACTAATAATATTGAAGTGTACCCTAAATGCAAAATCCAAAAAAAAAACTAATGCAAATGCTACATTTAATGCTTAAAAATGAGAAGAAAAAAATGTAAAAATAAATAAATATAGAAAATAAAAACAACAACAATAAAAATAAAAACAGAAACAAAAATAAATAAAGAATGGCAAAAAAAAATAATAACTAAAAACAAAAAGATATAAAATAAAGGCAAAACAAAATAAGATAAAGATAAAAGAACCTCAAAGGGAGACATAAGTCAAGTCGAATAAGAACTCATATGGACGTAAGAGAACAACATGGTCGAACAAAAAAATGTTCATATTGTTAAACACTCGGACACACAAAAAGAACGTGTGCCAACATTACTGGATCGTCCATGTTCTTGTCGATTGACTCAGCCGTCGTTGACTTCAAAGGCGGATGGTGGCTCCTCCTATTTCTCGGTGGTTTCTGCTCTCTCCTTGAGTGATCGAGAGTGGCTCCGTTGAAACAGAGGGGGCCCTACCTGTTGATTGCACTCCAACAATCAAGTCAGTATTGGGCTAAAAAACAATAAGTATGCAAAGCAGTTTCAGTCTTAGAAATGACGTACCTTTTTAGGGTTCTTACCACCCATTATATAGGTTGTATCTAGGTCAACTCCCTGTACCACGAGGATATTTCCTTAAGTGGAATTAGGGTTGTTGGCGAGGCATCCTATGACGCGTTGCACAATCTTAGTGTAGCCGCTGCACAGGACCTTCCTCTTCTGGAGTGCAAAATCTTAACAGTATGGCCGCCAGGGTACCAACTCATGCACCAGCGCTGCAGGGCCATCTGTTCTATGGGTGCCCTAAGTATTCACGTGCCATGCATGCGGTCTCTCCTTGGGTATGAACACTCATTAAGGCGTTGTTAGCGAAGTTAATCTAAGACAAGCAAGATAGCCAACAACGAGCACAAGAGATAAATTGAAAGAAAAGGACTTCATAAATAAAGATATATGTACAAATTAGTCAAATGTTTGCTTGGTTACAAAATAAACACAAGGGGGAATCACTGCTAATCGGCGTCCACTAGCTTCACATCAGCAATAGTCTTCGTCAGCCCAGTCTGGGAGAGATCCACCCCAGGATGCACACAGGCAACCTGGGTTATCGCATCCTCAAACCTTGTTGTGTAAGACTCTGCTGGCATCGCGGGTGAGTTCATCCTTGGTCTGTAGGAAGAGTTCATGCTTGCGGACCAACTCCTCCCTCAGCTTGGCCACCTCCTCTTCGAACTTGGCCAATTTTTCCCTCATCTGGGTCACCTTTTCATCCCTACTGCCAAGCTTCCCCGCCAAGTCATCTACCTCAACCCGAAGTTCACCATTCCTAGCATATAGCCTCAAGGTTTCTTGAGACTTCTCAAATAAGATCTTTGTACCGCCCTGGTGGTCGGGTGTGATGACGTGGCATCCTGCTACAGTATAGGCGTATTGACAAGGCGCCAGGTTGGCAGAAGGGAAGGAAGTCGGGGGGCTCGTGTAGTCGCCAGTTTTTATATTGGCGTGTTCCGATTTCCAGCGTACCAGAATCGGCGATCGGCAGGTTAAGGATGAAGTCGCCAGATGTAGATTCAGGCGACCTAGTCATCGGAGATCGCCAGAGCAAGCACATCGCC
>Ga0123342_1008591_pt1 | contig 12743 bp, 5 predicted proteins | sample Turbeawhitnodule_FD_89960 | JGI IMG/M metagenome (GOLD analysis project Ga0123342, IMG submission 89960) | Root nodule microbial communities of legume samples collected from Mexico - Turtle bean Mexico white nodule | ecosystem: Host-associated > Plants > Roots > Nodule | place: Mexico: Nepantla...
TGTTTCTGTTTAGTAGTATTCATATTCTATTTGTTCATGCATTTCTTGCAATGTGAATACATAAATTATTACAATTTTGTTTCATTATCTGGTTTATTTATAATAGGTTTGCATTATTACATATGTTTAACGCTATAACAATTGCCAGTATATTAAAGTCATAAAAATCTTTGATCATATTTTTTATTTTATATATTTTGTGTTAATACTAGAGAATGCTTATATTCGTTTTATTATTTGTATATTGTTTATTGTTAATCAGTCATTCAAGTATTAATTGTTGCTTTTTTTTATCTAGAAACCTAATGATGTATATATGTTTATTATTGTTGTATGGTTTTTAAGATCTTTAGTTATTTATATAATAGTATTTCATTATATTTATATTTCATTATGTTTTATTTGTATTATATTACATTACATTTTAATTTAATTTATATCATAAAAGTTGAATTCATAATTTAATATGATTTTGTCTACAAGCTGTTTCTGGAAGAAACACACATTTACTGATAGTTTTTTGTAATAATTGTACTTTGTATAATCTACTGAATTCTATTTTTTAATTGCAATAATTTTTTGGAGAATTTTTTTTTGCAGATTAAATTACAGCATGAAAATAGCATGAGGTTGGTGAAGAGGACTTTATTTTCACCATAAATACGTAATGGATACATAGTATTAGATAATTGTTTATATAATAATGTATTTGTTCAAATTTTTTTAATTGTTATTGTAATGTATTTATTATAGCAAAAATATATTCATGAATTTTTAATTATTTATGTTATGTTATTTTAAATTTATTAATATACTAAAAGTATGTAAACTTATGCTATTGTAATATATTTAATTTCATTTCATCAACTTAATAATTTATATATATTTAAATAAAATTATTATTTTTAATATTAATATTTAAATATAAAATATTAGAAAATTAACGTGCTAGTAAAGTTACATTTTAAACTTTTTAAAATAATAAAAAATACTCTCACAACCATCACATTACTCACAAACTTGAATAAATTTTCCCCACAAATTCATTCTACATACCTTACCTCATATTTCATTATTCAAGTATTTTTTTTTAAAAAGGGTAAATTTGTAAACTTACATTGGAAACCTTTTAAAAAAATAAAAAGTTTCTCACAACCATCACATCAAATTTTCCTCACAAATTCACTCTACATACCTTAAACAAAAAAATGAAAACAATTAAAATATTCACAATATTTATGACAAGTGTACAACGTCAGAAGTAATAATTTGTCCCTAAGGATGGATATCAAACCCACAAGGAATATTTGAATTATCAAGTATAAGATTTACAAAGTAGAAAACAAAGTAAATAAAGTTTGTTGGGAGTTTGTTATAATGATTGCATAATTATAAAGAAAGCAAGTCAAAGAGTTTGTTGGTTCAATTGGGAAAATTGGGATTGGAGTTCATCCTTCTTAATCTTTTGTATTTTGAAGAGTATAGTAATATTCTATCTTTTGATTGATGTTGATCTCATATAAAATTCATTTATATCGATTCCTCGCATATTTATAAAAAATCATTAGTATTACGATTAGATGTTAATAACAATTAACATTTCAAATCTATTCCTAACATATGTTAAACATTATCATTTGGGTAAGAAACTTAGAGATATTTTTTAGTCAAATCTAAGGATTAAAATCATGATAAACAAGCATTACAAAAAAAATGATAATATCAATCATCAATCAAGAACATAATATTATATTTAGATATCACCTTAATACACAAGGGTTTGAACTGCTCCTAATCCCAAGGATAGAATTAGCCACTCATGTTGACCATTACAAACATAGAAAGCAAGAGAAGAAGATCCATAATGTTTCTCCTTGACGGTTGCCTCCTTTAGGGTTTTCTATCACCTATTCTCCATATTGATGTCTAGGGTTGTGCCTGACGCCTCATATTTAACCTAGTTGGGCTTGGGCTAAGTGACTTCTCGCCTGGGCGAGTTGGACAGAAAAAGACCCAACGTCTCTAGAGTGATCTCGCCTAGGCAAGATTGGGCTCGCTTGGGTGAGATCTTGTTGAAGCTTCTAGCTTAGGCGAGTTTGGATGAGTATATGGAGCATTCCAACTTTCCATTCTTATCTTGTATATTCTCTTTTTGCACTTTCATCTCCTTTTTTCCTTAGAATCAAGAAAATAACACAAATTTGGGAATAAATCATTCTTATTCATATTATAATCACAATATATGTTAAAATGTTTAAATTCATAAATATGGGTTATATTAGTTATTTTATCAATTAATATCCAGAAGTGTTTTCTATTTTAATATGAAATATTGCATAAATATCACACTTATCGCTCTGTTAACATATATGAGAATTATAATCACTGCAGTATAGTGACTTGACCCACCTAACCTTAGGAAAAGGGGATAAGATAGTCAAACCCACACTCGTCTCCCTTATTATTGTTGTTCCTATGCTTGTGTGTGGAGGGAGAGAAAAAGAGAGATATTTTAGAGATGTGACTAGTAACGTTTTACAATATTAATTATATAATGCATTAAATTAATGCATACATTAATATTTTACACAAATAATTAAATGAATAAATAAATAAATTAGGGTTATTTATGTTACATTAATATGTATTAATATATTAAATGATATCACATAAATACTATAATGATTACATTAAATTATTATATTAATGAAATTATTTAATAATTAAATGTATATATTAACTAATTTTCTTATTTTAAATATCACTACAATAAAATCATTAAATAAAAAATAATTTTAGAGACCAAAATAATTAGTTGTTATAGTGACTAAATTAGAGACCATTTTAGAGACTAAAATAATTTTTGGTTTCTAAGTTAGTTTCTATTATTGTTAAATAGTTTCTAAATTGGTATCTAATTTGCTACCATGGTTTTAACTACCAATTATTTAGATTCTAAATTTGGTAGAAAAACTTTGGTAGCTAATTAGATATCAATTTAGAAACCAAAATTTTTTTAGTCTCTAAAATGATTTCTAATTTAGTCAATATAGTAACTAATTATTTTTATCTGTAAAATTAGTTTCTATTTGAATAATTCTCTTGTAGTGTATATTTAAATAATCATTTCAAAAAGCTAAATTACTAAAAAAATTAAGATTAATCCTCTTTCATTGAACTACTCATCTTTTTTTCCCTATAAAAGGCGAAGATACTTAGAGTTTTCTCATCAAAGTTATCAAATTTTAACCAGTAACAAAAATAATATTTTTAGGTATCTTTGAATTTATAGAGTTAGAGAAATACCCAGCAACATGGACAAAGATGAAGACGACGAAGACGCACATAAATTTTTTCAAAGAATGATGAGATTTATGTCAAAATCAAATCAAGGAAGTATACCAAAGGTAATGTATATAGAAGGATTCGATTAATTAGATCCAAACATTTTCTCAATGTTGTGTTTTCTCTTAGTTATTCAACTTAAAAAACATTTCGTGGACAGAAGATTGCATTTTTTTAGTAATACATATATTGAGGATTATACATAAAACATGCAAACTTAACATTTTGTTGGAAATTGGGTTTGTGTCTAGGTAGAGACAAGAACGAGACGAGGATGTTGAGTGACAAAGGTGTTGAAATGAAAGTGTTGATGTATTAATACTATGCCTCAATATTAACAACCCAAGAGAAAACATTCTCAGCATTGTTCATTGGTTTGGAGTTGCTTTGTGGAATGGTTCTCAGCACACTGTTTTGTCATCTTCTTCTTCTTGTCATAATGTACTATTTTTAATTGTTTTCATTTTGTTTAGGTTGGATTTAAATTAAATGTTTGATTGGAAGGTATGGTTTAGTTGGCCAAAAAATCTGAGTTTTCAATGGTAAAGAAGGACTTGAGGTATTGTATGCAGTTGTGGATGATATTGTGGAAGAGACATAGGAAGAATTTGATGGATTTGAGAGCGAGTCTTTCCTCTCTACAGTTTTGTTGATTATTCATTTGATAGAAGTTTCAGTGTTGATGACGACATTGGATAATGGGTTTTTGTTATTTATATATTTATAGTTGTTTTATTGATTAACTAAGTGAGATAATTATTTTGTCATTTACAAGTTTTATAATAAACTTAACCTGAGTTTTATAAAAAAATAAATACATTTTCTGTAAAGTAATAAAAAAAATTCTTAAATGTTAGCTTAAATTAATATATAAATAAATAACACTAATATTATATTTAATAGATAAACAACACTAAGATTATATTAATATGTAAACAACACTATTATTATATTTATTATCACTTAAGGTTCACTTAACTCATACTATAAAATATTCATATTTAAATTATATAACATCCGCGTTACCGTGAGAATAATTTTGTCAAAATATCAATAAAATATTCTCTAAAAGAAAATATTCCTTGGAAATATTTTTTTTTTATAAAATATAGTACATTTTTTATTAATAAATAAAAAAATAATAAATTGAAACATTTTAGTGTTTGGACTTTTATATAAAAAAAAGTTGAGGCATATCTACTTCATTGAAGATTACATAAAGATCCTATACCACCAAGCATGAAATAAAATTTTAGAAAGATCCGATACCACTCATTGCAACTAATAAACTTTATCATAATATTTATACATACATACATTTAACCTAACACAAAGTAGAAATTACCTTGGAGAAGGAGTCTGTTTGAGTGGTAAAAGGTTCTGAAGAGTCAACTTCTTCAGAAGCTTCAAGGTTTGAGGATCGAGTTGGAAAAGAAAGATAGTTGGGTTTGGAAGGAGAGTGAGTTTTCAACTTACTCGGTCAATTCTGCTTACGTGTTCTTAAGGGGTGAATTAGAGGGGAAAACATGTTCGTGTACGTAAAGTTTTGGAGGATTAAGGCGGAACCTTCAACCCTTGTCACTGCTTGGAGGGTGTTTAAAAACAACATTGCCACCAAGGCCAATTTGGAAAGGAGAGGGGTGGAAGAAGAGTCTTGTCGTCATTCGTTTTTCAAGTACAGGACAACTTGGCTTGTTTGAAGTCAATGCTATGCTTGGTTAGAATTAACGTCCGTGGACCATTCTTTTTCTTATGATCATTTTTTACAATTTAGGATGTATAATGCATTTGGATTGTTGTAGTAAGTGAGATTTGGAGACACAGAAATAAGCTAATTTTTAAAGGGTGAGTGGTGGATGTTTCAGAAATGTTTTCTATCATTCAATTAAAGGTTTGGTCTTGTGTCGCTTCCAAAGTCTACACACAAGGTGTATTCTTTCCTTAAATCTTTTTCTTTGTAAAGGTGTGTTAAGATGCTTCTAGGATAGAGTTTCTTGAAGTAGGACTTCAAGCTTTCTTCTTGGAAATTCTATTGCACAAAAAAGTTGCCACCTTTTTCATGTAGCCAGTTCTAATTTGTGGTAAAGTCAAGATTTTTATCAAGTAACATGCACGAGTGTTGTTAGCGGGGGTGTTAAGGCATTTTATACAAAAAAAAGTTGCCTCCTTTTTCAAGTAGCGAGATCTAATTTGTGGTAAAGTCAACATTTTTGTGAAGAAACGTGTGCGGGTGCTGGTGGTGGTGGTGTCAAGGCATTGCACACTACAAAGGTGGCTACCTTTTTCATGTAGTTGGATCTAATTTGTGGTAAAGTCAAGATTTTTATAGAGAAACGTATGTGAGTGTTGCTGGCAATGGTGCAGTATGGTCAAGATTGTCTTTTCTTGGAGTTTTGTGGAACTTAAAGAATGAGAGAGGCCTTTGTCGGTTTCTTGATACCTTGGGGCTGTTTGAAAGGGAATGAGGTGATTCCAATTAAGAAGATGGTTGCCACGCAAGGACATAGGAAACCCTATGCTCAGGCCTTGGGCAATACTTGTGGCATCCCTTTGTCCCAACTACCTACACCTTGTATTAAGGGGGACATGGTTGCTATTCGAGTTGAAGAGGAAGATTACTTGGCTGGTCTTGAGGTTTGCAAGACCCATCTACATGGTCGGATTATTCTCTGTAAGGGGAATAAACCTCTCACACACCTTGCTTTAACTAAAAAGTTGCATCTTGTGTGGAACGTTATTGGACCATGGAAAGAAATCCCTCCATGGTTAATGCAATGTCTAAAGATCACACAACACTATTCCCTCCATAGATTATGGTTTCATATTATCAAGATACACTACAACAACTACCACTATAACATCTTTTTTTATCAACAATGAATTAAACTAATAAAAAAGTATAAAGGAGGATCAAACCATGTAAAAAAGGTGCAGATAACACTGAACCCAAAGATGATATTAGAAACATAAAACTCCCCACACTTAACAAAAGATTGTAAAACACTATACAAGGTAGGTTACAACTAACCTATTTAAGGACCACACACAACAGAAACATAAGCCAATCCACAGAGCCTAGGGAAGCTTTTTTGAACCCTTTCGAACCTAACATCTAATTGTGTTTGTTACTTTATGGTCTACATAGTTTTGGATTGTTTTTTGACTTTTGGTATTTGTTTCCTCCACAAACTAACATACTTCTACCTTTTCCATCTACGACCTACTTTGATTATTTTGTTAAAGACTTTATGCAAATAGATAAACTACAACAGTTGTACCCTATATCAATTGTTATACCATCGTATGGAAATTTAAATTAACCTTTTATAGTAATGATAACAAAATATAACTACAAAAATATAATCAAAATAATTATGTCCCAAATTAAAGAGTCACTTCCTATAATCAATGAATTGATTACAGCTAAACTTTTTTAAACAATTTAGATTATTTATTGATTAGGTTTTTCTTTTCAAAAAACAAATTGGATGTAGTACTTATGTTAAATAACTCTAAATTGATTCATTTTGATTAATTTTTTATCAAATCAAAGTTTATATTAACATCAATCAACTATTGATTAAAAGGATTTAGAAAGAATTTAGAAATTTTGTTCTAAAATGTTTGTTTAAAAATCCAACGTCCTGTAGAGAATCAATCAAATTATATGCATAATTAACACCAAATTCTCTTCAAACATGAATTTATAATTATATATGAATATAACATGAATTACTCTTAGAAGAAGAGACAAGCCCGTTAAATATAAAAAAATTGCATGCAATTAATATAGATGATAAGGGTAAAAAGGATTTGACTAAAAATATCTTAATTTCTCACACAATAAAAGACTTTCTTATTGTGTGTGTAAAAGATAATTGATTAGAAAAACCTTAATTTCATGCACAATAAAATACTTTCTTATTACTCTCAAAATGTTACTAAATATAAGAGTCCTTAAAATGTATTGAAGGGAGAGAGAGTGTTTATTAGTAAGTGAAAGTAATGGGATATATACAAACAGCAATAACAATTAATATTACATTCAAAACTGAAATTATACCTTGAGACTTTTTCTTTCTTGCATCCTAATTACATATAATTACTATGAAATTTAGCATTACATTGAGAAGTTAAGATCACACTTATATTTACAAATCATCAACAAATGTTTCTCTTATTCGCCTTTGATCCTTTCCATCATAGCTATTTCAAATCTTATATTGAATTTGCATTTCATCCTAAAGATAAAATAGGCCTTTGTGGATTCCTTTCACCATATATCATTGAAAGTGAGAATGAAGGTGGTAATGATGTTGTAGCCTTTTGAATGGGAGAAGGTGGTGTGGTGTATAAAGAAGCAAATGTAGAAGGTTGCAATATCCAAAAGCTATGTAGAAAAAGAAGCCGAAAAGTGAATGAGAAAGGGTGAAGGTGTGAAACTTGGCCTAGCGACGAGGGAACATAATGAAATGGAGGCTTTAGACGCATTACTACAAGTTTCAACACTCGCTGGCACTCAACATGCTCACCTCCTTGTTGTTGCAACTATCACTAAAAAATGCAATGTTCTGCAAACGAAAAGTTTTCTAAGTTGAGTAACTAACAGGAACACAATAATGACAAAAGCTTTGGATCTAATTAATCAAATCCTTATATATACAGTATCTTTGGTATACTTCTTTTAAAAAATTTATGTGCGTCTTCGTCGTCTGCCGCTGATTATTTCTCTAAACATATTCAGAGATACCTATTTTTTTTTTTGTCACAAAAGAATTAAATTTAAATTAAACGGGACATTTAAGGGATATCCCAACCCTTATACAAACCTCAAACACCACATATTGTTAAAACCACATGTGGATCAAAGTTATAGGTCAACATCGGCACATCAGACAACACAACAGGGAAACAAAAAAAAACTGCAAAGGAATATGGAGATATGCAACATAAGCAGGAAGAAATGTCCCAACAAGCTACTCCACATGGTTGCAAAGAACACCTTTTATAGCTCTATTCTAGCCACCCATAAACCTGCGAGAGCATGTACCAAATACCTTGGCCCAAATATTCAGAGATACCTATAAATATTACTTTTGTCATTGGTTAAAATTTTATAACTTCGATTAGAAAACTCTATGAATCACCGTTTTATATAGACGAAAAAAATGAGTAGGTCAATAAAAGAAGATTTATATTAATTTTTTTAGTAACTTTCGTTTTAAATTGATTATTTAAATAGATTTAAAGAAAGAAAATCATTTAATGTATGCATTTAATTATTAAATAATGTCATTATGTAATAAATTAATGTATGCTTTATATTATTTATGTGATATCATTCAATATATTACACAGTATTAACATAAATAACCCTAGTTTATTTATTTATTCTTTTAATTATTTGTGTAAAATATTAATATATGCATTAATTTAATGTATTATATAATTAATTTTATAAAAGCTTTCATGTTAGGCTCCATTGTGCAACTTGACATCTCAGCTAGGCTGACACCTTAAGTAACAACAATCATTTGTCATCACATGAAAAATGTCTTATTAAAAAAAAGAAAAAAGAAAGAAAATATAATAAAAAATAAAAATATTAATATTAATGTATTATATAATTAATATTGTAAAACTTTACTAGTTATACCTCCAAAATATCTCTTTGTTTAGGAACAAAGAGGGGAGACTAGTATGAGTTTGACTTTCTCATCCCCTTCCCTAAAGTTAAGTGGGTCAAGTCATAATTAAATCATGACGTTTAGGTAGTTGCTTTCTTGAGTAGAAAGAGTCGCAACCTAACTATTAGTTATAAATGTTGACCTACCGTTAAGTGTTTCAATTTAATAATTGGTATGAGAGTCCAGGTCATGAATTTGATTCCTAACAAGACCATTGTTGAGAGAAAGATTGTTGCAGGTGACATCAGTTGTCTTGTGGAGTAGGCCAAGTGAACTAAGTTACAATTGAATTATGTTGTTTAGACTACTACTATCTTCAGTAGAAAGATTTGTTCCTTTTCCTGTTCTCCACTTGACTTTCTCATCAAACTACTACTACCTTTAAATATTTCCACCACCAAGAATCATACTCTGTTTCATTCCTTTCAAACTTCTCCTTAATCTGATTTTAAGTCTAAAACTTATTTTCATAGTCCATATCTTTCTATTCCCAGCCTCCATTTTCATTTGGCTAGAAGTGATTTGTTAAATAGTTTGATATATTTAATTATGAGAACCCTTAACATCGAATATTTATGAAATAATACTTTATTTGAAAAAAGCATATTATTATTAAATAATTTGGATATTTTATTTTTCAAGCTTTTGAATAAGAGTTAATAATATAAAATATGAAAGACTTTGTTTGGAATATCTAATATGGTGTAAACAAATTAAAGGTATTAGTTTGGAATAGTTCGTCTGAAAAACACTAAAAGACAAATGAACTTAGGAGATTGTTTGAATTAAGGTATGTAAAGTGGATTTGTGGGAAAAGTTTATTCAAGTTTGTCAGTAATGTGATGGTTGTGAGGATTTTTTTTTAAAGGTTTAAAATATAAGTTTACAAATTATAAAAATACTTTAATAATGAAATATAGGGTATTTTTTAGTAGATTTAAGTTAATTAATATTTTGGTTAATTACTCATGGTACCGTTGAATAGTTATTTTTAGAAAAAAATACTAGAAAGTTTTCATAAAAATAAATTTTTTCATTATAAAATGATTTGACACACTTAATCTATCTTTTAATAAGACAAAGCAAACTCAAAAATTCTTCTAACACCTTTGGAGAACTTCATACTCAGATGAACTAGATTTGCATCAATGATGCTTGCCTATTAAATAGATTTAAGACGAACTAGGGTCTTAACAAATTATTTGGCAATACTACATATAATAAGAACATAAGTGTTTCGTTTGCCAAAATAAGAATGACACAAAAATATTTTTTTATACTTAGTATTTTTCATTACATGACGATTTAATGCAAGAGATAAGTTTGATTATTGTACTGGACCAGAGCGCTCAGTACTCAACACTCGGTGGTCGGCCCTCGGCACCTGTCACAGGCAGGTCAGCTCGGCTCTTGGGCCAGGATAGCAGGCAATGTAATTGAGGCCCATATATATGTATAAGTCCATTTTTGTATAATTCAAGTAATCCTTTGTGCATAAGGTCTAGGCGATTGGCGAGAGGGAATTATGAACCTAGGGGTGCGCTTAGTGCGCATGAGGTCTAGCTTAAGTAAATACTTTCTTTTTAAACCTAAGCCCATGTGTTTTAAGGCACGTAGAGTTAGGTTGCATGTATGATGAGAAGCAGCGTAGCGCCACGTTAAGGATGCCTACGTAAATAGACTGGACCCCTGATGTTGGTACATGAGTTGGTACCCTGATGGTTATTCTGTCATTATTGTATGCACTTTCTGGAGGAAAGATTTCATTTAGTTGCAGCACCGTCAAAGTGTGCCCTTGAACAAAATATTATCCTATTGAGTATGCTTTCAATTGAGATTAGATTCTCGTGATGGAAAGCTATTGCAAGAGGTAAGCTATAAAAGAGGCTTGAGTCCCCAGGTTAAGGTACACTATTTCTAAAACTGAAACTTGTTACTTCTTGTTTCTTATTAGCCATATACTGACTTGATCGTCAAAGTGCAATCAAGAGGTAGGACCCCTTCTGTCTCAACGAAGCCGCGTTCCAACACAACAAAGGAAAGAGCAGATTCTAGCAGAGACAGACGGAGCTAGAGCTTGTCATCAGAGTCAATCGGCGAGCAGGTCAACCGACAAGAACAATTATATTCTTTTTCTTCAACTCGATTAATAATCTTCTAAGTGTAATATATCGAATTATGTTTTTACAATTATAGAAGAATTTAAACTTTTGTTATCTTGTAAAAACTAAGCATCAAAATTAATTTCAGAATGAGAGTTCAAAGTGAAAGGAGTACAATCATGACATTTTTTTGCTATATATAATTAGGAGTGTTACAATTAGATAAATTACCATACTCTATAAAGGAAAAGTTTTCAATCTTACCTTACGTTTGACATGACATTGTTATTAATAGTATAAATTTAAATTATGCATATTTAACTTTAAAAATTTAAATGAGTAATATTTGAACATAATAACATAGTCTTGTATATTAATACACCTTATTTATCCTAATTAGTCATTACAAAAATATTTTCAGTTTATAACATCAAGAAGTGCACTTAATCGTACATATACTAATACTATTTTTATCATGTAAAATTATTTATATAATATTTATTCTCACTTTTTTTTTATATTTATTGTATTATCCTTAAAATAAAAATAATCAAAACCTTTTTAAGTATATCTACATTGCTTTCCATATGTTTAACAATTGGCTATAAGCGTGGTAAGTATACACTCACAATCAGCATTGGTATATATTATTTTCTCTCCAGTTAAATAAGATGACAAAGAATCCCTTATCATTGATTGACTTTTCATAATGAAATTTGTCTCTCTTTTTGTATAAAATTTTGTACTAGGATGTCATACCCACACCATAAACTGATTAATACAAAAAACCGCGTTAGTAGATGCTTAATTAGTAACATACGGAGTTAAGGTTATAATGTAGTTATCAATGATATTCTTCAGATGTGTGGATGATTTATTGTGTAGGGAACAAAACCACACTGCAATAATTAGGGTTCACTGGTGAGACATCTTGTGACGCGTTGCGCAAGCTTTGCCGCAGCCGCGACACAAGACTTGCCTCTTCTGGAGTGCAATCTTTCTAACGTATGGCTGTCAGGGGACAAACTCATGTACCAACACTGCGGCGCCATCTGTTTTTGTAGGTTCCCTAATTATTCACGTGCCATGCATGCATTCTTTCCATGGAAACCCTAACCCTTACAGGCCTTAGTGCCTCCAAGGAACACTTCTTTGTGCCGTACCCGAATGTACTATACACACCTCATGCATGATCCTCTTGTAATTTAGGTCTTACTGGTATCTGTTTGTTAACTCATGTTAACTCATATTGTTTGTGGGGCCCATCTTACGTGGCCCACCATTACCACCAGACCACCAATGTCCGATGTCCGATGTCTTTATCTGGCGCCGATGACCGAGGTCTTGGCCAGTACATAAATAAAAAAAATAAACAAATTAATAACATTAAAAAAATTTAAAACACCACCAACCTTGTGCATGAAGGCAACAGTTGATGGAAACCATCCAGCCACATACATCCACGTAATGATGATGAAGAAGAAGCATTGGAATTGAGGACAAATCCTTTTCAAGAGGGAGGGGATGATGGAAGAGGCCCAAGCCCATGATAGAAAAAGCCCAAGCCCAAGCCCAAATACAAGTTCAAGCTTCAACTCAAGCCCAACAA
>Ga0123342_1008592_pt1 | contig 12741 bp, 5 predicted proteins | sample Turbeawhitnodule_FD_89960 | JGI IMG/M metagenome (GOLD analysis project Ga0123342, IMG submission 89960) | Root nodule microbial communities of legume samples collected from Mexico - Turtle bean Mexico white nodule | ecosystem: Host-associated > Plants > Roots > Nodule | place: Mexico: Nepantla...
AATGTTTTTTATTTTATATAATTTCAGATTATAAATTCTGAAATGTCTTTTATTATTATCCTGGAATTATTATTTTGAACATGTTTCTCTCTATTTTAAAAATGTATAAACTATATTTGATATTTTTTTATTATATATTTCGGATTATTCTTTATTTACTATCTGAAAGGTGTAATTAGAATTTTTTTTATACTTTCAAATAACATTTTCTTTAACATATACTAGGAATTTCAAAATTTTGTTATTTTTCATCAAATATATTTATGGGGTGCAGGAAGAAAAGTACGTGTAGAGAGAAAACATCATGCATTGGTTATGCAAACTTCACGGGCCTTTTGTCTCATTAGAAAACAGTGCTTTGGGCTCTAGCCTTCTTTGGAGGCTATTTTTTTCTTCACCCCATGATGTATTCATACATTTATAGGAGGTGTTGAAAAGTCTAAATTATCCATAATTAAGATTTTCAGATTATAAAATATAGAAACGTTTTCTACAATTCTAAATGTATTTTTGGATTTCTAAATTTAAAAATTTATTCTTTATTACATAATTTATAGTACATTTCTAAATCCAAAAATATATATTGACTATTATACAATCTAAAATACATTTTTAAATTGATAAAAAAATAAATAATATAATCTTAAACTTAGTAAACCACAAAAAAAAATAGAAACAAATAGTTTTCAAAGTTATATACGTTAAAAAGAAACTAACAGCTTACTATTTATTCATTATAGTTTTAATTTGTTTTTATTTATAATCAACATAAATAGTAGGGCTTAAATATATGCCTATGTTAAAAATTAATTCAATTTAATTTTTTGTACTTTAAAAATTTATTCAATTGCTAATTTTATTAAATATACATTTTTATAATTAATTTTGTTCCACTAAATAATGATACGATAAATAAATCATTCACATTAGATATAATCTGATTATGTTGGGTCTTCACTCATCAAAAAAATTAGCTAAACTAAAAATAAGTTCTTTAATTAAATCATAGGTCAAAAAAGTATTACAAAAAATTAAAATTCTTTTTTAAAGAATATTTAACACTAATCATTTGGATATGTTTGTCGATTTTAGCAAGGAATTCTAGTCCTAACCAAGTCATATGATACTCCTTATTGAAAAACTAATTACTCCTTGTAGTGAATTTAGTTTTTCATGTGTTATTAGTATTTAAATTCCTTGAATTACTATTATATATATATATATATAATTTTTAAAATGATTATTAAAAAGCACAATAAATCTATCACACATGACAAAAAATAGATTCTCTCAAATGAAATTTTTTTAATATGATTTTAAAGTTAGAATATGCCACAAACTCTTAATAATAATATTAATAAATGGGTAATCATACAAAAAAATTTAGAAAAAATAAAGTTAAATTTTGGTTCTATAATTTTGAAATAAATCCTTATACAAAGTTACTAAATAATTGAATCCTTTAAATATATTATATTAGGGATTCCATTATTAATTAACTTTATATATAATAAAAATAAATAAATTTACTAGAATAAGTAGAAATAAGTTTTAATAAAAACTTATATTAATGATTAAACCGTATTAGAATGCGTAACTGAGAAAAGAAAAAACTTCTATTAATATTTTTTTTCTAAATTATATAAACTTATTGTTAATATAGATATAGAGCTCAATGGCATACAAGTAACACAATTAAATAGTTCCTTAAACTTTATCTTTTTCTAAAACAAGGTCTTTGTAATTTAACAAATAATAATGAGATTTAATCAATATTTCTCACAAATATAAGAGTTTTGACCTTAAATATGTTGAGAGAGCATCAATATGGTCAATCACCACAATCGAGATATTATCCGCTTTTAAAACTTAAAATTGCATCACGGTCTTATTTTTAAAAGATGTTTCAATGAATTTAGAGAAGAATGTGTATATAAAATATCATTAATCAACTATTATATAATTTTATAAAAAGTTTTTGTCATTAATCAACTATTTACCAGAACAATAAAAAGTTTTATAAAAAATGTTACGGACATGAAATTGTTAAACATTTTGTCACTTTTGGTAATAGTTTCTTTAACCAAATAAATAACAGAGTCATTTCCCAAATAAACAAATTTATTTTTGTGTAGTAACCTAATTTTTTATAAAACTTTAAAGAGCTTTTTGGAAAACATTGAATCACTTCTTGTGCTTGATTTTACCACTTTGATTAGGCATATAGGGTAGGTCATGAAGCAAAAGGCAATCTTAAACTCACTCTAACCTATATACAAGATCACCTAACTACACATTACAACCTTCAAAGAAAACTAGTTATTTTCTTCATCAAACACACACTAAGACTTGACAGAGAAGAAACTTCATTCATCTTCAACAATCTATTAAATACTACTATAATATGAAAAAAAAAATATAGTAATTACTATAAAGATAAATGATAAAGAATTTTTTTTAAATAATGATTTTTTGTGCATAATATTATTAATCACAAACTTATTCAGTATATCATCATTTCAGGTATTTGACTTACTCCATCGAATCAGGTATTTGACTTACTCCATCAAAGTCAAACACAACATACCCAATTCAATTCATTTATGTATGTATATGCATATCAAGTAAGTTGTTTGAATAAAAACATGTTGTGTAAGTTACTCTTACTTTGTTTGGGCGACATTCATAAAAAAAAGAAGGAAATTTTACTAACTCTACCTTGCTCAAGCTATGACTCTCATCATTGAGCAATATTCTATGTAGTTTGAGCATTACGTTAAACATGTTTTCTTTGAAAAAGAGATAACAAATCCAGTCTCTTCCTCACTTCAATTATGAGTATGTCCCTTGAGCAATAATCTATATTGCTTAAGTGAAAGAGGTAACACTTCTCTTTTTGAGAAAATCATCATTGACTCTCTCTTAAACATTGAGACTTATTGATCATGCTAAAAGAACTTCCAAAACTTCACCAACACTTTGATACTTAATCACTTGAGCGACCTAATGTTGTTTGAGCGATGAGAATTCCAAATAAAAATGACAACAGATCAGGACAGACATAAGTAGTACCTACGCATTACCCGTCTCGTCCAAAAACATGTATCGCTACCCATCAGATACCAAAATTAAAAGTATTCCTAATATACCCACAAGCATTTTTTTTAAAAAATAAAATAAGATTATTTTAAAATATTTGTTTAATATAAACTCATAAAATATTTATTCTTAAAGTATAATCCAAATAAGATTTCATAACAAAATATAAGTATAAATAAATTTATTATTCTAAAAAATAAATTCAAATAAGTTGCACCACAAAGTATATTTTTTTATAAAAATGATCTATTTAAAAAAAAACTTTAGTTTCATAAATAATATTTTATCCATTACATATTTTACTTGCTGGTATGTAATTTGATCATTCCAAATTTTAAAGAAAAGAAATTATTTCAAAATCTCTCATTCAAACTTTAATTCATTCCAAGTGGATGTTAGAACAATAATGCTCTACATCTAAAAGGAATAGTTATTAGTTTCGCTCAAGCTATAATATTGACAAAAAATGACATATATATAAAAAAAAATACATTTCACATAACAATTTTCCAAATCCAATTTTGACACTTTTATCCATTCTATAAGGTTTTTAATTTTTAATACATTTTCACAATGCTTGGGTACAGAACTTATTTACTACAACTAATCTTATTAAAGTTCACCATTCAAACCAATATTTTGACTTTGCAAACAAAAGACAACATTATTAACCCAATAAATCCAAATATCTCAAATTATAATCTGAATAATTAAAAAAAAAATAGAGTCTTCTACATATTTGCAATACCCATAACTAAATTCATCTATAGCTCAAAGTAGCTTTCCTTATCCAATATTTATTTGTTTTCCAAAAATAGAAATTGTAAGGTAGAATGAAGAGTTAAAAACACACCAAAATTTAGAACAATTTAAAGAAATATCACTTAATCAATCAAAACAGTTATTAGAAGATGAATTAGTTGAAATAATAATTTTCTTAATTGACTAGAGACATGTGAAACTTTAAAACCGAAAAAAAGGTAAGATAAGGAGTTAAAGAAGTAAAAGATAAATTTACTCTAAATCCAATTCTAATTAAATTGTAAAATATGAAAAACTAAGTATGCAATTGATTTAGTTAATTTTACAGGCACAAAGTTATTCACAAACTAAATGGACAAAAAAATATTTAGACTTCAATTTCTTTGTTAAAAAAGACCAAATAGATAGATTAAGCAATCAAATTAATAATTTAGCATTTAATTTTCCATAATTGCAATAGATACAACATAAGAATCATTCATGGATTCAAACTATCATCAATAGAAAACTATAAAATTTCAAACATGGTTCTCATACTACATGCAAACTTCAATACACAAACCATTAATTAATTAACGATCTTAAGAAGTTGTGTGAAAATTTGAATTTTCAAATAGAGATTATTTTATGTCTTTTATATTATTTCCATAATCAATTAAGATATATTTTGCACACAAAAGTTGTGATACATTCAAGGACAAGTCATTATCTTCTTCAATATTCCAATGTTCTTTTAAAAGATTTCAATATATACACAAACCTAAGTTATGGTTTATGAAATTTGAAAATGAAATAGAAATAATTCACTTTTTTTTTGTTAAAGTGGAATAAAATTATATGGATGGTCTATATCATGTGATGGGTGGCTAAGGTTTTTTTCTTCCTTCCTTTCTTTTCAAACTTTAATACAACAAAACATAGTCGGGCTTACTAGAGCTATGTTTCTTCCACATGTTTAGCCATTCATATAAATAGAAAAAACTAAACTAAAACATGAAACATGTGATTCAATTATAATTTCTTATTTCAAAATAAGTATCATGAGTAATTGAAATTTCATTTGGAATAACAATTTTTTCCAAAAGTCATCATTTAAATTCCTTCACAAAAAAGTGACTAATTACAACCATTCTATATCCTAAACACATGTTATTATTATCAATTCATAAGAAAAAAAATATAGAAATTATATTTTTCATAAGTTTAAATTAATCCATGTACAAAATAACTTGTAAAAGTTTCAAATTTTAAATTTTATTTTGAACTTGTACAAAAACTAATTTTGAATTATGGGGAAAGGAGAAATGTTAAAAAATCACATTATTAGAATTCTAAATTAAAATAATAGACATAATGTACTTATATAATTTAAGAAAAATATTTTAAAAAAAAATTAATATATACACCCTTTTTTTTGAGTTTTTTTATTTTATTTTCATGGAACTAATATGAAAAAAAATATATGGGTCACTTTAGTAGTTTGATGGTTTGAATTATTCCTTAAACCCTAAACCCTAAAATTTAAACACTTATATTCAAACCTTTAAACACGAAAAACGAAAAAAAAGTTAAAAATTCATAAAAAAGTCTTTCAAAAAGGAAACAAATGAAAAGAATACACAAGTAATTCCAAAAGGTGTTTTACAATTTTTTGATAGGTAGAGTTGATGCAATATACCCACCAAAAAGAGGAATTAATGGAGCACAAATTTTGAATTGAGATGAGAAAAAGCATGGGAAGGGGTATTGGTGTAATTGTGTAATCCAAAAGAGTGGCATGTGAAACAAAGAGTGAAGAGCCCATTTGTCTAACCTAATAGGGCTAACCATTATGCCTCTTGTTGATGTTCACATGCTTCTTCCTTACTTTCATAGATTCATTAGGCACCATGTGACACTCTATAGGCCCATAAGGTGCCATTAATTGGGGTTCTAAAGCACTTTTTTTCCTTCTCACTCTTGAGACTTAAGGGAACCTTCACCCTCCCTTGCACTTTCCCACTCTTGAGAGAACCTTGCGAACCCACTTGCATCTTTTCATCATCCTTTCAATTACATAGCATTTTTTCAACAATCAAAGTCAAGTGAACAACTTCCCAACTAAGATTGCTTAATTGATTAGATCAATAATTTACTAATTCTTATAGTTCTATTATTTTTTGTTTAACAAGTCGTTGTAATTTTTGAATTTTTTTTTAGAAATTTTCTTATATTTTTGTAAAGTATTAATATTGTATAAGTTTCTATAAATTTAGCAAAAAAGAGAAAAAAGATTCCTAACGACTATTGATGAATGAGGTCAATTCATTTTTAAAACTACTCTTTGTTAAAAGTTCTTAATATTAGGAAAATATTCATCCATGAAATTACACTTAGAATTGTAACCATGAAAATGTTTTTTTCAAAAATATTCTTAATTATGAAACTATTATTATGGTATAAGAAAGATTGTGGTGGGTAATAAATCCCATTTATTTTCCATTAATTGTGGATCTTTTTTATATTTAGTAATTTGAGTTTGACTTAATATGGGCATACTAGAATATTGTATGGTTGACTCTATTATTGGGTGGCTCTTTATCCTATTTGGATGTTGTAGAAAATTTTACGGAAATTTATAAATTTGGTGTGGATTTTTTTTTCTTTTCAAAAGAAATGAGTAAATTTTTAAAAAAATATAAAAATAAACAAGTCGTGCGTGAATGAACGATTTAATTCAAAGAAGTCGTGTCATTTCGAAGAAATATTTTTTTTTTAAATCAGAAGTCATACTTTAAAAGATGATTTTCCATTTTTTTTAACTGAAAGATGATTTCTGATTTTTTTTTTAATTATTTTTTTAACTGACTCTTTTTTTGGTTTTCTAATTTTTTTCTTCAAAAAAAATAGTTTTTAATTTTTTTATATCACTATTAAATATGTGTTTAAATTACAATAATTAATTAATTAATTAAATTAACTAAATATTTATCCAAATTAAAATAAATAAATTATCCAAATTATCCAAATTATATTTAATTATAAATAATTAAAGACATAACTTAAAAAATAAATTAATTTATTACTTAAACTAAATAAATATTTGTTTAAATTATAATAATAAATTATAAATAATTCAATGTGTTTAAGTTATTTGATATTAATACTCGTAGTGACAATTTTTCATCCTCTTCATATTAGATGTGAGTTTCCTTAACCAGGTTGAGTTCAAATTAATACTGATGGTGCTGCTAGGGGTTCTCCGGGTCTTACTGCTTGTGGTGGTATTTATCGTGGGGGCATGACGGAGTTCATTGGTGGTTTTTCTGTTTTTCTTGATATTCATACTGCTTTGGTTGTTGAGTTTTTATGGAGTTATACATGCTATTGAATAAGTTAAAAAGATAAGTCTTACTAGTTTATTAATTGAATGTGATTTTGTCTTAGTTTGTGCTGCTTTTAGTTGTAGAACTAATGTTCGTTGGATTCTTCCTAGTAGGTGCAACACTTGTCTTGATTACTGTGGGAAAATCCAGTTTAGGACTTCTCACTTTCGTGAAGGGAATGCATGTGCTGACAAGCTTACCAACTTAGGATTTATAAATAGAGAACAATTTCATTGGTATAATAAGCTTTCATCTAGTTTTTTCATAGAATTATTTATCTATAGATATAGATTACCTAAGTATCATTTTTCTTAGGTTTTTATATATGGGTTTTTGGTCTAGTCCCCACATATTTTTTTATATATATAAAAAGTTTTCATGTTAAGCATGACTATTCTACTTGACATCTCAGCTAGGCTGACACCTCAAGTAACAATAATCATTTACCATCACATGAAAAAAAATATTATTAAAAAAAGAAAAAGAAAGAAAATACAAAAATATGGGGGGACTAGACCAAAACCCATATGTTAACAAAAATGATACATAGGTAGACTATACCTATTAATAAAGAATTCTAAGAACATACTAGATGGAAGCCTATTATACCAATGAAATGATTCTCTATGAATAAATCCTAAATTAGCCAACTTATCAACGTACGCATTCCCTTCACGAAAAATATGAGTAACCCTAAACCTGATTTTTTTACAGTAATTAAAACAAGTATTTCATCGATTACGAAGCATACAAGAAACATTTGTCCTAGCAGTAAACGCAGCACAAACCAAGGCAGAGTCACATTCCAGCCAGACATTAGTAAGTCCTAACTTTTGATCTTCCTTCAAAGCATATACAACTAATCTTGGATAATAAGTATTTCAATAGTATTTGCATATTTTTTATGATTGATGGTATTTAGTTTATATAATTCCTAGTTTTTTACGAGTTCATACTTCAAAAAACTTTACTTGTATTATTTTAGCTTTTGATGTATGTATATTTTATGTACAATTTTAGTTTTAGTTATAATTGTTAATATTTAATTCTCATAATTTTGAAATATTTTAAATTAAGGCATTTATTTTAAAATGCATCTAATAATTAATTCACTGTCAAAGTGAGAAGTGATAAAGTTAATTTCTCCTCGCATTATGTTCTTGCAATCTTTAGCCAATAACATGCATGACCTTGAAGCCCACATCTGATAGATAAAACAATTATTTAAGATATATAAAGTAGTGTTAAACACTAGTTATTGTCGAGTTAGGTAATAATGGCTTATGACCCAAGTTGAGACAGTAAGTCATGAAAGAACCAATATTGGAGTAAGAAGAAGATAGTTCCTTGTTTAGTGTTTCTTCTCCTTAGATATAATAAACATAAGTGTGGCTGAATTGTGATTCCTTGTTAGGACTGTCGTTGACGACCATTGAGCCTTTTCCGAATAGCAGTGTGTCAACGGTTGAAGAGAGAAGTCAGGAGGATCGTTAAAGATGGTGGAAAATGGGGTTTAAGGTTATTTCAAACAACAAGTCATTTTATGAAAATTTCGAAACTCATGGTATTTTACTGAGGTTTTTAAACCCATAGTATTTTACAAAGGTTCTTAAACTCATGGTATTTAACAAGGGTTTTGAAAGGCTTTTCTTGAGGTTTAAAAAACCTCAGGGAACATGTTCCCAAAAGATCGTTTAGCGGGGGAAACTGCAATCCTAAGTAAATGAATTAATAGAGGTTTTAGTCTTGGATAATGTAAAAATAAACCCCTGTTAAAACCATTTTTTCTTGTAGTGCGTAAAATTTAAAAATGGGATTTTAGAAAAGTTCAATCGAATTGCTTTGGTAGATGGGAGATGAAATGAGTGTAAATGATTATATTTAAAGTTTGTTAGGAATGCAAAATTATATATAATAGTTGTTGTGAAGGATAAACTATGTTAGTGTGTTATTTTACACAATTTTAAAAATCATATTTTCTATTTAATTTGGTTAGTGAAAATAAAAAATTATTCAACAAAATTAAGATAACATTGAACAAATAAAATATTAGAGAATTTTGTTCAATGAAACTCTGTGTAATTAGAAAAATTTATTAAATATTACTCAACAAATTAGAATTTTGTTGAAGAGAGTTTAGTTTTGTTACAAGATTAAAACAAGAATTTTTTTAAAATATATGCATAGATTATTTAAATAATTTGTATACTTATAATTCTAATTTAATTTAATAAGTATATGAATATATTTTTAAATGTTAAATTTAATGCTTGAAGTTAGTTATTTAGTGAGAATTGAATTTTAAAAAGTATGTGTTGGATTTACATGAATGACACTTATCTATTTAGGTGGTAATGTAACTGACTCAAATGTCTAGTGTGTATTAAAGAGTCGAGCCATTAATGAAATAATATATCTACACTAATTACAAGATAATTTTGTAATTTTGGTGAACATGCTCATCATATGTATGATATGTTTTATATGACATCAACTCTTAAGTTAACTTTAACTTGGAACTTTAAACTTCTGATGACCTCTAACGAAGTTAGGAAAGTGATTGATAGTTAGAAAAGTGATTGATAGACTGATTCATGATTGTGTGACTCATTTTGTACCTTTTTATGCAATAATAAAATTGATATGAAAATTTCAAATACCGTGTCTTATATTCTTATATTAACTTTAGATAATATGGATTATGTGGTAATATGTGAAATGTTAGTATAAGTAGTAGCTTGTCTTTTAAATACTAGTAGGATTATATGTTAAATTATAATATTTTGAAATACTAATATATATATATATATATATATATATATATATATATATATAATATGCAACAATAGGGGTGATAAAGTGAGACTTGTCTTGTGGGACGAGCTGTCAATTCGCCACAGGTTAGGGTTGGTGTTTTTAACCCGTCATTTCTCCATGTTCTGTCCCGCCCAACTCTTTAAACTAACGGACCAAAGACATAACGGGTTGACTTGTTAGCCTATTTTTTCATGAGTAATATTTTGAGTCTAGTGTTCCTCAAAATCATTGAACATGGATTGGACCATGTCAATTGTAGCAAACTGTGTGATTAAATCAATAACGATGATGGGCAAGGGGGACAAGGGACCATTACCTTGTAACTCAAAAAATTAAATTATGGATGAATTGTTATGAGTGTTTTTAGTCTCAACAAATTCTTTGACAAAGGCTTTTGCATTAATATTTTCTTTAATCTTTACTTCAACATCAAGTTTAGCTTTATGTTCTGCTACTACCTTAGTGTCAGCTTCCAAATGAGCTTTAAACTCTTTCTTCTGGAAAGCAATCTCCTCTTATTAATCCTAAATTACCTCAACCCTTTGAAAAAGGAGAGAGAATGTCTTAATTGAGGTGTTGGTGAGGTGATAGAAACCTTTTAAGTCCAACTCTGTAGGGACATGTTCCTTGATAAGGCTACTTGGTTCACTATTAGAGTGTCATAAAAAGCTTGGATATGATGTCTCTTTTCCTTATAACTCATGCATGCCTCTGCACCTCTTTATTAGGGCCAAAAAGACAATTTGACTTTTACATTGTGTTTGGATTGGGGAGGTGATGTGTGAGGATTTAAGGCGGTGGATGTGTGAGGATTTGAGAAGAAAGTGTGAATAAAGTGAGTGTGTTTGGATTTGGATATGTTAGAGAGAATTTTTGAGAAAATTTTATTGAAATTTGTGAGTGGTATGATGGTTGTGAGGGATTTTTTAATTTTTTTTTCAATGTGTAAAATGTAAGTTTACAAATTTACCCTTATATTTAAAAATATTTAAATAATAAAATATGAGATATTTTTGTGTAGATTTGAGTTAATTAAAATATTGTAAATTATTTTTAACACTATTGAATAATTTATTTTGGTACCATTGAATAATTTATTTCGATACCGTTGAATAATTATTTTAAAAAAAATACGAGTTACTTGACATTATTGAAACATGGATAGAATCATAAAAATAATATTATCTAATTATTATATTTATTTATAAATTTTGAAAGTTTTTTTGTATTCATTGATTTAGATTGTATGTAGATACAAACCATGTAGATATTTTAGAGAACATTTTATAATAAAAAATGTTATATGTAAAGTGAATTTACAAAAAAAATATTTATAAAAGAAGAGAAAATATATAGAACAAAGTATGAAATATCATATAATATGATGGAAAAATAATAGAAACAAAAGGTATTACTATATATATTATTGCATGAATGACACATCTATTTTATAATAACCCTTCCTTTTAGCCATTGTTGTGTCATCCCAACCTAATATATTATTATGTTAGTTATTAATAATAAATACAACTTTTTTTAACAATCCAATTAGTTAGAATGTTTCCTTCTCATACCTCAAATCGTCACTACTCCCTCTCACCCAACGGCTCAAAATCACCAAGACCTAAATCTGGTCCCTAAACTTGTTCCATGCAAAGCCAAAAATAAAGGCAAGACGGGAAAATACCACCATCCTACATGACTTTCCCCTCCAATCTTTACATTTGAGGGGGATGGGAGAAATCATTGTTCACAGTGATCCACTCTCACCCCTTTCATGCACATCCCTTAATCCAAATCATAGTCTCATATTCTTCTTCTTCAACAGTAGAGCCTTTGAAGCAAACAGAGCCTTAGAGAAGAAACCTTGTATGTTGCACCGAGCTAGGGTTGGTATAAGAACGAGACCTCTGGAACCAAGGTCATTAACATCAACAAAAGTATTCAATATTAATATGAATTGGGTCGTCTTTAGTAGTGCAGAAGAAATTTGAGTTCATCTTGTTGGTGTAAGACATGGAGTTCTAGAAAGCATTAAAAGTGTAGTTGATAACAACAACTAAGTGTTGATATAAACTTTGTTTAGTAGTTGACAATGTTATAATCTTTTGCTTCTATATTGTCCATGAAATCAAGTTGCCTTCGATGAAATGACATTTTCATGGGTCAAATTAAAAACTCAAACACAAACATATAACAGACATTATGTTATACCTAAACAAAATAAGGTATGTAAAAGTATATCAATCATTTGTTAATTGATGGTGTTGCCCATTTTTCTTGATACATTAATGATGGTGTTGTATACATTGCATCTACTTCTACTTCTAGTATTTATATCTTCTAGATTTTGTCTTATCTTCATTTACTATCTAATCTTCATTAAGTCATACAATACATTTTGTTTTATTGTGCGTCTAGGAATTTATGTAAATACTTCACCATAAACTTTGAAAATTAATTTGTTCATTTTATTTTTTTAATACACACTAATAAATGTTGGAGATCCCACATCGACTAGAGATTAGAGCCTTTCATAGTATATAAGTGGGTGTAAACCTCACCCCATTGAGCTGGTTTTATGGGGTTGAGTTAGGCTTAAAGTCCACTTCGTAATATGGTATCAGAGCCATTTCGAGCCTATCCTAGCGAGTATTTGTGTTGGGCCTATCGTGCCACCCGCTATCGGGCCGCTATC
>Ga0123342_1008594_pt1 | contig 12735 bp, 10 predicted proteins | sample Turbeawhitnodule_FD_89960 | JGI IMG/M metagenome (GOLD analysis project Ga0123342, IMG submission 89960) | Root nodule microbial communities of legume samples collected from Mexico - Turtle bean Mexico white nodule | ecosystem: Host-associated > Plants > Roots > Nodule | place: Mexico: Nepantla...
GATAGTTTATTTGTATTAAACATTATGTTGAATCTACTTTTAATTATGTTATGTATTTGGACCATTTAGTTATGTTATATATTTGAACCATTTCATGAATTATGAGTCTATTTTTAATTATCTTATGTATAGTAACTCGGATAGTAACTCTTCCGAGTCGAGTTACGATCCCTGAGTTATGATCTTTTTTTCCCTCTCCGATCCGCCTACGAGTTACGATTTTAACAACATTGGGTATAGCTACCTAAAGGTAAGAAGGATAGGATGGAAGTGAGTCTACAAGAAGAAAGTTGGACACTTGAGCCCAAAGCATCTAATGCTAAAGTTAGATGACATGAAAAGCCTAATATTGAAGTCAAACGATCTAAAACATATAATGTTGAATCCATCAAGTATAAGGATTGTGTGGCAGCCAAAAAGTATAGTTATAAAGAAGGTGTGGAATATAATGAATGAGATCTTTTCACACATAGTCAAACACACATCCATCAGAGTTCTGCTTTTGTTTGCGATGTCCATAGATATGGAGTTGGAGTATCTTGACGTGAAACTGCCTTCCTCCATGAGAACATAGAGGAGGATATTCTGACAACATGGTTTGTGTTCTTCATGCTAGCATATTGAGGAGACTGATATATGCAATGATGTAGACTAGATCTGACCTTATCCAAACAACCAATCTGATGAGTAGGTACATGGTTAATTTCGGAAATGAGTGGTGAAGCCTATACTTAAGTATTTTGTGGAGACTGATATATGCAATTTTGTGGAGATCATTAATGATGTAGACTAGATCAAACCTTATCCAAACAACATGTATGAAGAGTAGGTACATGGTTAATTCCGAAAATTAGCATTGACTAGATTGACTAGATTGACTAGTGGTAAAATGTATACTTAGGTATCTTAAAGGGGATGTGGGTCTCATCTACAAGGGTGATAATTAATGTACTCTTGTCAGATGTTTAGTTTCAGACTATGCTAGTAATTTGGATGCAAAATGGTATATAACTAGTTATGCTTTCACCATTGGAGCTCGTTGGTAAGTTGAAAAGTAATTATGCAACAAACGAGGGAATCTAGTTTAAGGGTCCCACTATTGATATGATACTTCTACAAAAGAAAGTTATTAATGATAATTTGAATGCAATTTGTTTGACTAAAGATCAAGTTCATAATGATGGTTATGTTCTTTACTGTTAATTAAGTTAGGTATACTTTCTCCTATTTGTATTATGTAGTTAGGTATACTTGTAGTAAACTTGAATATCACTTTATACGTATTGTGATGTTACTCTCCTAGCTTTTGGTTGGTTGAACTGAAAATTAACCATGTCCGTTTTATATGACATTTTAGGTCTTGGAGCTGTCTGGAACACTGCAAAGGTGGAAAATGGGTCAATTGTTGCCATTTTTGGCCTAGGAACTGTCGGGCTTGCTGTGAGTTTCTAAAATAACAGTAGTCAACTTTTGCTTGGACTTAGGGGCCACCATTATGAAATGTGACTCAAAATTTGCACTTGCAGGTAGCAGAGGGTGCAAAAGCTGTTGGTGCATCACGGATCATTGGCATAGATATTGATAGCAATAAGTTTGAAAGAGGTACACCTTAAGCTTATCTACATAATTTTGACATGACTGTGTCTTTAATGCTGTCAAGTATCTCTATTATATTTATTCACTAATACTTTTCGAATTATCAGCCGTTTATATTATCTTCATTTTTGAATAATTTCACTCACAAGTGGGATACTAATTGGATACTTTAAGTTATTGTTTGCTTTCACGTTGGTTTTAAGTTTTCTACAAAAAGACCTTCATTATTTCTTCTACATACTTGTCTTGCTTCGCTTGCAGCAAAGAACTTTGGAGTCACCGAATTTCTTAATCCAAAAGAACACGAGAAACCAATTCAGCAGGTCATAGCTGATCTCACAGATGGTGGAGTTGATTATAGTTTTGAGTGTATTGGAAATGTCTCTGTGATGAGAGCTGCTTTGGAATGCTGCCATAAGGTCAGTCTTCTGCTTGCCTGCTAGTGCTACCTCATTTTTTTTGGCTCAATTCCTCATGCATTATACCATTATGGATGTAAAAATAAATAGTCTTTAATCACAGAAATTTACAGTTAGTCCTTATTCAAGCATTTTTTTTATCTTTTGGCTCTTACCGTTTGTCAGAACTGTATTTAGTTCATATGATGTTAGAACATCTAGAGTTAACGAAGTAAACTAAAAGTATTAAAACATGTATAAAATTAAAATTGATATTGTAAAACCTTCATAGATTCTTCTGATAGTTGTTTAACCATCAAAGTTTGTTTTAGAGTTGTTATCAGAAATCTAAAAGTGAAGATGTTTCTGACACGCATTGTCAGCACTGTGAAACCATTTTAATTTAACAACTATCAGAAAATTTCTGACAGTTTTACATTATCAAATTCAAATTAGGGACACTCTTAAAACATCTAACAAAGTTACATAAACATAGATAACAGAAACTAATACATAACAAAAGTTGTTTGTATATGGTTACTAAAACATGGAATTGTTAAGTTTAAGGAACAAAAATTAAAAAAGATTGTTTCTCTTTCTACTTTTAACAGTTGAAATATGAAACAACATTACAACTCACTCTGTTGAATTTTCATTACATCATGACTTTTAACCAATTTGCTCACATGAACACCAAAACATGCATGCATGCATGCATACTTATATATATATATATTTGTTGAAAAATTGCAGGGTTGGGGGATGTCAGTTATTGTGGGGGTTGCAGCTTCAGGTCAGGAAATATGTACTCGACCTTTCCAGTTGGTGACTGGGCGAGTATGGAAAGGAACAGCATTTGGTGGCTTCAAGAGCCGATCACAAGTGCCTTGGCTTGTGGAGAAGTACATGAAGAAGGTAAAGCTTTTGAACTAGTGTTTGCATTAAGCTTGAATGTGTATGAAAGTGAAAATGCATGATTAGTTTTATGGACAAAACATATAAGCTTCACGTGATCATTTTGCAGGAAATCAAGGTTGATGAGTACGTCACCCACAGTTTGCCTCTTGCTGAGATCAATAAGGCATTTGACCTCATGCATGAAGGAGGATGTCTTCGTTGTGTGCTTGCAATGCATGAGTGATCACGAGATGAAGTAAAATCAATTGTGACTGTGTAGACTTCATAAAGATGTACATGCATGTGTGCATGCCTTTTATAATAACATGAACGTTATCTTCCCATGTCAGATGGCATGAAAACAAGCTATCAGAATTCTTTTTGCCGTCGCTTTGAGTTTTAACTATGCCAAATGTTGATACGGAATAACATTCAAATGTATGTTATCATGTTTGTTATTTCTTCTTGATGATTAATCTTAGAGTGTCTGAAAGTCCGGTTTTTTACTGAGTCTTTTTTTTTCTTTTTATCAAAGTGAAGTTGTTTTTTAAAAAACTATAAATTTAGGTAAGTTGTGTCAAGGTGGCACAACTTTGTCATCTTAACCTCAAGTTGAAACAAGTTAACACGACTTTGTCCACGTCATAATTTTTTTTTTTACTTCAAAATTTCTTATTTTTAAATAAATAAATATTATTAATTATTGAATTATAATTAAAATTGAGTAGTAAGTTATGTAATACTTGAAATCAATTTGATAAATAATTTTTTTATGGAGGAATATTTGTTGTTGTTAATTTAGGTTTTTAGTTGAATAAAATAAATGAGGCATAAATACATAGGTAAAGAAAATGAGGAAATTAATAATCAAAATTGAGATTGAATTTTATTATTAATCTTGTCTGTGCAAACAATTGCTTATATTGTGACCTTCGATTCTACAATATGAACATTTTTTGGCTTATTTGGAATTGAATCATCCATTTCGTCACAGATACGTTGAGTGCTAGGTTTTCCTGATTGATGTTGACGCATCATTGAGTCAAGTAACAAAGTTTGTCCCGTATAAGTAAACCAATAATCCTGATTTCGAATTGGATTAAATTGGACCTCATAAGCTTTGAAAATATTGTGGAGACTATACACTGGGGCCACAAATGTCGTTAGCTGTAAATATGACCAAATGAACAAACAACAATTAAGTGTGGACAAGGCACACGTATAGCTTGAAATTCCCCAATATCACACCATCATTCATTTAATTTAACTATGTATGTCATTGGGTAGCGTTGAAGTTTGGTTGTCAGCATGTCTTCCACGTCTTTTTTCAGCCATATCTTTGCACATGACACATAACAGATTGCGCTTCATTCTTTTGTTGTAGAGCGACTATATTTTATGGGAATTAAATCGGTAAGGATCGAACCCCTCTCAAAATGGAGTTGATACTTTAAGCAAGATTTGTTGTCATGTGTCCGTACCTCTTGCCCCATCATAGGCATGTGTCCATTTTTCCTATGGTATTTGATCATTCTAAGAGAATGTTTGTGGAAATTTTGCTCGCATAGCCGATAACTTTGCTTGTAGAATTGGTTGCTTCATTTCATAACCTGTGACAATTTAAAAAACGTATTAATGGAAAAGGTTGTGAATTTGTTTGAAGTGTGTGATTGAAGTTAAAAAATGTTTACCCATGTTGATTAGTTTTCGCTTTAACTCAACATTTTTAAACCTCTTGTTGAAATTGGATGCTATATGGCATATGTAATACACTGGGGTTAAACCATCTTTTTTCGAAGCAACATCTGGAGATTGTAATGTTGATAATATTGTTGCTCCTCTATTTGTTGAAATTGGATGCTATATGGCATATGTAATATATCTGGAGACACTCTAGTAGAAGTGTATGGAAGAATGTATGGAATGTTACCTAGTAGTGCAATGTATATATTTCAAACTATGCTTAGTTTGGGATTCATTTTTCCTATATGATTTTCTAGAATAGGTGTGCAATGTTGAATTGAATATACACTTATGTCATTTCAAAATCAAGAGTTGAAGTGCACAACCTATCATGATGTGCCAAAAACTATTTTTTAACTTTTAATATCTTTAGAAAATAAAAAATTAATTGGGAAGAGCATGGATGAAACCGAAAATAAAATATTTTCTTATTATAATTTTGTAAAATTTGTAACAAAATTCTCTGGACCAATTATTGACATGTATTGAAAGAAAATAAATAGTTGATGTGCACAAGCCAACATGATGTGCCAAAAACTTTATTTTTTTTATTTTTTAAACTTTTAATATCTTTGGAAAATAAAAAGTTAATTGAAAAATAACATGATTTATGTACCTAAATATTTGTGCATGAATGGAATTGAAAAAAATATTTTATTACTATAATTTTGTAAAATTTCACAATTTCTCTACACCAACAGCACCAATTAATACATCTATTGAAAGAAAATGTATGGAGTCTCACCAACTTTATTCAATGCACTAATTCATTCCTTTCACATGCAAAGGGTCACGTGTTGGCAGATTCATCCTTCGGTCTTCATTCATGTGCAGTGAAGGGAAATAAAACATCATTCATGCAGTATCGACCCATAATGCCTTCACCAGGATCTCATAATGAAGTCAATAAGGACGATGACAACATATCGCTGATGATCCTCTTCCACCTCCACCTTTGTCTGATCATCACCTTCCATGAAAACCTCGACGACAAATACGAAGAACACATTGTGGAACGTCTTCCCATAAATAATTTACTTCCAATAGTTCAACTTTTTATTTTTAATATCTTGTAATGAATTTTACTAATTTGTCTAGTTATAATTAATCTCTTCTCATCATTATGTGTTCTATAAAACCATTACTTACTAAGGTATTTATTTTCCAAATCCACAACAACAATTCTCTATTTATTTTCCAAATACAATAACAATTCTCATTTCTCTATTTATTTCCAAATGCAATAACAATTTTCTTCATATTTTTTATTAATCAAATAACCAAATTAATATATTACATTACCGTCAAACATGATCCATGCACGATTACCAATATTTTGTCGCTTAAAACTAACACCCTTAAAAAATATTTATCAAATTAATTTTAAATATTACTCAATTTTAATTAATTTCAACTATAATTAAATAATTAATAATTTATCTATTTATTTATTTAAAAACAATATTTAAAAAAAAAGACGTGGACAAAGTTGTGTCAAGTTGGCAAAACTTCAATTTAACGTGGCAGAAATCGTGTCAACTTGACACGACTTCAGGTTGACGTGGCCAAAATAGTGTCAAATTGACACGACTTCTCATATGAACTTACCCAAATTTATAATTTTTTTTAAAAAAAAGCCATTTTGGTAAAAAGAAAAATAAAATCCATGGTGGTAAAAAAACCCTGAAAGTCTTTGGTTTTCTTCCCCAGCTCTCAGTCTCAAATAAAGTGTGTCTGAAAGTCTTAGAGATCACAACTAATACACTAAAAATGAACAATAATATTAGTAATAAATACTTTTGGGCTAATCGTCTATTTATACATTATTCTTAATACATTGTTTGGAATAATTCATCCCATTCTTAATTTTAGTTTAGTTGTTGTTTAGGTACAATTATTAGTTTTAAATATTTATTATTGTTTGATTTATTCCATAAATCTATATGATTGTGTCAAGATATACACATCTCGATTTATAATGGGATGTTTCTTTCTTTTTCCAATGTATTCTATCAATTAGGTGAAATGACCAAATGTCTTATTTAATTCGTCTTATTTTGGAAATCTTTTTGTTAAAGAAAATTTATTCTGGACAACAAATGTACCCTATCAATTAGGTAAAATAATCAAAATGTTCCATTTAATTCGTCTCATTCAGGAAAGGGTTTTTTTAAAGAAAATTTATTTTGGACAACACATTCTGAAATGTATATAATATGTCATGAAAAGTTTACTATGGGAAACGTATTTAGGAAACATATTTTATAAATTCCAGAAAATATATTTTTCAGAAACATTCCAAAAAAAAATGACCCATAAATCATTTTTAAAATGGATAAAACAGTTTTTTCCAAAATTAATGTGCAGGGTAAAATTTGTTGGGGGTGCAGGAAGAAACACCTTTACAGTGTCATTGTCTAAGCCTTCTTCGTTTAGAAGGCCCTAAAGTACAAAATTTATAAATAAAAATTTAAAAGTTTACTTCCGAAAGCCAAATCTTTACAAAGTTTCGAAATTTAAATTCCAAAAGATAAATTAACAAAGAAAGTCTACTTCTCCTCTTGTACTTTTTTGCTTTTTTCCCAATCATGCGCACAAGAAGTGCATTAAATCTTTTCTGAAACCTAGCCTATAAACAAATTTGATTAATTACATATATAATATATATAATGGTTAAAATAAAAACTCAGTGATCACATTATTTATGTACTCTTATTTTTCAATTTTTAGTCATGCGAATAAAATCTAATAGTTTTATATTTTACAATAATAAATCATTCTGACCTGAATAACTACTACATATAATCCATCATCTCTTTGCTGCTAAATTAGTCCCTAGTATACTCATTTTCCCTTGCTATAAATTTATTCACTGCACAAAGAAGAATCATAAGGAAGATCTAAAGTGCAAATGATTGTACCAATGAGGTATATTAAGAAATCAAGTGGAAACCAAGAACAAGCCAATTATAGCCAGTCATGGTGTGAAAAAGTGAAAAAAGTCAATTCTGCATATTGAAAACTATTATGCACCAAGAACTTGATCAAAGTCTATAACAAAACTTATCAAATTATACATGTGTACCAAAAAAATACAACCTACATAACATTATACTTTGTTGACTAGGTTACAAGAGAAAAGAATTGGACTCATTCAAGGGAGGTTCCTCGTATTCTAGTACTATATATCATTGGTCACTACACTAGACCTTGCTAACATCTTTCACTCACCAAAAAAACTGCAATAATTAGAAGGTAACTCTAGTTTAAAAGGAAGTCAAAACAGTTGGAAGAACTACAAGCAATCTTCAAGACTTGCAATTTGAGGCATTTAACTTTAAACCATGCTTCTTTCCTCTTCCTTCATGCACTTGGAGGAGCCCACTTTCCAGCTTTAAACTTGCTGTAAAAGCTGGATCGCTTCGAAAGAACATAGAAGACTACAAATACATCACAGTCAGGAAAGTGTAAACAAAACCAATGATAAATAAGCCACTACATTTTGGTGCACTGCATTTTACCTGGGATCCCAGGAATGATGAAATTAGGCTCTTTGAGAACATCGTGGAGTGTCCTCCTTTCATTCACTTTGATCCATTTTGGGGAACCTGTGAACATACAAGATCACATCAAAATTTCAATTGTTCCTGATGTTTGTCTCGCATGTTACATTTTGAAAAAAACAAACAAAAACCATGTAATCAAATGGTTAAAACTTTCTTATACTTGTACAAGCACAGCTTCATTTTTCAGAAAAATGCTATTAATAATTACTTAACATTAATATGGTTTGAGATATCCATTTTAGAAAACATATAAGCCTTCATGACCAATCACTCTGATGATTTTTGTTGTCCTCATTCCTCATTCTTCTAACAAAAGGTTGAATTTTAGCACAAGGTAGATAGGTCCGTGCATTATCCACACTTCAATCCTAAAGGGCTTGTATCGTATGCAGACATTTTGCCTTGCTAAGTGTGATGCGGTTGTATTGCAATCACTTGAGATTTGAAATCTGTTCTTATTTGATCAATTTTTCAGAGACTATTTAAAAAATATCCATTATAACATTGGTATTAAACTAAATTTATTTTAAATGAAAGTTTCTTCATTTTTGCTTTTTTTCTATAATTTATGTGTATTTTAGAGAAAGGGATTAACCAAATTTAAGACAAGCCAAGTATCAAATATTACAAAACCAGTTTGAACTGAGAAAGTTCCGAGATACTTCTTTATTATCCAAACCAAACACCTTCTGAGGCTAATTATAAGGATTAGACAAGTTTGAATCATACATCAGAAAAATGGTTCACCATAAATTAGAGCAATACATGCTTTCTTCATATTTAGATTGCAATACTTCACACATTATAAATCACTTGAGAAGGAGAAACGAGTCAGACCCAAAAATCAATAGCAACGGTGGAAAAGTACTTTAGAAGTAACATACCCTTTTGTTGCTTATAATCCTCATCTGCGTCTTTCTCTTCATCACCAACACCATCACTGTGAAAAGCTGCAGTTCCTTCTAATAGACAACCGAGAAGTTTTTCCTTTGATAGACAAAGTCCAGAACCAGCCTGATGAAACAAAGATAAAGGTGAGAAAAAAGATGCTTTGAAATTGTCAAACATCTGATACAAAATACATCAATAAGTTGTAAATATAATCTTAGTAGTCCAAGTTAGTAACACGAAAAATGATTTGACGATTGGGCTTATGATTATGACAACTACAGTTATCTACTTAAGTGGTATCCAAAGCCAAGTTTTACTTTCATTTACAATTTCCCATTCAATTTTTATCACCGTTCAAACCAGTTGATAAATTTTGAGATCTATATGTGCAAACTGAAGCCACATTTGTTCCTTTTTAGATCAAGAATACAAACTTGAGTATTTATGTAAATAACCACAAATTTTGTATGCCCAAAGTCCCCAACTGCTGACTCCATAAATCATGGCATGCCCTGCAATACCCCATCCTCAAGTAAGATAAGATACAGATGAACTGTTTCCAGTTGATGTATACTATATACTGATATGTCCTTGCCCCGTGTGAAATTCAACATTACGATTTACATTCACGAAAACAGAAAAAGTCAAACAACAAAATAATTTAAACAACAGCTTACCTCATAGTATAATTCAATAAATTCACGTTTGTAGTTGTTTTCAACATCCCATGACAAAGGCTGATCTTCTGCAAATATGTTTGATAGCTAAGGGTGCATGCAACACATTCATATTCATAAAAATTGCTTGTTATAAAATAATTCTCAGAAAAGGATATCATATCAAGGTGAACAGAAAACATGTCAGTCTCGCAGAAATCCTCAATGAAGTCACTAGACATAACCTCTGCATACAGAAGAACAACAGGCCAATGAAGGATATTGCTTTTATCCAACACAGGTTTCCTTAATCCAGTAAGTTCTCGATACATTGCCTTTCCGATCTTCAACCCTCTATATTCTATTGCAGACACAAGTTCCTGCATGTTTTTTGTTTAATAAACAAAGACAGTGACCTCCATACATCCAAAACAGATATCAAACACATAAGAAAACAGTTCAAAGTTCAAATTCGATACCTTTGTCTCTGCAGCAGCCTTCGAGACTTGAGCCTCATGCTTTTCCTTCTCTGATATCTTCAGACCAATCTGTCTGTCAAGCTTCTTCAAATCCTCATTATTGGGGTCAAACTGAAGACCCTTCAGGCAGTACTCTCTTGCTTCAGCCAACATATTTAGTGAAAGGGAAGCTTTGGCAGCTCTATAAATTGCCTAATCACAGTTAGCAGCACTTAAAGACATCAAACCAAGCAATTACAATTACAAAGAAACAACCAACCAACCACAAACATTCAACACAAATACCTTTATATTTGAAGGGCACAACTTGAGGGCATCTTGAGAATCTATGAGAGCACGTCTAAGATTTCCTAGCAGCAAATTCACATGGGCTCGATTTGAAAAAAGAATAGAGGTCTCAGAGTCACTCAAGGCCTTCTGATCAATTGCCCTTGTGTAGCAATCAATGGCATCCGTGTAATGCTTCTTACCCATCTTCACATATTGGTTACCCTTTTCCTGAATTTGAAGGGTGAAGTGAAATCAAAAGCCAAAAAGTGAAAAAGATTTTTTTTTTAGTATTCCCAAAACATTAATATACCTTGAATTCAAAAGCAGCAGACTCTTTGAGTGCAGCAATGGCTTCAAGGTCAGCCTTCTCGCTTTCTGTTAAGGGCTCCGAACCCTTTTCCATCCACAGCGCCATCTTCACTTTCTTTGGTTACTGCCTCTCACCACTCACACACAAAGCTTAAAGTTCCACTCTTTCTGCAATTTCTCTGTTGAAGACGAATTCTACAGTGTGGACGAGTTTGCCTGTATTGTTAGAGGAAAATATAGTTTGAAAAACCTTAAAAAAGTTGTATCTAACAATTCTGGTGAGTTATTATGAGTTGGTTTAAAAATAAATATATATAATAAAGAATAAATTTAAAATTAAATAATATAAAAAAATATTAAAATAATAATTTAAAAGTTGTAATGGATTGTATAAAAAAATATGGGTGGTTAATGTATCATTATTCATATGTTATTAGAATATTTGTTCAGATATATTAATATATTAAGGGTATTAAGGAACTTTTATGTGTTAAAAATGTTAATAGAAATATGTTATGGAAAGTATGTTCTAGAAATATTTTAGAAAGAGTACTTCAAAAAGTCATTTTTAAAAGGGGTAAAATAGTCTTTTCTTCATAAATGATGGGGTAAAGGACAACATTGTTGCCTGATTCTCCCTGCATCAGATCAAATCAAATATGCACCCAACACACTAACGTGAAATGTTCGTTTTCTCTTAATCATTTAAAAGATTTTGCCTTCTGGATATTCATATCCGTAAGTCAAATCACAAAGTTTTGAATATACAAGTCTGGAACTAATATGTCACTTATGGATTTGGTCATCTGAAAGCTTACCTGGACAGCATAAATGACCTTTCAGATGTCAAGATCCGTAAGCAAACATAAATGAGTTTTGGATCTCGATCCTTCACATCATTTTAGACATGGAAATCTAGAACTCGTAACTCACTTCTGGATATGGCCATCCGGAAGCTTAAATGAAGCACGGAAATGACTTTCCAGATATCTAAATCCAAAGTATATAACAACCACTTCCGAATTTCTACATCCATAAGAAAACATGAAGCGAAGGGCAATGTTGAATTTTTAAATTTATGTTGGGTGTATGTCTTAAATGATATGGTGAAGGGAGAAATTGTCAAAATTGTTTTGGAGGGAGGAAGAAACATCTGTTATGTTATGGGGCAAAGAGAAAAAAGGTAGTTGCAATGAGTGAAAGAAACAAAAAAAAAAATATTTTTTGAGTAAATGGTACAAAGAGCACTCATCTACACATTTACACCACCAAACTTTACTCATTTGACACTCTCACTCTCTCACGTTCACTCTCTACAGAACTCTCATCCTATTCACCTCTCTCTTTTCCACACACTCAATCTACTCTCATACAAAAAACTGCAGCTACCACACCTAAAAATGATACCACATCGCAGAGAAAACATGTAGTTCCACCAACTCGGGATATCATAAGATCTCCAGCTGGCACATACAAAATGGGTTGCACCTAACACCATAATCATGATGGGAAAAACTCTAGCTTTGGGACGCTGCTGCAGCCCCTGCGAAACCCTAGCTTTGGGATGTTGTTGTCGCCTCTACGAAACCCTAGCTTTGGAACACTGTTGCCGCCTCTGCGAAACCCTAACTTTGGGACGCTACTGCAAATGCAATTTTCACGTCTCGTCGATTAATTTCTGCTGATCGGATCTCTAGTATGTAAACGAACCAAAGCTATTGATACCACTTGATGGGAAAAACGCACGCGGAAACAACACACACAATCACAAATCAACTGCAGAAAAATAAACGACACAAAATTTAACGTGGTTCGGTCGCCAACTGCAACCTACATCCACACGGGCAACTATTAGGTTTACATTATATCCTGTTGCACACCAATTACAAGTACAATGATCTCTTTAAATAAAGATAAATAGAGATAATAA
>Ga0123342_1008595_pt1 | contig 12733 bp, 5 predicted proteins | sample Turbeawhitnodule_FD_89960 | JGI IMG/M metagenome (GOLD analysis project Ga0123342, IMG submission 89960) | Root nodule microbial communities of legume samples collected from Mexico - Turtle bean Mexico white nodule | ecosystem: Host-associated > Plants > Roots > Nodule | place: Mexico: Nepantla...
GGATTATATAATCCAGAAGTTTAGATTTGAGAGTAACTTTTGGATTATGTAATCTAGATACGCATTGAAAAAAAAAACCTTTCAGATTACATAATCTATAAACTAATCTTATATTAAAAAAGACTTCAGATTATATAATCCGGAATATTATAAAGGGACATTTTTAGAATACCAAATATTTATGGAGGTGAGAGAAGAATATATGGAGGTGCAAGAAGAAGAACCAGTGCAAAAAAACACTCTTCTTCTACCTTAACCATTACCATTGGATTGATCTTGAAGGCTAAGAAGAATATGTTTCAATGCCTTTTACCATTATCACATTCTTACTTACTTTTCTTCTTTATCTTATATTTCTTTTACAATTTCGTAATGAAAATAAAATAACCATTTTTTAAGAATATATTTTCAGAAAAAAATTATAAATGTGTTTATTAGTAAATTAGTATTAAAACAGCTTTTAAGTGCTATATTAATATAGTTAAAAACAATTTTAAAAAAATCACAACAACAAAATTAGTTAAATTATAAATGAGATAGTCAAATCAAGCTTCAATATTGAAGAGTTTGTCTTAGCTCAATTTGTTTACCTCCAAAACAACATCATTCATTTTTTTTATAATTCTTTTTAGGTAAATAAAACTTATAGAAATGAACAAAGTAAAAGCCTATAAATAAAAGTATGGAAAATGAAGCTGACTCAGACGCTCCTTAACTTCTTTTATCGTCTTGTCAACGTCCATCTCCCATTATTTCTTTTATCATCAAATTCAAAATGAACCATTCTTCGAAATCTTCCATTTTAGGTAAAATCAAAATTTTATCATATAATAAGTATTGATATTTTTATATAAAAAATTAAAAGTTACAGTCATAAGAAAAATAGCATCAATGCTATTTATATTACCATCTCTAAATTGTTCTTTTTACTTTGAAAACATTGAGGTGGGAGAAAAAAAAATCGTGACAAAAAAAAAAATGTAAACGGAAACAGAACCCTAAGCCCAAGAAAATGCTCCTTTTGTCCGTGCCAACTACTGGACCAGTGTTTACTTTTCGTCACCCGCAAAAGCTTTTAGTAATTTAAGCAAATGCATCAAATATCCCCCACAAATAATTTTGGAAGTCATACAGAAACAATTTGAACTTTTAAAAAACTACCAAATTGTTCCCAAGTTTAAAAAATCAGATTGGTTTTAATCTAAGTTAAACACTTCATTGAAAATGAATAAATACTAATGAAATTTACGTTCAATTTAGAATTTGTAATAGAAAGAGAAACCAACACACAGATCAAACACAAACAGAGAGAAGTTGCATGAAGAGAGTAATGAATGAAGAGTAGCATATTTGTGAAAGGCTTTGTAGGTAGTTGACTGAATATAGAGAAAAGTGAATAGAATATTATGGTGTTATGAAGCAAAGGACATTGGAATTGAGGAATTGAAGAAATGAAGAAAAAGTGGCAGTGAGTGAGATTGAAATGAAAGGATAAGGAGTTGAGAGGGCGTGCGTGTGTTCTTTGTTGGGAAAATGGATGGATGTGAAAGGTGGTTTCCAGCCAGCTGACATGAGAGTGACACAAGTACAATTGCCAACACCAAAACACAAACCCATTTTCACTCAAATAATTCATTTTTTTTATATCTAAAGATAAAAACACTTAATAATATATAAATAAATCGATTTTACAAGATTGAGTTAGACTTAAAATTTATCTCTTAATATAAGATCAAAGTCATTTAGAATTTATCTTAACAAGAGTTTGTTGGATTTATCAAGTCACTCGCTATCGGATCATTCATAAATATATATATAGTCACACATGAATTGCCAAACGCGAAAAAATAAGTTGGATATCCCATATCGACTAAAAAAAAAATTATAATATATAAGTAAATATAAAACTTATCTTATAAATTAATTTTGTAATATTGAATTAGACTTAAAATTTAATTCTTATTAATGGTAACATTTAATTTCTTACCACAAATATTTAATTTCTATATTTTTCTTCTTTGCCTAATAGGTAAAAAAATATAACAGATTAAAAGCTATACAATTTTGTTATGCTAGTGTCTTTCTAACAACAGTTTTGAATGATTAAGAATATTTATGATGGTTGTTATAGTCATGTTATTCATTGTATAACTTACTGCTCATTCATCTCTGGAACAAAATTTCCTTCCAACCAAGTTATTCCATTATGATAAACTTAGTTGGGAATTTAGTTTGAATATGAAATTTGGTGTTCATTTATTTTGAAATGTTTTGTTAAAAAATATATGTTGTGCTCTATAATTGGTTGATACTGTAAAAACCATATTGATAATGTAATGATTTTTTTAATAATTAAAAAATGATGTATTTTACAGCTAAGGAATTTTGAAGTCCGATAGGGAAGTGTCTTTTTCATTTTACAGGCTGTATATAGTATTTTTACTACACTTTTTTATTTGCTCATTGCTTCTAACGGTAAACTGGTTCAGAGAATCTCCTTAGGCTACGTTTGGTTGGACAAATTTTGGAAACAAAGAAGATGAGTGGATGAAAAACTTTCAACTTTTTCTTATCCTTCTATTGTTTAGATGGTTAATGTAGAATTTTTTTTTATCTAAACCATAGGAAGAAAATCGGGAAAACAACTAATAGTTAATATAAATGTTATAATATATTGCGCCTATTAATTAATTAAAAATTATGAAAAATCTACATATATTTAATCAAGGTAGAATGAACAAATCAAGCTATTGGTTCCTAAGTTAGTCATCGTTATTCAGTTGTACACAAAATAGTATTAAAAAATAACAATGACCAAAACAATTATTATTATTAAAATAAAAATAATATATATTTTATGAAATTTATTTATTTTAATTACATGTATAGTCTTTGTTAAATTAAATACTTTGAACATAAAAAAATTACATGTATTCATGATAAATAATAAATTTAAAATGTATTTCTTGTGAAATTTAATCATATATATGAAAATAAACATTTTCTTATTCATTACACATACCATTGTTAACTAACGCTCCTCTAAAAACACATGTATTTAAATGATTAAAAAAATGTTAAATCTTTGTTCTGATTTGATACAACATTTATATTTTTTATTTTCAGTATAAGATGTTTCAGTATTGAATTACACTAAAAAGATTGTTTTTTTTTCAACTGTTAATATGAAATATTTTAGAAACCTTCCAACTATATTACAAAATACTGATGATGTATGAGCATAACTCTTGAAAACAACAATGAGAAACAAAATCTATGTGCACACATATAATCCTGAAACCACTTCTTTCCCAATAGCATATAAACAATTTTGTTGGTCACCATTGTTATTAAAATACAGTAAAAAATGCAGCAGTAACAAATGGTAAGAACCTATGAACTGCAGCAGTAAAAAAAATGGCGACGAGGAGTTTTTTGATAGAGTAATAACATCTAAGAAGATATCTATGTAAAAGAGAAATGTTGATTTTTGTAGGTGAGAATAATTATTGATGAAACATGTCACATATCTCGATATGAAATGCATAGAGTCATAGGATATCTACTATTATCTTGTTGATCCCATTCTCCCAAGATATTAGGTCACACAGTTACCATATCGTATTGGAGCATGCATATGAATTAATTAAGTAATTTGAAGAACCACACTCGTAAGATCCAAATCTATCTAAAAACCTAAAACCAGGTTAACATTCACGTGCATCGCCATAGATTCAAGCTTTCCAGAAGTTACAGCTGAAAGTCCTAGAAATCCATGGCCAATTAATTGCAATGCCTAATTAATCTAAACGTTTCAATTTGAAGAAATATGCACGTGAAAGAAAAAAAGAGAATGGTACTTGAGAGTTAAATTGTTAGATGAAAAAGATTATGTTTATTCAAGTAGGGGTGGCTTTCTTAATAGTACAATGCCTATAACATAACAGTGACAACAATATATTAAAATTATTTATAATAGTAGTTGTAGTATAGTGATTGTGTCAACAATAAAGGATATATATATTATTGCAATATGATTAAAAAGAATGATGGTAACACCTATAGGCATATGGGGCTATATTGAATTTTGTAAACATGAAAATAAATGGACCAGGCATGGACGTGAAATAATAAACTGATGAACATAATTCATCGGTTAGAAAATAAAAGAATATGAAAAAAATAATATGAGAAGCATGAAATAGTTAAAATGAAAAGAGGAAATATTTGAAGGAAGGAGAAGGGTGACAGGTGAGTGATGTCATGTGATGTCGGAAGAGAAGGGCACGTAGGCAGCTCCCATGAATGCCGACAGATTAATATTTCCGATGACAGGTTGGTGTCCTAAGTCTATGGGTCCGTCCTCTCATCCTTTCTCATCTTCTATAATTATTCTTCTTCATGCACCATTCTCTCATCTTAATTTCTACCTTTCTTTCTCAACTTCATCTTAATTACTTCATTTTTTTCGTGTATTTTCTTATTTTACATTAACACATTAATTTTATATGAACAGAATCAGATGATGCGGTTCACTCTACTTCAATTGATAAAAATTGTTATTTTAATTAATATTGTTGTTCGAGATCTGACATCGACTAGGATAAAAACATTTTATTGTATATAAGTTGATGCAAACTTTATCTGATGAGTTGGTTTTGTAAGATTGAGTTAAGGTTAAGGTTTACTTTGTAACAATTGTTTAATATAAAATATTTTTTTTCATTTATTTGTGTAGAAAATAATATATATAATTAAAAAAAGAAATAAATAAAAAATAGTATTTTGATTATAGAAATTCATATTTTGTACTCTTTTCAAAACGAATAGATTAAAAAACAGGTAGGTCCCATGTGTGTGTTTCACATTTTCTACAATAAATGGAAAAGGAGGGGAAAAATATGTTGTATTATTTTGTGTTATTCCTTTCGTTTGTAAGAGTTGTATTTGTGAAAAAAAGTGTTATAGAAAAAGTAAAAGATAAAAAAGAGAAGAGAAGAGGGAGGGGGGGGTTAAAGTAAAAGTGAATGTGTGAAGATGATGGATGGAGAATGGGAAGTATTTGAAAGGCTTTCGAGAGTGAGACACCTCTTTTTCTGCAGACGGCTCATTGATGACCACATCCTCTTCTCCTCTCTTATCTTCAACTGCGACTTCAAACAAATTAATATTACTATCTTAATATAAAATGTCTTAAATTCAATTAATTAATTAATAAAATGTTAAAATAAAAACAGTATCTTACTTATACTTATTATCCATTGCGGTGGGTTATGTTATGACTTCATCATTCAATTCAATTCACTGCCTCCTCCTCTCAGCTACAATACTTGATTGTAGATCTTTCTCTCCCACACCAAATCCCAAATAAAACACTATATTTATTTTTTTATTTATTCATAACTTTATTTTATTTTCGTTTTAGACCAAGTGGAAACCGATATGGAATTTCACCACCACCAAGACCAGGAGGAGGAGGAGGAAGAAGAGGAGGAGGAGGAGGAAGAGGAGGAAATGGGATTCTCGGTGGCGGCGCCGGGTTACGACTCTTTCGGAAACGCGGCCGCCAGGTCTAAAATTACCTCCGCTGAGGGACTTCCGGCCACCGTCAACTCTGGTCGGAAAGGCGGCTCCACGGGGACGGTCAGATACAGAGAATGTCAGAAGAATCATGCCGTCAGCATCGGCGGCCACGCCGTCGATGGATGCTGCGAGTTCTTGGCCGCCGGAGAGGAAGGCACGTTGGAGGCCGTAATTTGCGCCGCCTGTAACTGCCACCGCAATTTTCACCGCAAGGAGATCGACGGGGAAATCAGCCCTTACCAGCTGCGCTCGCAGCCGCAGCCGCAACCGCTGCATCCTCAGTATCACCACCAATTCTCCCCTTACTACCACCGCGGGCCACCACCTTCTTCCGCGGGATACCTCCACCACCACCACCTTTTAACCCCTCCTGTGTCGCAGCATCGGCCTTTGGCGCTACCACCACTGGCTTCGGGAGGAGTGTTCAGTAGAGAAGAGGAGGACATGTCAAACCCCAGCTCGAGCGGCGGCGGTTTTGGTGGCGGTAGCGGCAGTGGAACGAAGAAGAGGTTTAGGACAAAATTCACGCAAGAGCAGAAGGATAAGATGCTGGCATTTGCGGAGAAGTTAGGATGGAGAATTCAGAAGCATGACGAAGCTGCTGTGGAACAATTCTGCGCTGAAACTTGTGTGAAGAGACATGTGCTCAAGGTCTGGATGCACAATAACAAACACACTCTCGGTAAGAAACCCTAATTTCCATTCTTCAATTTATCTCTTTGAATTTTTTGGTCTATATCATGAATTTTAGTCTGAATAGAAGGAAGTGAAGTGGAGTTATGATTACTTAATTAGTAATCTAAAATAATTTAAACCAATGGAGATCTGGTTAGGGTTAATTGAGACGCATTCTTCCCTCAGCAGCATGTTTTGATTTGATATATTTTTGCATATGATGCGATGATGATGAGATTTTGGTTGTTGGTGATTGTGGTTGTTATGTGTGTGTACTAGCTAATTCTGAGCAACGTTCAGCTGGGAATGGATCGAATCACTTGAACAGCTCCACCATAATTGCGAATTCAGAACTCTCTCCCAAGGGAGATTAACCACATAAAGAGAAAGAAGTATAAAGTTGGAAGTTGATGATGATGGAAGGGTTTGCAATTGTTGATGATGATGATGATGATGGTGAGGTAGGGGAGTATGCAACGGAAGTATGGGGATGAGCGCAGAGAATAATTAGCAACAGTGGTTGTATTTATGGTGCGTGGAATGCAAGTGCAAAGCTGTTTTAAGTTACTACTTTGCTTTGTTTCTTCACATTTGTCGTCTTCTATTCCTGTTTTTCCTCCCTAACACCACCCTACTTTTATTCTCCTTTCTCTCTCATATTAATGTCTTCACTTCTTCATCACTTCTTCATCACTTCTGCACCTCAAACTTCACAAACCATTTAATAATCACTCTAACCTTCTCATTCAACCTTCATCCCACCTTTCAACTCTTCACCTTATTTTCACTTCATTTCTGTTTGCTTAATCTATTTTTACTTTTACTCATCACTCATCAAAAACAGTGTTTGCTCCATTTATCATTCGGAATGCTAATTTAAATCTTATTCCCGCATGTGTGAAAAAGCGAGAAAGTAATCCCAACACTATGAGTGGGCGTTTCACGCGGCAAACTCGTACACTGTTTGCCTGTTGCGTCGCAGATCACAGGCTTGCAGACCAGACATGCAGGCTTTTTCTGATTTTGATAACACTGCACCACGTTAATGCTGCTCTGTGCACTTTTCCTTAACTACTGTTTTTTTCTTTAACTTTCTCGTTAACTATCTTCAACCATTTCTCTTTTTTTAACCACACCACTACTCACAAAAAACTTTAGGTTTATTTTCGAACGCTGTTACTCGCTAAACTTGCTGTATATATATTTATACACAAACATGCTACCATTTCTACTTAGGATAATCATCTTTTCAGTTCATGAGTTGAAAATGCATTAAAAGCTTATACATATATGTAATGCCAGTGCAGACATTAACAAGACTGAACTTTATTTGTAATAACTTCCTACCATACGTGTTTCTTAACTGTTCCTTTTCTTTTCAGTTTATATGCGTATAATCTCCACTGTTGGCAAGCTTTTTTATGCATAAAGACCATTTTTGAGAATGCTGTTTTTTCTCGTCTTTTGAAATGAAAAGGCAAAGGGTGAAAATGATTTTGATTTTGATTGGGGTATTTACTGATTTTTTTGGTGCCCTTTTACTGTATTTAACATATGAAACATGAATTTACTGGAAACTCTCTGGAGTGAGAATAAACAAGACAGTCTATCAAAAACTAAGTTTTCAATTTTATTTTTTTTGGTTACTGCTTCCTTGTGAATGGTCCTGTAGAACTTTAATGGTGAGTTTGAAATATACTCAATAACAATTTTTAGATGGTATTAATAAATACTATTTGAAGAATTATTAGTTAAAAAAAAAACTTTTTTATTAAAATAACTATGAAGTTGTACTAGTAATATTTTTTAAATTGTTTATGGATATCTTTGAGATGAAAAAACCCATTAGTATTCTTCTTTTTTAAAATATAATTTAATATTCAATCATAATAAAACCAATTTTTACAACAAATTCAGATACTTTTTTAACCATGGCAAATACTTCTCAAGTTTTATAAATGTCTAACATTTAACTTATCAAGTTTGTTAAACTTCTCCTTCCTGAATCATTGCATGTATTTTTATTCACAAAGTTCGAGTATAATACTTGCATCAACTTGATTGTTAATTATTGTAATTAATTAGTTAAATTGAGAAATTTCAATTGAGACAAATTTGATGCATCCTATGACCTTTTCTCTCTCTTGAACAGCTTTTCTGATTGGTTGGTTTTAAATTTCTTAAAAAATAATTGGTATCAATTAAAACTATTCACATGAAATAGTCTGCCATTATTCAGAGTGGCACAGGATTCTCTTGTGTGCTGTAAAAAGCATAAAAAGATGCAATCAATAGTGAATTCCAAACTAAATACATTAAAAGGTTGATTTTATATACAATTTTCCCAGCCATATGTCTACGCCTGGGTTGTTGTAATTTCATCTTATATGGGAAAACGTAGAATTCTTTTATTAAACAGAAACAATTTCACATGTTGATGATAGAAATAGATAAAATTTTAAAAATTATTAAAATAATTTATATCAAAATAATATAATTTTATTATGAAAAAATTATATCAAAGTTATATGAATTCAGTTTAAAAAGTGATATAATTCTAATATAATCAAATTTCAACTCAAATCTATTTTCATAATTTTTAAAATTACAATAAATAATGTGTGGAATTATACCTGATTGATAAAAGAAAAATCTAAAACATAATAAATTTGTACTTGGATTTCTAAGGACATGCAACTGTCGGCAAAACTATCAAGTGTAGTGCTGAATCAACTTAACTACCATATCTAAAGCTCAACTAAATTTTACTGGCACCCCTTTAAATTGAGTAGTACTATGTACATTTGTAACCAAATTAATTTCTTGTGGTGGTCTATGAATGCACTGGGGTTGGTTTACTAAATCAACCACCATTACTAATTCTAGAATGATTAGTTCACACAAATTATTACCATTTTAACTGACTCTATTCTTAATGTTTAAGGTGAATGTTGCTTAATTAGATTTTAAAAGAAGTATTAAACATGTCAACACAAAAATTAAATAGTTTATTAAATATTCCAACTAAAATTGAAACACACTCTTGCTAGCTGTTCTTCTTCTTAAGCAAAGATGTCCTATCTTTATTTAATGTAAAATGGTGCACAGATAAAGTTATGATTGACGGTTGATTTCTTTAAGCATGTTATCCATACAAGGATATATTTCATGGAAGAAAAAAAAAAAAAACTCTGGTGGGTGTGCTTCTCCAGATAAGGTAATAGAAATGAAGGTTATATTTAATAAATTTTCATGTGTTATAATGTAAAATTAACTTTTATTTTTAATTTAAATTTTATATTTTGAGATATTTATAGTAAAAAAATTAATAAAATAAGTCGTTACTGTATTATAATATTATTATAGTTTGATAAGTAAATATTCTTCTATTTGATTTCATATTAAAAATTTGTCTAACACGTAAAACTAAAATTTTAAATTTACACTAAAGACAAAAATTAATTTCAATTAATAAAAACATATTTAATTTTTCATTGGATAAATAAATAACAGAAGCATGTCTTCTTACCCTCTTGATGTGCAACTCTTTAAAACTTTAATAAAGATGATCACCAGCCAGCCATATATCCTTATTTGTGGTCTGTGAAAAATTCCAGACAAAATAATTGATTTAATTTCATCACGTTCAGAATTCATTGAATCCATAGCACCGGACAAATCCCAGAGGAACATGAATGGAATGAAGGAACTTATTACTAAACTTATTTTATGTTTTATAGGACTGTGTACATATATAAAAAAATTTGCATCAAAATACATGAGATGTGATTTTTTTTTTTCATAATAACTCCAAATTCACATAAATGCGCTTCGGAATGGACAAGAAGAAAACCAAAATGTGGCAGAGATAAAATACAACACATGATTAAGGATAAAGTTACTCAGAACCATTAACACTATCCATAGCAACATCGGTGAAAGGAGTAATAGCAATAAATGTTTTTAACTTCATATGCTTCCTTGCTATCCAGGAGAATGTTATATCAATTTTCAATGCATTTTTTTAAAACTTTTAATTGTAAAAGATAATTACTAGTATTTTCTTAGGTAGTATATTAAAATAGAAAAATTAATATTAATATAAAAAAATCAAAATAATAAATAAAGTGAGAAATAATATATTAAAAAATTATAAATGATTTTCATTTGAAAAAAAGTTGATTACATTCTTAATTTGCATTCTACCAATGCATATAAAGAAAAATAAAGTGTTATATATTTACATGTTTTTAATGCAATGAATTTTTTAATTAAGATCACATGCTTAAAATCAGTTTTTTAAGAATTGATATTGATTCACACAACTAGAATCATTTAAAAAAGTACAAAATTAAAATATATTAGACTAAAGAAATGGATCCCAAGTCACGTTTGGTATGTAAGTGCATGTCATGAATTTTGGCTATGGTAACTCAGAACAACTTTGATGAACTAAAAATGATTTGACTAAAACTTTTTTTCTTTATCTCTAGCACGAATAGTTACTACGTGGTGTGAAAATATTTTATAGGTGAAGCTGACTTTATAACACTATTGAAAATTTTGGTGCATTTGCGTAACGAAACATGTGTGTGTGAAAGTCAACGAAAGAAGCTCTTGTTGTTGAACGTGGTGTCGGGGAAGGAGCGAGACAATACACAGAGACAATAGTTTTGCGTTGATTTGTGAATTTGAGTGCATGCATTAAATGAAAGTGTTAGTTTGACTTCAAATCTCAAGGTGAGATGCTATTCTACACCAGTTGGTCAAATCAAAACTCCAACTTTTTGTTTCTGATTGAACCTGATCATTGCATTGGTTATGATTTTTAACACAATTTTAACCATTTAACGTTTAAATATCAAGTGTAAATAAACTGACACAGCTTTTGTATATTCTTTTGAAAGTACATGCACAGTGATAATATGGTATTGGTGATGATAAATATTTTCTGCATAAAATAACTGGTTTCCCCATAGACCCTTTAAGCATGTCAATATGTTTTAAAAAAAACGTATATATAAAGGATAAGAAGAGTGCTAATATGTTAAAAATCTTCCATCAAATTACTTAAGGGAGAAATATTTATTTTAATAATAGTGCAGTTTTCAAAATAACATTTTCATAAGAATAAAATATCTGACAATTTCTATTCCAATCTCTCTGTCAATGGATACGGAGAAGTGGAATATAAACGTATTAATACATTTGTTTTACCTTTCTCTCTTCCCTCAAATTACTGCATGCAACCATATGATCTTCTCTGTATAATCTTCATTATCATATCAATCATTCAGAATGTTTTTACATTATGGTCCACACATCACTGTAGAGTTGGGTTGAATAAAAATACAAACACGCAGTTAATTGTTAGAAGAAAATGGATTTGAAAGATGCCAAGTTTGTTTACCTTTTTTCTTTTTACCAATAACTGCTTTGCTGTAATTTATGTTCTTGACCCAGTTTTATTTTGTTGCCGGGGGTTGGGGGATTGGAAATTGTTTTACTTTTTTGATGTACTAGATTCTGAAATGTGATGGTTGAAAATTAATAATTGAGACAGAGTTCTGGGTTTTTTGACAGATAGAGATTTAGAGAATGGGCCAAAATGACCTACTTGATATGAACCATAGCACATCAACAGTACTGAAGATGGACCAAGAGAACCTTTTTTTTTTATCTTATCTTAATCTGACCAACTGTCAGATCATGTCAGAGCCATTTAGTTAGTCCCTATGCATTAGTTTCCTCCAAATTGAAAATGAGAGGGGACCATTAGGTAAAAAGTTTCATTATATTTTTCCAAAAGATTTTGTTATAAACTTTTTTTTTGTCTTTCAGTGGAAATAATATTTTGTTGTGTTTTTTAATGTTTTAAAGTATGAAAAGTGGGGTAGATGATACTAAGATTCCTAACAAAATTTCACATGGTACTCTTTTATGGGCACTGCACAAAAGAAATGAGAGAATTTTTGTAAGCAGTAAAATGGAGAGAACACCAATGCTATGAAACAGAATGTTAGGATATGTTGGGACCCTATAAAAATTAGTTTATATAATAATGTTTTGCTGCATACTCTTGTTTAATCTTACTACCCTACAAATCATTTAGTTTTTTTTTTGCTAAATAATTATTAAAATGATTGATTAGAATTTAAAATGTTCTATAGGAAAGCCCTGCAAAACCAGTTTTTTTTGGATGAATGAAAAATGAAATACTTCTGTTTTAACTTTGATTTTTCATTCTTGAATGCTTTTAGACTTTAAATGTTAAACATGCATAGTTGTTAATCTAAATCAAGTTACAAAGGTGAATTTTTTTAGATGTAATTTATTCTGTCCCTTTGCAAAAAAAAAAAAAAAACTGTTGAAAACAAGGTTTTTTGTTTTTTTTTTTTTTTTTTTTTTTTTTTTTTTTTTTTTTTTTTTTTTTTTTTTTTTTTTTTTTTTTTTTTTTTTTTTTTTGTTATATATA
>Ga0123342_1008596_pt1 | contig 12733 bp, 14 predicted proteins | sample Turbeawhitnodule_FD_89960 | JGI IMG/M metagenome (GOLD analysis project Ga0123342, IMG submission 89960) | Root nodule microbial communities of legume samples collected from Mexico - Turtle bean Mexico white nodule | ecosystem: Host-associated > Plants > Roots > Nodule | place: Mexico: Nepantla...
AACTCAGTAGACACGGTGAAGAACGTCTGGTAAAAATTTCGGACCAAAATACCCAAGGAGTAAGGCGTAGTAAGTCACAGACCGAGGGTGAACAAAACTGGTTTTCCGAAAACAAAACGCCTTTCTTTTCTCCCCCGTATCTTCTTTTTTTGATTTTTTTTATGGACGTGCCTCCTTACCTGGGTGCAAACAACATATGAAAGTACTTGTGTGAATTTTTTCAGCACAATACGGACCCAGAATAAAATTTTAGAAAGTAGGGTGAAATTTCACAAGTTTCGGTAAAGCTTAGCCTTGGTTTGCACAAAATTTCTTAAAAATTCTCCCGAAATGGTTTTTTGCTGAAATTCCACGTAAGAATCTCCACTGAATTTGGGAAAAAAGGCAAAAAATTTCAGGTCAAACGGATGAGTATTCGCCCACGAAAAAATCAAACAGTTTCACACACAAACGAACCTTCCTTTCAGTCCTGGCAGTGATGAATAAAAAATTTATTGCCAATCCTGTGGGACGAATCCGGGGCTCAAATCCCATCCAAAACTTAGTAGACACGGTGAAGAACGTCTGGTAAAAATTTCGGACCAAAATACCCAAGGAGTAAGGCGTAGTAAGTCAGAGACCGAGGGTGAACAAAACTGGTTTTCCGAAAACAAAACGCCTTGCTTTTCTCCCCCGTATCTTCTTTTCTGATTTTTTTTATGGACGTGCCTCCTTACCTGGGTGGAAACAACATATGAAAGTACTTGTGTGAATTTTTTCAGCGCAATACAGATCCAGAATAAAATTTCAGAAAGTAGGGTGAAATTTCAGAAGTTCCGATAGAGGATAACCTTGGTTTGCACAAAATTTCTTAAAAATTCTCCCGGACTGGTTTTTTCCTGAAATTCCACGTAAGAATCTCCACTGAATTTGGGACAAAAGGCGACAAATTTCAAGTCAACCGAATGAGTATTCGCCCACGATCAAAATCAGACAGTTTCCCACACAAACGAACCTTCCTTTCAGTCCTGGCAGTGATGAATAAAAAATTTATTGCCAATCCTGTGGGACGAATCTGGGGCTCAAATCCCAGCCAAAACTCAGTAGACACAGTGAAGAACGTCTGGTAAATATTTCAGACCAAAATACCCAAGGACTAAGGCGTAGTAAGTCTCAGACCGTGGGTGCACAAAACTAGTTTTCCGAAAACAAAACATCCTGGCTTTTCTCCCCTATATGTTCTTTTTGTGATTTTTTTATGGACGTGCCTCCTTACCTGGGTGCAAACAACATATGAAAGTACTTGTGTGAATTTTTTTCAGCGCAATACGGACTCAGAATAAAATTTCAGAAAGTAGGGCGAAATTTCACAAGTTTCGGTAGAGGATAGCCTTGGTTTGCACAAAATTACTTTAAAATTCTCCCGAAATGGTTTTTTTCCTAAAATTCAACGTAAGAATCTCCACTGAATTTGGGACAAAAGCCAACAAATTTCAGGTCAAACGGATGAGTATTCGCCCACGAAAAAAATCAAACAATTTCGCAAACAAACGAAACTTCCTTTCCGTCCTGGGACGAATTTATTGCCAATATTCTGGGATGAATCTGGGGCTCAAATCCCAGCCAAAACTCAGTAGACACGGTGAAGAACGTCTGGTAAAAATATCAGACCAAAATACCCAAGGAGTAAGGCGTAGTAAGTCCCAGACCGATGGTGAACAAAACTGGTTTTCTGAAAATAAAACGTCTTGGCTTTTCTCCCCCGTATCCTCTTTTTGTGATTTTTTTATGGACGTGCCTCCTTACCTGTGTGCAAACAACATATGAAAGTACTTGTGTAAATTTTTTCAATGCAATACAGACCCAGAATAAAATTTCAGAAAGTAGGGCGAAATGTAACAGGTTTTGGTAGAGGATAGCATTGGTTTGCACAAAATTTCTGAAATATCCTCCCGAAATAGTTTTATCCTGAAATTCCACTTAGGAAAATCCACTAAATCTTGGACAAAAAGCGACAAATTTTAGGTTAAATGGATGAGTATTCACCCACGAAAAAAATCAAACAGTTTCGCACACAATCGAACCTTCCTCTCAACCATTTGCATTGATGAATAAAAAATTTAATGTCAATCTTGTGGGACGAATCTGGGGCTCAAATCTCAACCAAAACTCAACACAAACATTGACGAACGTGTGGTAAAAAATTTAGTCCAAAATACCCAAGGAGTAAGGCGTACTTAGTCCCAGACCGAGAGTGAACAAAACTAGTTTTCCGGAAACAAAACGTCCTGACTTTTCTTCCCCGTATCTTCTTTTTGTGATTTGTTTATGGATGTGCCCCCTCACCTGGGTGCAAACAACATATTAAAGTACTTGTGTGAATTTTTTCAGCGCAATACGGACCCGGAATAAAATTGCAGAAAGTAGGGCGAAATGTAACAAGTTTTGGTAGAGGATAGCGTTGGTTTGCACAAAATTTCTGAAATATCCTCCCGAAATAGTTTTTTCTTGAAATTCTACTTAAGAAAATCCACTGAATTTTGGACGAAATGCGACAAATTTTAGGTCAAATGGATGAGTATTCACCCACGAAAAAAATCAAACAGTTTCGCGCACAGTCGAACCTTCCTTTCAGCCATTTGTATTGATGAATAAAAAATTTAATGCCAATCTTGTGGGACGAATCTGGGGCTCAAATCTCAACCAAAACTCAACACAAACAGTGACGAACGTGTGGTAAAAAATTTAGACCAAAATACCCAAGGAGTAAGGCGTACTTAGTCCCAGACCGAGAGTGAACAAAATTGGTTTTCCGGAAACAAAACGTCCTGACTTTTCTTCCCGGTATCTTCTTTTTGTGATTTGTTTATAGATGTGCCTCCTCACCTGGGTGCAAACAACATATGAAAGTACTTGTGTGAATTTTTTCAGCGCAATACGGACCCGGAATAAAATTGCAGAAAGTAGGGCGAAATGTAAAAAGTTTTCGTAGAGGATAACGTTGGTTTGCACAAAATTTCTGAAATATCCTCCCGAAATAGTTTTTTCCTGAAATTCCACTTAAGAAAATCCACTGAATTTTGGACAAAACGCGACAACTTTTAGGTCAAATGGATGAGTATTCACCCACGAAAAAAATCAACAGTTTCGCACACAATCGAAGCTTCCTTTCAGCCATTTGCATTGATGAATAAAAAATTTAATGCCAATCTTGTGGGACAAATCTGGGGCTCAAATCTCAACCAAAACTCAACACAAACAGTGACGAACGTGTGGTAAAAAATTTAGACCAAAATACCCAAGGAGTAAGGCCTACTTAGTCCCAGACCGAGAGTGAACAAAATTGGTTTTCCGGAAACAAAACGTCCTGACTTTTCTTTCCGGTATCTTCTTTTTGTGATTTGTTTATGGATGTGCCTCCTCACCTGGGTGCAAACAACATATTAAAGTACTTGTGTGAATTTTTTCTGCGCAATACGGACCCGGAATAAAATTGCAGAAAGTAGGGCGAAATGTAACAAGTTTTCGTAGAGGATAACGTTGGTTTGCACAAAATTTCTGAAATATCCTCCCGAAATAGTTTTTTCCTGAAATTCCACTTAAGAAAATCCACTGAATTTTGGACAAAACGCGACAAATTTTAGGTCAAATGGATGAGTATTCACCCACGAAAAAAATCAAACAGTTTCGCACACAATCGAACCTTCTTTTCAGCCATTTGCATTGATGAATAAAAAATTTAATGCCAATCTTGTGGGACGAATCTGGGGCTCAAATCTAACCAAAACTCAACACAAACAGTGACGAACGTGTGGTAAAAAATTTAGACCAAAATACCCAAGGAGTAAGGCGTACTTAGTCCTAGACCGAGAGTGAAGAAAACTGGTTTTCCGGAAACAAAATGTTCTGACTTTTCTTCCCCGTATCTTCTTTTTGTGATTTGTTTATGGATGTGCCTCCTCACCTGGGTGCAAACAACATATGAAAGTACTTGTGTGAATTTTTTCAGCGCAATACGTACTTGAAATAAAATTGCAGAATGTAGGACAACATTTCACAAGTTTTGGTAGAGATAGCCTTGGTTCGCACAAAATTTTTGAAAAATCCTCCCGAAATAGTTTTTTCCTGAAATTCTACGTAAGAATCTCCACTAAATTTGGGACAAAACACGACAAATTTCAGGTCAGGCGGATGATTATACACCCACGAAAAAAATCAAACAGTTTCGCACAGAAACGAACCTTCCTTTTTGCCCTGGCAGTGATGAATAGATATTTATTTCCAATCTTGGGGGATGAATCTGGGGCTCAAATCTCTGCCAAAACTCAGAAGACCCAGTGACGAACCTCTGGTAAAAATTTCATACCAAAATACCCAAGGAGTGAGGCATAGTAAGTCTCAGACCGAGAGTGAACAAAACAGGATTTTCAATAACAAAACGTCCTGGCTTTTCTTCCCCGTATCTTCTTTTTGTGATTTGTTTATGGACGTGACTCCTTACCTTGGTGCAAACAACATATAAAAGTACTAGTGTGAATTTTTTCAGCGCAATACGGACCCGGAATAAAATTGCAGAAAGTAGGTCGAAATTTCACAAGTTTTGGTAGAGGATGGCCTTGGTTCGTACAAAATTTCTGAAAATTCCTCCTGGAATAGTTTTTTCCTGAAATTTCACTTAAGAATCTCCACTGAATTTAGGACAAAACGCGACAAATTTCAGTTCAAACGGATTAGTATTCACCCACGCATAAAACAATTAGTTTCGCACACAAACGAACCTTTCTTTCAGCCTAACAGTGATGAATAAAAATTGATTGCCAATCTTGTGGGACAAATCTCGGGCTCAAAGCTCAGCCAAAACTCAACATACACAGTGACGAGCGTCTGGTAAAAATATCAGAGAAAAATACCCAATGAGTAAGGCGTAGTAAGTACCATACCGAGAGTACACAAAACTAGTTTTCCGAAAACAAAACTTCCTGCCTTTTCTTCTCCGTATCTTCTTTTTTGTGATTTGTTTATGGACGTGCCTCCTTACCTGGGTGCAAACAACATATGAAAGTACTTGTGTGAATTTTTTAGCGCAATACGGACCCGGAACAAAATTGCACAAAGTAGGGCGAAATTTCACAAGTTTTGGTAGAGGATAGCGTTGGTTTGCAAAAAAATTCTGAAAAGTCCTCCCATAATAGTTTTTCCTAAAATTTAACGTAAGAATATCCACTAAATTTGTGACAAAACGGGACAAATTTTAGGTCAAACGGATGAGTATTCATCCATAAAAAAAATCAAAATGTTTCGCACATAAATCAAAATTGCACAAAGTAGGGCGAAATTTTACAAGTTTTGGTAGAGGATAGCCTTGGTTTGCACAAAACTTCTGAAAAATCCTCCCGAAATAGTTATTTCTTGAAATTCCACGTAAGAATATCCACTAAAAATTTGGGACAAAACGCGACAAATTTCAGGTGAAACGATGAGTATTCACCCACGAAAAAATCAAATAGTTTCGCACACAAACGAACCTTCCTTTCAACCCTGGCAATGATGAATAAAAAATTTATTACCAATCTTGTGGGACGAATCTGGGGCTCAAATTTCAGCCAAAACGCAACACACACAGTGACGAACGACTGGTAAAAATTTCAGACCAAAATACCCATGGAGTAAGGCGTAGTAAGTCCCAGACCGATAGTGAACAAAACGGGTTTTCCGAAAACAAAAGGTCCTGGTTGTTCTTCCCCGTATCTTCTTTTTGTGATTTCTTTATGGACGTGCCTCCTTACCTGGGTGCAAACAACATATGAAAGTACTTGCGTGAATTTTTTCAGCGCAATACGAACCCGGAACAAAATTGCAGAAAGTGGGCGAAATTTCACAAGTTTTGGTATACGATAGCCTTGGTTTGTACAAAATTTGTGAAAAATCCTCCCGAAATAGTTTTTCCTGAAATTCCACCAAAAAACCTACACTGAATTTGTGACAAAATGCGACAAATTTCAGGTCAAACGAATGAGTATTCACCCAAGAAAAAAAATCAAACAGTTTCGCACACAAATGAACCTTCCTTTCAGCCCTGGAAGTGATGAATAAAAAATATAATTCCAATCTTGTGGGACGAATATAGGGCTCAAATCTCAGCCAAAACTCGACAGACACAGTGAAGAACTTCTGGTAAAAATTTCAGACCAAAATACCTAAGGAATAAGGCGTAGTAAGTCCCAGACCGAGAATGAACAAAACTGGTTTTCCAAAAACAAAACGTCCTGGATCTTCTTCCTCGTCTCTTGTTTTTGTGATTTCTTTATGGACGTGCCTCCTTACCTGGGTGCAAATAACATATGAAAGTACTTGTGTGAATTTTTTCAGCGCAATACAGACCCAGAATAAAATTGCAGAAAGTAGGGCAAAATTTCACAAGTTTTGGTAGAGGATAGCCTTGGTTTGCACAAAATTCTTGAAAAATCCTCCCAAAATAGTTTTTTCCTGAAATTTGTTGCGTTTTGTCCCAAATTCATTGGAGATTCTTAGGTGGAATTTCAGGAAAAAACTATTTCGGTGGCATTTTTCAGGAATTTTTTGCAAACCAAGGCTATCCTCTACAAATATTTGTGAAATTTCGCCCTACTTTCTGCAATTTTATTCCGAGTCCGTATTGCGCTAAAAAAATTCACATAAGTACTTTCATATTTTGTTTGCACCCAGGTAAGGAGGCACGTCCATAAACAAATCACAAAAAGAAGATGCGGGGAAGAAAATCCAGGACGTTTTGTTTTCAGAAAACAAGTTTTGTTCACTATCAGTCTTGGACTTACTACGCCTTACTGCTTGGGTATTTTGGTCTAAAGTTTTAACCAGACGTTCGTCACAGTGTCTGTTGAGTTTTGGCTTAGATTAGGCCCCAGATTCGTCCCACAAGATTGGCAATAATTTTTTTATTCATCACTGCTAGAGTTGAAAGGAAGGTTCGTTTGTGTGCGAAACTGTTTGATTTTTTTCGTGGGTGAATACTCATCCCTTTGTCCTGAAATTGTCGTCTTTTGTCCCAAATTCAGTGCAGATTCTTACGTTGAATTTCAGGAAAAAAACTATTTCAGGAGTATTTTTCAGAAATTTTGTGCAAACCAAGGCTATGCTCTACCAAAACTTGTGAAATTTCGCCCTACTTTCTGCAATTTTGTTCTGGGTCCGTATTGCGCTGAAAAAATTCACACAAGTACTTTCATATGTTGTTTGCACCCAGGTAAGGAGGCACGTCCATAAACAAATCACAAAAAGAAGATACGAGGAAGAAAAGCCAGGACGTTTTGTTTTCGGAAAACCAGTTTTGTTCACTCTCGGTCTAGGACTTACTACGCCTTACTCCTTGGGTATTTTGGTCTGAAATTTTTACCAGACGTTTGGCACTGTGTCTGTTGAGTTTTGGCTGAGATTTGAGCCCCAGATTCGTCCCACAAAATTGGCAATAAATTTTTTACTCATCACTGCCAGGGCTAAAAGGAAGGTTCATTTGTGTGCGAAACTGTTTGATTTTTTTCGTGTGTGAATACTCATTCGTTTCACCTGAAATATGTCGCATTTTGTCCCAAATTCAGTGGAGATTCTTACGTGGAATTTCAGGAAAAAACTATTGTGGGAGGATTTTTCAGAAATTTAGTGCAAACCAAGGTTATCCTCTACCAAAACTTGTGAAATTTCGCCCTACTTTCTGCAATTTTATTCTGGGTCCGTATTGCGCTGAAAAAATTCACACAAGTACTTTTATATGTTGTTTGCACCCAGGTAAGGAGGCACATCCATTAAAAAATCACAAAAAGAAGATACGGGAAAGAAAATCCAGGACGTTTTGTTTTTGGAAAACCAGTTTTGTTCACTCTCGGTCTGGGACTTACTACGCCTTACTCCTTGGGTATTTTGGTCTGAAATTTTTACCAGACGTTCGGCACTGTGTCTGTTGAGTTTTGGCTGAGATTTGAGCCCCAGATTCGGCCCACAAAATTGGCAATATATTTTTTATTCATCACTGCCAGGGCTGAAAGGAAGGTTCGTTTGTGTGCGAAACTGTTTGATTTTTTTCGTGGGTGAATACTCATCCGTTTGACCTGAAATTTATCGCCTTTTGTCCCAAATTCAGTGGAGATTCTTACGTGGAATTTCAAGCAAAAACTATTTCAGGAGGATTTTTCATAAATTTTTTTCAAACCAAGGCTATCCTCTACCAAAACTTGTGAAATTTCGCCCTACTTTTTGCAATTTTATTTCGGGTTCGTATTGCGCTGAAAAAATTCATACAAGTACTTCCATATGTTTTTTTACACCCAGGTAAGGAGGCACGTCCATAAACAAATCACAAAAAGAAGATACGGGGAAGAAAATCCAGGACGTTTTGTTTTCGAAAAACCAGTTTTTTTCACTCTCGGTCTAGGACTTACTACGCCTTACTCCTTGGGTATTTTGGTCTGAAATTATTACTCAACGTTCGTCACTGTGTCTGTTGAGTTTTGGCTGAGATTTGAGCCCCAAATTCGTCTCACAAGATTGGCTATAAATTTTTTATTCATCACTGCCAGGGCCGAAAGGAAGATTCGTTTGAGTGGGAAACTGTTTGATTTTTTTCGTGGGTGAATACTCATCCGTTTGTCCTGAAATTTTTCGCGTTTTCTCCCAAATTCAGTGGAGATTCTTACGTGGAATTTCAGGAAAAAACTATTTCGGGAGGATTTTTCAGAAATTTTGTGCAAACCAAGGCTATCATCTACCAAAACATGTGAAATTTCGCCCTACTTTCTGCAATTTTATTCCGGGTCCGTATTGCGCTGAAAAAATTCACACAAGTACTTCCATATGTTGTTTGCACCCAGGTAAGGAGGCACGTCCATAAACAAATCACAAAAAGAAGATACGGGGAAGAAAATCCAGGACGTTTTGTTTTCGGAAAACCAGTTTTGTTCACTCTCGGTCCGGGACTTACTCCGCCTTACTCCTTGGATATTTTTGTCTGAAATTTTTACCATGAAAAGTACTTCTACTATTTTTGTACTTATTTTACAATATTTTTTAATATTCTTGCACCAGCCTGAAAGATACACAACATCATTCAATAACAAAAACAAAAGACAAAATATTTCACCATGCAACTACGTTATCTTCTTAATATTACTATAAAGATAGGATTGCTTAATTATTAGCCCAAGCAAAACAATAACAAGATTTTGGTTATAGATGCACAAAACATTCAGTATTCTAATATTCGAAATTGGACTCGAAAATCAACATCGCAAAACAAATCATGGAAAAGAAATAAAAGAATATATGAAGTAGGAAGTAATTGCTTATAACAAACATTCGGAGAAATAAACTCTCGTCACAAATCTTGAATGCAGAAAATGGATTCGATTGAAAATGAAGGATGAGATTAAATTGATGTCACTAAAGATTTTTTTAAAACATGTAATTCATTAATTCTTATCATCAAAGATAATGGATGTAATTCTTAATTTATCCATGAGAGTCAACACATTTGGTTGAATCTTCTGGTTATGGGTTTGCATTCAGATTTATCTTACAAGGTAATGAACTTTCTCTTAATCTAAAACATTTTCTCCACCAAAACAATAAAGAAATTCTTAATTTTGACAACAAAAACCAACTGGAAATATTATTTTTTCATGTTCAAGGATTGTCATTTTCGAGCAATATGTTTTGATATGCTTATCCTGCAAATTTTTTAATCATACACAAAACAACGACTCGATCATTGTTAAATTTAGTTATAAATGCTTACTTTGGTTGTCAAATAGATTTGAATGAATCCTTTAGGATTTTTCTTCAATCATCACAAAATTCATTATCTAATTTCATGAGTAAAAATCTATAATCATCAACAAAAACAATTAGAGGTATCTAAAGTAGAATCGTCCCAAATCGCAAAGAGATACTAATCTTCTTTACTATTTCTTCAACTGTTACATATACACATTCTTATCCCTTAAACAATACATGTATACTTCATCAAAGTTTAAAAGATTGATTTGAAAAATGCTAATAATGTTACTTAACGTTGTTTTATTCATAAACTCAAACTCAAATTTCTTTAGGTGAAAATTTACTAAAAATCACATTTGTCTTTTATCACCCAACATGAATTCATTCATGCAAGAGATATATATAAATACAGGTTACAATCAATTCCTTTTGTCATCTCCAAAGCTTCACACACAAAGAATAAACTAAAGAAACTATGTTTCCTCTAACACAACTCATTCTCCTAGCTCTCCCTAGTCTCATTAATCTACTTCCTACGCACCACCTTAATGTTTTCATTAACACACTACTTTAGTTGAAAAACCAACCAATACATCAACATGTTGAAGATGCACCTATAATTGATAAAACAAGCATAAAGGGTATTGTGTTTGACATAGCAACGTGATTGAATGGGCAATTTCAGAACTTGTGTGATATCTAAGAGTGATGGAAAGTGTTGAAGAGGAGCTAAAACATGTGGTTGGAATGAAGAAGCTGGTGGAGGAGATTGATTTACCAAAACTAAGTTATTTGAATATGGTCGTGAAGGAGATGAATATAAATTAGATATAATTATTGATATATGACCAAATTAATCAGTGTCAAAAATAAAAATTGAAAATTCAACATTCTAAGTTTTCACATAATTTTTCTTTACCTCAACTACACCTTAAATAGTTCTATAGAACTTTGTAATTGCATTTAGTAATTCTTAATCAAGTCTGAAAAGTACTTTTTTACTTACTTATCCTCCTTTATATTGCTTTATAATATAAATAGAATTACACAATTCCCTTTTCTAAAAGAAAAACGCAATCATTCAAAAAAACATAATTAAATGTCTAGCAAAGAAATAATACATTGACATAATTAAGTCTTAGTCCTTAACTATACCAAGTTTTGCTTAATCATCTTCAATAAATTTAGAGACATTTAAAATTGATTGAGAAAATCATTTTAGTGATAAAATTTGTTTGATTTTCTTAAATACGATGCTTCCCAACATATTCAGTTAATTCCACGTTAGAAGTGATTGCAATGGTCCAAGTTAAGGTTTGGTCCTGGATTTCCTCTAAGTCTCGTTTTAGATCGTTCTCCTATCCTAATTGGTGTTTGAACCCCTTGGTTGGCATGCAGTTGGATCGTTGATGTTCTTCGTAGTCACAGTGTAGATTTTGTGTTCCTTAGTTTTTGTGGATTTGTCTATTTTTGTGTTTGTTTGCCAGGGATTTCTTGGGAGGGCGGAAGAGATTAAATTGCAATTGTATAAAGGTTAGATCACCCCTGAAGTGATTATATTTATTAATTCATTTAGCTGATAAAAGAAAACAATTTCCTTTAATATAATGTCTTTAATATAACAATTTAATATTGTTGTGTTTTGTTCTTTTCTAATAATTGTTATTTTTAGACCTATTTGATTATCACATAATACATTGATATTATATAACACTCTTTTTAAGTTACAAAACTTGTGGACATGAATTGTATAGTAAACTAGTCTTAGCCACTACATTCTAAATGAATTCTTATTGCAGAGAATTTTACTCATTCACCTTATATGTATTTCTCATCAATAAAAATTGAAAGAATGCTAAAATGAATTCAATATTCAATTTTAATGATAAAAAACTTATAGTACAAGTCAATATATTTCATATAAATACTAGAAAAATCATCTCAAACATTTGCAATATTTCAAGTTTCTTCCAACATATTACCACTTACAAGTTCACATGGGAAGGTAAAAATGGATGTACAAATTTGTATAGAAAATATACTTAAAAGAATTTTTATTTTATGAATTATAATTTTAATTCTTCATATCTTAAAGTTTAATTGTAATATTTTAATATATTCTACTAAGTTAATCTTTATTGAAACAATCATTATACAATATCTTAATTTATTATTTTATGAGTACTACATTAGCACATTAATTTGAAGACTCACATTTTAACCAATGTTTTATTTTATTATTAATATTTTAGAAAAAAAAATTATTTTTTATTTTCAGAATTTAGGGTCTTCAATTTTATATTTAAAGAATATTTTTTATAAGATTCAAGTATTAAACTTGTGAGTATATTGATATATTTTAAAAGAAATTAAAATGGTATAATTATTATATTTAAATATTTTAGTTAATTGGATAAAAAAAATTGAAAAACTAAAAATCGAATATTTGTAAGATTTGATATTTAATTGATCCCAATTAAATAAGAAGGACTCTAACCACAACTAGACCTAGAAAAGTATTTTGAAAGTGATAACAAAAGTGGAGTAATGTGTTTGAATAAATAACTATTAAAACTTTAAGACAACAATTACAGTAACATTTTTGTAATGGAAAATGCATAGTGTCAAACTGGTTTTTTTCCTTTTTCTAAGGTGGTTATTTCTTGGTGCTTGGAAGGAACCTTCTTCTGTGCTAACTGAGTACCGAACACGTTTTCTGCAGCTAAGATAAGAGTAACTATTCATTGACCAAGTCCAGTCTGATATCATACGACAGAGTAGACTAAAGACTACTTGGTAGCTACACTCATTCTTCATTCATCTATTTCCTCTCTCTTCATCTTCTTCTGCTTCTTCTGCTACAGAGATGGATGATGATCAATTTCCTCAGATCAAAGGTGTTGTTATAATCTCCCTCCCACCACCAGATAACCCTTCTTTGGGCAAAACCATCACTGCTTTTACTTTCTCTGACCCTTCTTCTCCTCAA
>Ga0123342_1008597_pt1 | contig 12731 bp, 12 predicted proteins | sample Turbeawhitnodule_FD_89960 | JGI IMG/M metagenome (GOLD analysis project Ga0123342, IMG submission 89960) | Root nodule microbial communities of legume samples collected from Mexico - Turtle bean Mexico white nodule | ecosystem: Host-associated > Plants > Roots > Nodule | place: Mexico: Nepantla...
AAAGAAATAGGATTGATCACACCTGGTACAAATCAAATCAAAGTACACAACAAGTCCTACTTCACTCTTAGAAAAATATCCAAAGCCTTAAGCAATCTTGGAGAAAACTTGATTTCACAAACTAATCTTGTAAGTGTTAATGATAAGAGCGTAAAACAGAACATTTATACTCCAAGAAGCAGTTGAAAACATTTATTGTAAAATCCAAATCAGTTCCAAAACATTTAAAGCAGATTTAACTAACTTAACAAAATTATGTTAAGAAAATTCAAAAAACAATCGGTTGTTTTGTCGAAATAATCGATTGAATTGGTTTGACAACAAAGTCAACCAAATTCAAACCTGTTAAAACTTGTTTAAAAATCCTAAGTATGAAACAACCGATTGAAACGATAAAACAACTGGTTATTTTTCTGCTTCTTCATAAAACAATATTTTCAAAAGGATTTGAATTAAACCAGTTTTGGATTCTAACTAAGAGTGAATTAACAAATTTAAACTACCCCAAAACTCACAACTAAACTACAATTAACCTTCAAGAAATCCGTGGAGATTTTGAGTCATCAAAGCTCTTGTTCAACAGTTCTCTCCTACTTATTGTTTTCTTTTTCTCTCACCCTCTTTATTACTATATTTTCTTTAACTGTTTTCTGACTCTTTTTTTGTTTTTGTTCCATCATGAGTGATCCATCCCATCATTCCAGTGTGCATGGGAATCTACAGTCTCCTTCAACCATTGATATCACGACTACTTTTCATAGTCATGATGTTCAATTATAGGAAATTAAATATCTACTTCATCAACTTGTTCTCGAACGTGATTGCAAGTCGCACCACTCTCGTAGTCACCAAAGAGATCCATCACTTAACCAGGCCAGTGTTCATCACCCTAACCCACCGTCTAGTCCTGAGGCCCATAATAGTCACCACAATCATGATTTTTATCAACCACCTCTCAAACCTACCCATCACTACCACCAGTCTACGTTTCGAGAGCCCAAGATTTCCCTTCCTTCTTTTTTTGGCACGGCTAGCATGAATGCCTATCTCAACTGGGAGATGATAGTTGAGCAAATCTTTGCATTAGTGGACTACTTATTCCCGTGATCTTCTAATACATCATCACCCTCCCATCAAGTATTGGAATGAACTTCGTTATGCTTTACGTAAACGATATATTCCTTCCTTTTTATGATCGTGACCTCATCAATCAGCTCCATCGGTTAACTCAGAAAGATTTATTTGTTGATTAGTACCGCCGAAAGATGAAGTTGCTTTTGTTACGAGCTGGTATTCGGGAAGAACCTCGATTAACCATTGCTCGATTTCTCAATGGCCTCAATTTTGATATATGAGATCGCGTTGAGTTGTTACCCTATCATGATGTTAATGACCTTGTACAAATTTGTATTCGGGTAAAAGATCAACTTCACCGTAAGCTTTCTTTTCGGAAGTCTTCTTCTCCTTAACCTAAATCCTTGCCCAGAGATTTTGTTGGACGGTCTCCCCGTCATCCCAAAGACAGTGATCTCCGTAAAACTCCTGACAAATCTGTCTTCCCTTTTTCTCTAAAGACATTAAGTCTAAACACATCCAATGTTTTACATGTCTTTAAAAGGGGCATTACTCTTCTGACTGCCCACAGAAAAGAGCCTTACTCGGTCACCAACCTGATATTCCTTCACAACCACCTTCTCCTGGTCCTTCTGATCCTGAGGATACCCCCACTTCGGATGAGGAATGTCATCCTTATACAGACAATCTTTTCATTATCCAACGCCTCCTCCATATTCACCCTGTCGACCTCAGTACTTCACAACACGAGAACCTTTTTCATACGCATTGCCAAATTCTTGGCAATATTTGTTCCTTAATTGTTGATAGCGGTCCATGCTGTAATTGCTATAGTACATGGTTGGTTCATAACCTTTCTTTAATCGCTCAACCTCATCCTTTCCCATACCGTTTGGATTGGATTAATCACAATAACAAAATCATTGTGAACACTCGAGTGTTGATCCCCATTTAAATTGGTAAATATATAGATCAAATTTTATGTGATGTTATTCCTATGGACATTGGTCACATTATTCTCGGTCGTCCTTGGCAGTTTGACAACAATACTCTTCATGACGAGTTTTCAAATAAAATCACTTTTTCTCAAAATAACCAAAAATATATTTTGTTTCCCCTTTCTCCTGCCGAGGTAAGAGTGGATACTATACACCTTAAAAAGAAAATAGAGCAGGAAAATATCTCCCATAGGTACCGTTTCCTTCTCTTTCTTCTTTACCTTCCAAATCTTTATGTTTGCTTCATACAAATGCACTTACAGGTACCTTTTCCTCTTCTTATACTGGTCCATTTTTCTCTTCTCATTACCTTTTTCCCGTACGTCCTATGTGCACCATTTCTTTTTTTGTTGTTGTTGCCTCCTTATTTTTGTTTTTCTTTTTAGGTGGATTCATGAACTCGGAGGACCATAAAGACAACCCTTTCAAAATAAGGTGGCCTCATCAAGTTGGATTTGAGGACAAATCCTTTTGAAGGAGGGGAGCCTGATGGAGGACCATTCAAAGCCACCATATACACTAATAAGGGACAGAAACACTATCTATATAAATAAAGTAGAATACGATTGTATAGAAGTTGTATTTGTACATATACTTTTGAAAAGGCATGTTATAGAGATATTAAAAGACACTATAGGAGATCCTCACTTGTCACACAAGCAAGGATCTCTAGAGCATCTTTAAAGGATACAAGTCATTTCTTAAGCCACCAATCCTGCCATGGTTAAGCAAGCTTAACTAGGGTTAGAATAGCTTAAGGAGCAAGCTATCTCCTTCTCTATAAATACCTTGCTTAAATACTTTGTATGTAGATTTGACATAATTGTGAATGAAGCTTTCTGAATTTAGAAATCATTATCTCTCAAATCTTCTCTTGTTTGCAAGCCTAGAAGGCCTAGTAAACTCTTGGAAGGTTGGCCTCACCAACTTCCTCTTCACGCATACACCATTACCTTCACGAACCAAACTACTCGGTTTCCTTCTCATTCCATTCAAGTCTTCTGCTGCATCTCACTCATCAATTCCACAAGTATGAACCTTGGTTTACATCACATACCTACTCAAATTACTAAGCACACCCTACTCTAGTTTATTCTTCTATTTAGAACCCCCAAAGTGAGCCCAATTTATTTACAAAATTTTTTGTTTTGTAAGAAGACTAGAAGAAAGAACATTTGATGTTCTGGTTTATGTCTAATTCTTCTTTTGCTGAGGTCCTTTCGATATTTGGTGGGCCATTGTCTTAAATGTGGAGATGACTGATGACAATGTGAATTTTCTTTTGTGTCCCTGCTCATCTTCCTGGCTAATTGGGTTGTATCATCTAAAGCCATCTCGCCTAAGCGAGAAAAATTTGGCCCAGGCGAAATTTCTCTTACAACGTTTTTAAAAACGTGAGTAAGCCCCTTTTGCCTCAAAATTAGAAATCCTTGGTTAGATTACTCTAACATTTATGATTTTCTCTCTACATCCTTGCTTACTAGCAGTTCTTTCTCTTCCAAGTTTTGGATCTCTTGCTCAATTTGTGCCATGTAAGTGTTCTTGCATCTATTCTATGCCTTAATTCCTATTTCAAACTAATGATTAATGTTTTTTATTACATTTTTGGTATTTTTTTAGGGAAGGGGGGTTATGGTTTATAGTGATTATCTTAAATTTATGGTATAAATTTGATTGCATAGTATTGAATGATTATGGAAGCTTGTTTTTTATTTTGGATGGTTAGTTAGGTACCAATCACTCATTAAATTCAATTTTGGAGATGCCCATGAAGTGTTTGATAAAATGCTTATATGAAAGTTATCATTGCAAATCATATGAAATAGTTAAATATTTTTTATAGATATATTTGGCATGTCTTCATTGTTTGATACAACACTATGAGATTTGAATTTACATGCAATATTCTTATGATAAAAAAAATGATGTCTTTAAATGATTTTTTTATATATAACTGTATTGGACCAGGGCGCTGGGCTCGTGCTCAGGTGATCGAACATCGGCACCTGCGTGGAGCAGGTTAGCTCGGTGGTCTGGTCGAGATAATGGGCCACGTAAGTGGGCTCTAAGAATGCGTGTGTTGAAACCCGTATATATACAAGGCTTGATCAACGAAAGTGCATGTGGTGTGTATAGTACATTTGGGTCTAGCACAAGTAAATACCCACTAGAGACGCCTAGGCCCAAGAGCGCTAGGGTTTTCAGGGGTAAGTTGCATGCATGATACGTAAAGGCTAGAACGCCTACAGTGACAGATGGGCTCCATAATGCTGGTACATGAGTTGGTACCCTTGTGGCCATGTTGTTAAGATTATGCACTCCATGGAGAAGATTTTGTGCGGTTGTTAGACTAAGATTGTGTGACAATGTAACAAAATGTCTTCCCATCAAACCTACTTTCACTCGAGATAAGGTTCTCGTGAGAGAAGAGTTGTTACAATGAGGTAACTTAAATAGTCTATAAAGGGACTTGAGATCACTGGTAAAGGTACACCGTTTCTAACATTGAAACTATTTACTTACTGAATGTTTCTTAACCCAGTACTGACTTGATCGTTGGAGTACAATCAATAGGTAGGGCCCCCTCTATTTCAAATGGAGTCGCGTTCCAACATCCCAGGAAAAGAGCAAATTCCAATAGAGGTAGACAGAGTTATACCTGGTTCCCTGAGTCAACCGGTGACCAGGTCAACCGACGAGAACAATAACTATAGTGTTACAAAAATGGGTCAGACAAAAAGCGCCACAACACAAACTGCCAAAGGTAAAAGTGTAAGAATGGACTCCAATTCTCGTGAACCACCATTAAGAAATAGGTTCGACAACAAAGAAAACCAAAGAAGATATGAAGAAATCAAGTATTGGGCATTCATCATAGAGAGAAAAGTGCAACTGCAACCTAAGCATTATGATATATTTTTAAATGGGTGATAGAGACTCTATTAGTGCTTTTTTGTGAGATCCATTGCAAGTTAGAGGTGATGATGACTACACTTATCACCAGCTGAAAGCTAGAACCTACAATTTTAACGATGATGAGGTGGCTGATAGCTGTTGTTTTGTTGTCAAATTAAGATGATTCCATCATAGACTTGTCTAACGCTAGAAAGATGATTGTATAGATGTGGTCAGATGACCCCAAGTTGTCTCCCAACAAATCCAATAGTGAAATTAGTAAATCAGTGTTTAGAATCTATTTGCAAGCAATAAAATTAGCAATGACAATAATAATAAAAAGGGGGTTGAGATAGTTGTGGAGAAAATATAAAAGATTAAAACAACAAATAAAAAGCGGTTGATCCCCAAGTTCTTTCACCATTGAATTCTTCACAGGTTCTCTAAAGATTAATCATTTCTCAATCCTCCAACAGAGCTAAACCAGATTGAACATGCGTCAATCTTATTCAACTGAAACTTCACCAGCAAAGCATTCATCTACTAATTTAATTAATACCCACTTTGTTCCATGCGTATACTCCATGGGAATGCTTATCTCCCCTCTTTTGAATCATGTAGCCAAGAAATAAATTAGAACAATGTGAACTAACTAAGAAACAAAATTTTAAGATAAGAAAGACTCTCAATCATGCGTTCAAGTACAACCTCTCACAAAACTAGTTTTCCAGAAGATTAGAATGTTAAAACAACTGCTATAGAGAATTAAAAATTGAAAAATTTATTGAACAAAACCTCATAACTCAATGGTAAATTACAAAGGAGACAACCAAAAAGGTTTAGCCTTCCAGGCGGAGGTAAAATAAAAGAATTACAAAGAAGAAAAGAAACTAAAAAAACCTTATGAAGCTCCCCCTTTCTCCTTAATGCTTGTGTCCTTTATAGGTTTTTTTGCTCTAAGGATCTTGGGAAAATATTGTAGTTTAGATTTTGTTAACAGTTTCCAACTTTTCATATATCTTGTATTTTGTAGAAGATTTGCTTCCAATTCTGTTTTTGAGATATTGTAGATTTTATTTTCTCTTTCTTCTCCTCATAATCCGTTTTCTGTTTTGATTCAAGAAGTAACTTGGACTTTTGCATATTTGGCCCATTCACAAAGGTAGACACTTCCTTCAGACCATTTACTCTAAAAACAAAATATTAACAAAAATAATAGTTAAGGCCCAAATAAACCCAATTATATGAATATTAATTAAAGTAATAGATTTATTTATTATTATAGTACAATAATTCATGATTAAAGCTATTGAGTGTGAATAAATATATGCTCATCAGTGGCTAGAGAAATTTTTTTAACCAATCATTCCTATCAAATAAGCCCATATGGGAAACCATGGAGAATTTTAAGAAAACATATGAAGACCTTATCTCAAGGATAGTATTCATGTTAGCTAACATGGTGTCCATTGATCATGTGTCAGACTTGAATATTCTCAGGTGTCATCCTCTTTATTGCCTCTTTAAAGAAGATTATTTTGTTGATGTTGCTAAAATTATTTGTTAAGAGGTTTATAATATTCTTTTTTATAAAAAGTTTTCATGTTAGGCATCACTGTGCAACTTGACATCTTAGCTAGGCTCACACCTCAAGTAATAACAATCATCTGCCATCACATAAAAAATATATTATTAAAAAAAGAAAATACAAAAAAAAATATGGGGAAACTAGACCAAAACCCATATGTTAACAAAAACGATACATATGTAGACTATACCTATTCATAAAAAATTATAGGAAAATACTAGATGGAAGGCTATTATACCAATGAAATGATTCTTTGTGAATAAATCTTAAATAAGCCAACTTATCAGCACACGCATTCCCTTCACAAAAAAATATGATTAACCCTAAACTTGATTTTCCTGTAGTAATTAAGACAATATTCCATCGATTATGAAGCATCCACGGAACATTAGTCCTAACAATGAATGCAACACAAACAAAGGCAGAATCACATTCAAGCCATACATTAGTAAGCCCCATCTTTTGAGCTTCCTCCATAGCATCTATAACTCTATAAAACTCAGCAACCATAGCAGTTTGGACTTCAAGAAACACAGAGAAAGCACCAATAAACTCCCCCATACTCCCACGAAAAATACCTCCACAAGTAGCAAGACCAAGATATCCCCTAGCAGCCCCATCAGTGCTAATTTTAACCTAGCCTGGTGAAGGGAACTCCCATCTAACAAGAAGAGGACGAATAAATTTACCAGTACGAGTATTAATACCAAAAAACTTAATCACGTTGAAATCCAACATATCATTCTTCACTGAAGCTTTAGACGAATTTCCCACTAGACAAGTTAAATCTTTAATTACCGAAATAGTCATAGAAATATCAATCTTATCCTGAAATCTAGCATAATTCCTCATATGCCATATCATCCAAATAGAAAAAGTTATCACAACAAGATTAATCAATTTAACCAAAGGACTACCATCACTCTTAATAAAAGAAAGAAGATCATCCTTATTAGAGAAATGAGAAGTAAGAAAAATCTGTCGAACCCAACTCCAAATGTGCAAAACATTAGAACATTCAAAAATAAATGTTGAATAGATTCCTCGTGCTTTTCACAAAGCGTACACATAGAACATATACGCAAACCTTTATTCTAAATATGTTGATATGTAGGAAGTCGCCCATGAAAAACTTTCCAGAGTACTAGTGTTTTGGAAGGCGAAATATATGAAGACTAACTGAATTTACCCCTACCACAAGGAACTCTTCATAATGCTTAACATATTTGAATGATAGGAATAAATTTGAAATGTTAATTCCTATCAACATCTAATCCTAATGATAACGAGTTTTTATAAATATGTGAGATATAGATATTTAGGAGACTCTCTTAATAATTTTATATGAGAGGAATCAATATCAATGAATTTTATATGGCATCAATATCAATCAAATGATAGAATATTACTATGCTTTTCAAAATACAAAAGAGTAAGAAGGATGAATCCGAATCCCAATTTTCCCAATATAACCAACAAACTCTTTAACTTGCTTTCTTTATAATTCTTATAATCATAAACAATAAAGCTCCAACAAACTTTATTATTTTGTTTTCTATTTAATGAATCTTATAATCGATAATTCAACAGTTCCTTGTGGGTTCGATATTCGTCCTTAGGAAAAATTATTAATTTTGACGCGGTACACTTGCCGTAAAAAGAGTCATCATGTTTTTTGCGTTGTTTTTGGGGAACAGTTTAATTTTTTAGTACAAATTCCTAAATATCATGAATATTTTATAATTCATTATTTTAATTATTTCCAAACATAAAACTATTTTGCAATACATTTTACAAATCCTAATTAGTTCTTCTATTACCCAAATCATAAGAAATATTATCTATACTAGAAGGCACAAAATCACAGTTCACATGGTTCAGACAACAACAACACTCAAGTGATATATCAAAACTGAGCATTAGATAAAAAAACTGCCTATTCTTTTTGCAAGTGAAGGATAAAGACAAATTATGAACCAACACAGGGCAAAGGCAATCAACCATTAACATAACCACAAATTAAACTTAAAGGACGTAATTCTTCTCCGTAGCATAGCCATACACAATATATGTTCACAATAGATTTCACAATTTAAGAACCAACACAGAGCAAAGGTAATCCAACAATAGATTTCAAAGACAAGGTTATAGAGCACAAAACTGAACTGATATCATGCAAGTCAGCAGCTGTTGCAACAACGAACGTTTGAAATCCTCTTGAGGAGGCGGTGAGGACAACAATGAAGAGCCCGAGAGTGAGGGTTAGGTTTAGGATGTGTGAGAATGAGAGTGAGAAAGAACAAACGGTATTAGGTTTTGCAGTGACAGAGTGTTTGTGCGAGTGAGAAGACGCAAGAGTGAGGGTTTCGCGAAGAGAGTGAAGGGTGAAAGTGAAGGTTGAGAGTGTTTCACGAGATGAGTTTGCAGAGAAGGGGAAGAGTGAAGGGTTTGAGGGTTTCTAGAGAGTGTGAAGAGAATTTCCAATTTCGGTTTCCAAAGAGTCAAAGACAAGGTTTCCAAAAAAAATTGGGAATACTGAGGAATGGTATGGAGGGAAGGAAAACGTAGAAGAATGTATATTTCGAAGGAAAATTGTGGCAGTTCAAAATGGCACGTTCTAAAGGAAACTTGTGGCGGTTATTGATAACCGCCATATTAAAATCACCACTTCATACACGATTTTATGTAATGCAAGTTTGATGATGTAGACTCCATATTTTTGTGTAGGGAACCTTGCCCAAGCATAATATATCTCGCCTAAGCGAGGTTGATGACATAAATTCAATATTTTTTGTAAGGAACCTCGGCCAAACATATGTTAGAATTGTAGGCCTTAAACAAGAGGAGGGGGTGAATTGTTTATAGAAAATTTTCACAAATTTTGAAGGTGCAATAAAGGTAAAAGAGAATCACTTAATTAGAAATCTCTTCAGTTGAATTTAAAACCAGTTTTAACAAAAACAACAGAAAATCAACCGGTTGTTTTTGCAAAACAATTGGTTGTTTATAGTAGAAATTATAAACTTCAAGCAAAAACATATTTAAAGAGAGGAGGGATAGAAAGAGTAATTTATATTGGTTCACTCTTAGCCAAGATCTACATCCAGTCCCCATAAAACCTCTGAGTATTCCACTATGCAATCAAAACACCTTGATTACAACACACACACACCAAAGTGGTGATCTTGAATCCTTTAAGGACACACACCACCTTTGGCAATCACAACACAGAATTCAGAACATCCTCTGAATCTGCAACCCAACAATTATTACATAATTACAATTGTCAAGAGAAAAAGAATGATCACACCTGATACAATCACATATTCAAAAGAAGAAAATACAGTGCAATCCTATTCCACTATTAGAAAGAATCTAAAGCCTTAAGCAATCTTGGAAAAAGTTGATTTGAAAGTAATCTTGTGACTCAATAACAACCAGGAGAGTAAAATATATCATATATATTCCAATTAGTTGTTAAAAACATTTAATGCAAGAGTCAAATCAATTTTAAATCAATTAAAATAGATTGAACTAACTTAACAAAATTTTGTTAAGAAAATTCAAAAAACAATCGATTGATTTTTCGAAACAACTAATTGAATTGGTTTGACAACAAAGTCAACAAAAGTCAAATAGTTTCAAATCCTTTTCAAAATCCTTAAGTGTAAAACAACCGATTGAAACGACAATTCAACAAGTTGATTTTCCACTTCTCTTTGAAAATACATCATTTTCAAAAGGATTAAAAACAAATAGCTTTGGATCTCTATGAGTGGATTACAAATTCAGACTACCCAAAACCCACACACACAAGCAACAACAAAGCCTTCAACCATCTTCATGGATTTGAAGTAATAAAAGCTTATCTTCAACAATCTCCCCCTATTTGATGAAGACAAATCCCTGGTTTTCTTGTGTTGTCTTGTTTGAATTTGAAAGCACCTGCAAAACAACCATTGTGCATGTACCAGATAGCAATAAAACCCAAGTTTAAACAACACCAATAAACTAGTTTTCATCATGTGGAGAAAACCAGCAAAATCAGTGTGAAAACGAGTGAGATTGGTGCAGAATCAGAGCAAAGCAGCAACAAATATGCACTGGATTTAAACCAGTCAAAGAACCAATCTATTCTCTAAATTTGGTTTAATCTACTGCTATTCTAGCCAAGTCACTATCCATATAACAGCTTGTGGACATTGGTGTGGATGTTTCTTTGCAATTTTCCATTTCAAACTTCTTGAGAATCATTTTGCAATACTTAGTTTGGCTAAGGAAGATGCCATCCTTTGATTGCTTAACCTGCAACCCTAAGAAGAAGGATAATTCTCCCATCATAGACATTTCAAACTCCCCCTACATTGCTGCCACAAATTCTTCACATAAACTATCATTAGTAGCACCAAATATGATATCATCAACATAAATTTGATAAAAAATGATAGAAGATTTGGACTTTTTAATGAAAAAAGTCTTATCAATTTTGCCTCTCTCATAGCTATGAGACAGAAGGAAATTTCTAAGTCTTCATACCACTGTCTTGGAGCTTGTTTGAGCCCATACAAAGCCTTATTCAGCTTATAAACATGGTTGGGATGTTGATGATCCTCAAATCGGGTGGTTGTGAGACATAAATCTCCTTATTGATGAACCCATTTAAAAAGTCACTCTACACATCCATTTGGAACAGTTTGAAACCACTTATGCAGGTGAAGGCAAGCAGCAATCTTACAACATGCAATCAGGCCACAGGTGCAAAGGTTTCATCATAGTCCATGTCTTCCTCTTGATTGTAACCTTTGACAACCAACCTATCTTTGTTTTGTGTAATCACTCTAGTTTCATCTAGTTTATTTTTGAGTACCCACTTGTGTCAAATTACATTCATGTTGTCAGATTGAGGAACCAGAGTCCACACTTCATTTCTGGTGAATTGATTCAGCTCTTCTTGCATAGCAACAATCCAGCTCACATCCTTAAGTGTTTCACCTACATATTTAGGTTCAATGTGAGACTCAAATGCCATATGTTTGCAGTAATTAGAGACAGAGGTTCTAGTAGAAACTCCTTTATTAATATCCCAATAATATTCTCCACAGAAAGATCTCTAGGAATCCTCCATTCTTTGGGAAGATCACTCTGTTGCAGAATTTCAACCGGTAGTTTCGAAGAATCTGTACTAGACAGAGTGCTCGGAGCTCAGTGCTCGAGGGTCGAATCTCGGGGCATAGTATGAGCAGGTCAGGTCGGCTGTTGGGCTAGTAAAATGGGCCACGTTTGGTCAGTATGACATAGATGAGGTAATCTTTTATATGTGACCATAAGGCTACTAATGAAGGGTGTACTGGACAGAGTGCTCAGAGCTTAGTGCTCGAGGGTCGGATCTCGGGGCATGGTATGGGCAGGTCAACTCGGTTGTTGGGCCAGTAAAATAGGCTACGTTTGGTCAATATGGCATAGTTGAGGTAATCTTTTATGTGTGAGCATAAGGCTTCTAATGAAGGGTATTTATGAATAGTTACTCAGTTCTCGGGTAGGGTAGAGGTCAATTCGGTCATGGGCCCGGTGTCAGGGGTGAGGTATTGGGCTTGTGTGGTTAATGGGCTTACACTTCTAATGATGTGTTGTGATTTAAATTGAAGTTGCATGTGCTTAAAGATAAATATATATGATTGCTCACGTGTTTGTTATTATTACGTATAAAATATTTATGTTACATGTTTGTTGCACGTAAAATACCTGTTGATAAATGCTATTAAAACTAAAAGATAGGAAGTTGCATAAATAAAAGAATGTGACTTGAAGTTTAGCACGTAAAGATCATTGGTGCACGTGGCATGTGGTTTTTTGTTAATGCTAAAAGATGATGTGCTATATTTTCAGTTAAGATTTGTTTTTCTTAAGTAAAACCGATGCATGTGCAGTTATAAAAGGGGTCTAAAACCTAAGATGAAGGTACAGTGTTTTTGCAGACTAAACTGAGTTTTATTGTTGTTTTGTGAGCCCTTACTGACTTGAGCATCGGAGTGCCATCAAAAGGTAGGGCGCCCTCTGTTCCGTCCGGTTGACCGGGACGTCTTCGTGCGCGACCTCAACCGTCAGCTAGGGACTCCTTCCCACTGGTTACCTGTGGATTCCTGCAAAAAAGAGGACAAAGAGGCGCCCTAGCGGCC
>Ga0123342_1008598_pt1 | contig 12731 bp, 13 predicted proteins | sample Turbeawhitnodule_FD_89960 | JGI IMG/M metagenome (GOLD analysis project Ga0123342, IMG submission 89960) | Root nodule microbial communities of legume samples collected from Mexico - Turtle bean Mexico white nodule | ecosystem: Host-associated > Plants > Roots > Nodule | place: Mexico: Nepantla...
ATCCTTTTCAAAAAATAAAATTTTTTTAGATGAAAAAAATTAACCACCTTTTTTTTTTTTTAAAAACAACAACCCCCCCCCCCCCCTCATTCACACAATTCCTTTTTTTCTTTCTTCCTTCTCTTTCCATCTCTCTAACTCTCTTCCTTCTCTCTTAATCTCCTCTCCCAATTTTCATCTATTTTATAATCTGATCAGACCACATTGTAGTTGAGGAGTTAAGGAGCATTTCTCCCAAACAGAGTAAGTTCACTTTTGCTCTAAAGATCCTTTGTTCTCTGTTTTTCCTTAGGTTTTAGTCATCAATCTTGGTAGGGTCAGTTGAGAAGAGTAATTCTCTCAACTTATTCTACTATATACTGAATTTTTGTTTGTATAACTTGCATTAGGCCATTAAATCTTGAAGCTTATCGAGACTGGGAGGATAAAATTCTAGAGGTTGCTTGGAAAGCAAGCAATTAAGGTAAGGGAAGCTAACTTTAATTTTTAATAGAACCCTAGGCTAGAAGATCTAGATTGGAGGGGACGTGGTCCCAATATTCAATTTCTTTTGCAGGGATGTTATGTTTTTATATATTGTGTTGTTTGTATATATATTATTTAAACTTGTAGAAATATCAGATTTTGATGGTTTAGTATTTAAGTGCTGTTTTTTTATGTTAAATAGAGTTTTTAATGTTGTAGATCGCGTTTTTAATTATACAGTATGGTGAAAATGGTATGAAATTTAATTCATACATTTGGGATAATGTATAAACTGATGTTTGTTGTGTAATAAGTATTGATGCCTATGTGGTAACAAAGATCTCCGAGCTTCACTGATGATATAAGTCACATAGACTAAGATATCAGGTCGTGAGAAGTTGATGGGGGAGTTCATGCATACCGTGACATATGAGATGCACGACTTGGGTTATATTGAACTTACCCTAATCCTTTCTCTTGGATTCGCTGGTAATCTTTGGATCAGGTGTTAGTCTCTGGTAGGACTTACTTAATACGAGTCTTCCGAAAGACGTCATTTGTTATTATGTTTGTTGAATATCCTGGATGTGTAAATCCACGTGAGATCTATGTGATTGCTTTATGTTGGAATTTGAAGAAGATTGAATAATTGAGAAATTGATCCATGTAATTTGGTTTTCTCTTTTGATTTAATTGTGTATATTATAAAAAATTATTTTCATAGCTTACCCTTACTATGTTGTGAACTGCGATGATGTACTATATGTACGCGAGCACATGATCATACAGGTGTTGGAGGTTCTGGAGGGCTTTAGGATGTTCTATTGAACCTTATATTGTAAAAATTTATATTTGTATTCCTAACAATATATTAGAAATGTTTTTGAAAAACTCTAAACTTATATAGAAATATGTAGAACCTATATTGTAATAGTTAAATGTATTTTTTGGGTGTTACATAGGTGATAAAATAAGTTATGTAATTGAGAGAGATTTATTATATTATTGTGAAAATGTATTATGTGGATAAAGATATTTTAATTTTATTAAAAAAGATGATAACACGATGTAATATAACTTTTGGTATGGCTATAAGTTTATATGTTTGTGATATTGTGGTAGTGAGAGGTGTATCAACAAAATTTTATCACTAAAGTATGGATTAAAGGATTTAGTTTATTTGAATTTGAAGTAAAAGATTTACTTTTGAATATAGTGAGAAACCTAATCTCTAAAGTTTGCCTTAAAAAAATATGCACAAGACTTTTGTTTGTCTCATCGCAAGAATTTAAGAACAATTTTTAAGTATCAAATAAGACTCTTAACTCTTTGGGTTTGTAAAAGATTTATTTCGAGAGAAACAAATGCAGCGTTGTATTTATCGACGAAGAATAAACTTACAGCTTGATTGTTATGTTTTCATTTTAGTACAAGTTCAACTATTAAAGAATTATTACAAAGCATATGTCTCATATCTCACATAAAAGTCTATAATAATTTCAAGGCTTATTTTTAGTTACGAATTTTTATTTTTACTTCATTGAAATGTTATGGTTGAAAAATTATTTTAGGTATATTTTTTGATCAAGAGTATTTCAGTGTGATTGTTAAGGCTTATAAAAAGTGTTATAGATTGAACGAGTTTGTTCACGACAAACACTCTAATGTATAAGTTATAGTTATTTGTTATGTTAATGATTTTGTTGTCCTAGATCTTAATCAACATTATTTACCCTTTAAATTTCGTATTTTCTCTAACGAGCCTTCATGAATAGGTATTTCAACATTTATGCTTAAAATCTCGAATTGTTTCTTTTAATATCTATAAGTTGTTTTCGAATATAATAACAGACCTGTCCAATTGGTTGTATTCCCTTAAAACAAACGGTCAGGATAAATGCCAGTACATTTGTGCTCTAGAGTCGAGTCAAGTGGTGTGGACATTTAGATCAAATTCATTCCATTATGCTAAGGTTTGGATAATTACTATACACTTAGAGTCCCATAGCGTAGGCATTGGTTATATCATTCTATTATTTTCAATTCATCTATATAGACATTTGCATATATCATATGCAACAATACATATGAATTATTTCAATTGGTAATTCTATGTGTTATAATGGAAAGTCCAACAACTTATTACTTAAACTTTTTTAGTTTCTCAAAGATGTTAATAAGATTCTAAAAATTTCTTCATAATAGCAAATGAAATGCTTTATGGTGAAACCTAATTTGCCTAAGCTTTTATCAACAATAGATCTAAAACCTGAAATTTTCTTGGTTGAATGTATTTAATTTCACCTATTCTCTTGATAGTCTCAAACCTCTTTCATCCATAATATTATCCAAACTAGCACATCACGCAATTATGTTTTGATTTTTTTTTATAGAAAAAATACATACTTGTTGGTTGAGAAACTTGAATTAACACAAAACATTTGTTCCATATATTAAGCAAAAGGGTGTCTCATTTGTAGTTGATTACGTGTTGTATGTATGACCATAGCTGGTGGGAAAGCGCTTCTACCACAATGTGTTCGTTTAATCTAATCTTCTTTTCAACCTACGTAGCAAAACTCTATTAGCGACCTCCACTCATGTATTTGTTTGTAGATGCTCAACTTATGCAAATATCTACTAGATATCGAGTTCTACACGTAGCTCTTTTACCTGCCTGCTAGCAAACTATGTTCCAATGTTTATGATTGTTATTCATGGAACCCCGAACCTACACACTATAGTCTTCCATATAAATGACTGCAACGGGTTCAACTTCAATCCCTTTTGTAAAATACTTCACCTATAATTAGGTACTTCATTTGTCGAATTATATGTGGAAAAAGATCCAAAATGTCTAAGCATCATTTATCAAAAGGCTCAAACGAGATAATTGAATGTAGTTTCTCTAAGGGAGAAACTTGTACATTTGCATGTTGCTAGCACTTATCACATAATTTTACATATTGTTGACAATCCTCCCTCATGATCGGCTAGTAATAACCAGCTTGTAACACTTTCTTTGCTAAAACATGTTCATTAATATGCCTCCACATATGCCTTTGTGAAGCTCCATTACTTTCATCCGTCACACATCGTAATAACAGATTGGAGAATCCTCGTTTGTACAAAGTGTCATTAAGCAATACATATCGAGCAACATTTTTGTGAAACACAGCTCATTCACTTTCCTTTATTGGTTCAACCCCTTCTTTTAAATACAACACTTATGACAACATCCATGATTACAAAATGTTTTTGAATAATGACCTAATTGTGGATCTTGCACTTGGTAACTCTTAGTAACTTTCCTAATAACCAATTGAGAGTCACTTCGAACCGCCAACATCTTGACAATCATCTCATTAGCCAAATTCATACCTACTAATAATGCTTTATATTTTTCTTGATTATTTCTTGCCTTGAAAGCAAATCTTAGGGATTGTTCTATCATAACCCCATTTGGACCTTCTAATATAACTCTTGCTCTACTACCTTTAAGCTTTGACTCTACTTAGGTTCACCTCGGTAGGTGGTGTTAACTCAGCAACAAAGTTGGTCAGTACTTGGGCTTTAATGGCTCCTCACATTTCATAGTTGACATCATATTTGGATAACTCAACAACCCAATTCATCATCCTTCCCGCTAAATTAGGCTCCTGGAGGATTTGTTGTATTGGTAGATCTCTTTTAATGACTATGATATAACTTTTGTTCTCGCTAGTTGACTCGCTCGCCGGTTGACTCAAACAACAATCATTGTCCCTCCTATCTCCTCCTGAGAATCAAACTTCCTTGGTTGAAGAATCTCTCACCTGCAAAGACAAAGGGCGCCTTGACGGCCGTTTGCACTTTGACGCTCAAGTCAGTACTAGGGCAAAGAAACACTAAGTGTATAAAGTAGTTTCAGTTTTAGAAAATGTGTACCTTGCTAGGGTTCTTAGCACCCTTTATATAGGTTGAAACTAGGGTTTACCTTTGTTCCGTTACCCATGTCTAGGGTTCTTGGGAGAATGTCCCTACGCCGCTATTACACAATCTCAGCGTAATCTGGCACATGGAACTTCCCTTAACTAGAGTGCAACGACTAACATAATGGCCATCTGGGTACCAACTTGTGCACCAAATCTCAGGGACCATCTGTTCTGCGGGTGCCCTAAGTATTCACGTGCCATGCATGCAACTTCCTTCGGAAACCCTAACCCTAATGGGCCTTAGTGCCTCCAGGGACTATTTACTCATGTCGCGCCTGAATGTGCTATACACACCACTTGCATGGATACCTCGTGTCTTAGAACTTCCTCTCATATATGATGTTTTAACTGGTAACTAGTATAATTCTGGGACCCACCTCACGTGGCCCAATATAACGGCCACTGACGTCCGATCTCTCCCTTTGCTGGCGAGGTCCGATGTCGATTCCTGACATCGATGTCTATGTTACCAATGTCCGAAGACTGACCAACACCCTGATATGTGTATCTGGGGACCACCTTACGTGGCCCATCTTTACTATCAGGCACCGGTGTGCGATGTCTGAGGTCTGACACTGGAGTCGATGTCCGAGGACTAGTCTGTACACAAGCCCCCCAAGTCTCGAGCTGTAAATTGTTCAGCGAAGAGACTATGTGATGGCTCTAGGCGACCTACGTGGCACTGGGTGACGGGATGTGAACAGTACACCGAAGTGACGTCTCATCATACATTTTAAATCAGTGTACACGTGGCAAGATCAACGACTATCACTTGTTGGCGCTTGCGCTTCTTCGTATACAGTTTAAACCTTTAAACCCTTACGCTCTCTTTACTGTTTCATTAATTTCACTTAAACAAATTCCCAAGCATTTCTTTCGTTCGAAACACTCTCTCTTCCTCTTTCAAAACTCATACCTTCGAACCCTACTTGATCAAAGGTATGATCTTTACTCGTTGTTTGCTATTGCTTTATGATTCCGCTACCCATAACATGCTATAACTATTCTGGGACTGTTTATGTTTTCCGCATTTTAGGTTTTCTGCACTTTATATTTTCTGCACTTCGCTGTGAGTCTCTATTTTTTGGGTTCACTGAGTTACGCCATCGCCTTCTTCTGAACCTTCGTTTTTTTCCTTTCTCTTCTTCCTTTTTTGCTTTCTTCGAGATGGCCAGAACCAAAACAACACCGAACCCTCCTCCTTCTGTTAACTATCAAGCCCTCTATCGATGGGCTTCTGAAGCCCTTTTGGCTGAGACTTCCCAATTGAACTCCCACAAGGACATAGACACGTACAAACAAGGTGAATCCCACAACAAATTCCATGTCTTCAGGAAGAAACTCGACGTATACCTGAAGGTCCTACCTTGCAGGAAAGGAGTGTTAAAATATATGGCCTTAAACAAGAGGGGGGGGGGGGTGAATTGTTTATAAGAGATTTTCGCAAACTTTGAAGGTATAATGAAAATCAATGCTGAATTATAGAGAAAAGAATCAAGGAAACAAATGCCTAAAACTGTTTTAAGATGATATAAAAAAAAACAATCGGTTGTTTTTATCAGCAGTTAATAAAAACAACTTAAAACAGATATATGTGAGATCAGGGAAACAAAAAAACACAAAAACAAATTTATACTGGTTCACTCTTACACCAAGAGCTACATCCAGTCCCCAAAAACCACTGGGTAATCCATTACGCAATCAAAACTAGATTACAAACATCACACACCAAAGTAGTGACCTTAAACCCCTCAAGAAGCACACTTTATTTGGCAAACCACATCAATAGTGTTGATCTTGAACACCTCAAGAACACACAACACTCCTTGGCAACACAACTACAAAAATACAGTAATCAAGGAAGAAGGGAATAGAATACATCTGGGTATTACAAAGCTTAAAGTTCAGAATTACAACTCAATCCTATTCCACACACTTAAGAATGATCCAAAGCTCTTTCAAATCTTGGAAAAACTATTTTGATAAACTCTTTCTCTTACTCCAAGATTAGGAGTGTAAAACCACCTTTATATAGACCCACCAAGTGGTCAAAAGCATTTAATAAAGGAGCCAAGTTAGTTAGGATCATTTAAAACATATTAAAACTGCTTAACAAAATTCTGTTAAGGTTTTCAGGAAAACAATCGATTGTTTTGTCGAAACAATCGGTTGAATTGATTTGACAACAAAGTCAAGCTTTTCAAAACCTTTTTCAAAAACTGCTAAGGTTAAACAACTTGTTGTTTCGAAATTTCAACCTGTTGAAACTACTAAGTAAAACAACCTGTTGATATTTCAACAACATTTTAGAAAACTCATCTTTTCAAAAGGTTAAATATTCAAATGAACTTGGATAATCTTAAGGAGTGAATTAACAAGTTTCAAACAATTAGAAAACACACACTCCCAGCAACAAGGTCTTCAAGCTTTCCTCTTGGATTTGGAGACATCAAAGCATCTTGTTCAACAAGGAGTCCCCATATGCGCTGATGATCGGGTGGATCCTGACAAGCCTTTCTTCTTTATGTACACTACCATTTTCAAGCGGCCTAGACTCCGCCTTCCCTTCTCGAGGTTCGAATTGGCTCTCCTCACAGAGATCAACATGGCTCCTGCCCAGCTGCACCCTAACAGCTGGGCCTTTGTGCGGGCCTTCACAATTCTCTACGATCACCTTGGCCAGCCACCCTCCGTGGACGTCTTCCCCTATTTTTTCAAGGCGAAGAATCCGGGGAAGAAGCTGTGGTTAAGCTTCAACGGTATGGCGGGGAGAGTCCTCCTGACTCTCTTTCAGCAATCTTATAGGGGTTTCTAAAAGAAGTTCTTGAAGATATGCTGCAGCATCCACGATCCTACCCTACTAGATGGCTTCCCACTTTACTGGGTAGAGAAACCGAGAGTCAAGAAACCCAGAAGTCTTGAGGACTTGACTCCTTCTGATTGTGAGACGTGTCGGCTTCTCTCAAGCTTGGGCGTGGTGTTTGACACGGCTGAGCTGATCAAGCTCGAGTTTTGCGCCAAAGCCCTTAAGAGATACATTGGTACTTTTACCATTTCTGCCTCATATTTGTCTCTTCCTTTATCTGTTCATTGTTGTTAATTGCACATTGTGTGGAGTCAGCTTCTTATGCTTTGTTGTTTTTATGTAGACATGACCCATAACGAGGAGAAGAAAAACAAGTTGGTTGAGTTGCTTGCCAAGCGCAGGGCTGTTGCTGTCGGCGTGGGTACTTCAACCCCTGCAAACCCTCCTCCCCCTGCTACGTCTGGTCCAAACTCCTTTGAACAAGCCCCTGGTGACAATAGGCTAAAGGGGGTGGTCGTGGCCGCTGGCACAGAAGACGAGGATACCTCATCGGACCTCGTCTTTAAGAGGAAAAGAGTGGGCGATGTTGAGGCACCGCCACATTATGCTTCTGATAGCCATGCACCATCTTTTAGGGACAACCCTCCGAGCGCCTCCTCCTCTCGCAACCTTATCGTGCATGAAGGCGGGGAGGAGAGGGCTCCTGAAGGTCACCAGATGCCTCCTGTCGCTGAGCTCCCAGCCATCCTCTAACAAGCTCTTAAATACTTCCAAAACAAAGAGGTGGTGGACAGCCTGAGCGAGGAACCCTTTCAAGGTCGCGTGGCTCAAGGTCTCGGGGAGTATCTTATTGCATCCAGCCTCTCTCTGTCCTAGGTGCAAAACTTGTAGGCTGGGATGGCGAAGCTGAGGGATGAATTGGCTCTCAAGGCCAAGGTCTCCTCCACATGTGAAGCCGCCTTAAATAAAGAGCTGATGAGCCTTCGACAATCTGAGAAGGAAGCCAAGAGGCTTCTCTTCGAGAAGTATCAGGAGGCTCTTCAGTCTGAGTCGAAGATCCTACCTCTCTGCAACAAAGTGATTGATCTAGAGGAGAAGGTAGAGGAGGCGCAGGCCAAGATGGCCAAGTTGGAGGAGAGGGCCACTCAACGCGAGGTCCAACTGGGCCAAGTGGAGGGGGAGCTCGCTCAAAAGGTCGAACTCTTCAGGAAAACAGAAGAAGAGCTCACCAACGATGTCGTCGATGCTTATGGCGTGGGGTGTCAAGATGCCATGGCTCAGTTTTCCAGCGTGCATCCTGAGGTGGATCTTTCCCCATTCGCGGAGACGAAGTGGGTCGTTGATGGGCAGCTCGTGCCCAGAGAGTAACTTCTTCTGGTTTGTAATTTAACTTCTTGATGAACATTTTGTACCTCATATATATATATATATGCTTTATTTATATAATTTGCCTTTCTTCGCATTACTTCCACGTCTGAGTTGTTATCGGTATGTCTTGTCAAACTTGCTAACAACATCTTCAACATAGATTTTCCTCTTAAGTAGCGCGCTTCACTCCACCTGCTTTAACTTCTCTCGACCTTTATTGTCTTTAAGGCACTGGTGACATGTGCACAAACCCTTAAACGACCTTATCTTTGTCGTACGAGGATAAGGAAAATCCCTTCCTACTGTTTTTGACCTTCGTCTTGCAAGATAAGGGAAAAGACTTCTTGACGATTCCACCCTTGCCTTTGAGGACAAAGGAGATGTCTCAGTAGTGATACTGGTGAACTGAGTTGTCCTCTACCTTGACTTACAAGCAAAAAGGGAGTTGGCTTTTTGACCTCGACCTTGCTTTAGGTGAGCAAGAGAGGATTTAACTGTTGAACCATACTGTTCGACCTTGGCATTCCCAAAGGAGGCTCACTGAGGAACCATACTATTCCCAGTCTTGGTGTTTCTAATCTAAGGGAACGGTTCGTAACTGACGTCGTCCTCGCCCATGGGGTAAGGGAGGATTTAACTGTCGAACCATATTCTTCGACCTTGGCGTTCCCAAGCAAGAGGGAAGCTCACTGAGGAACCATACTATTCCCAATCTTGGTGTTTCGAACCCAAGTGAACAGTTCGTAACTGACCTCGTCCTCGCCACTTAGGGCAGGGGAGGATTTAACTGTCGAACCATATTGTTCGACCTTGGCGTTCCCACACAAGAGGGAGGCTCACTGAGGAACCATACTATTCCCAATCTTGGTGTTTCTAACCCAAGTGAACGGTTTATAACTGACCTCGTCCTCGCCACTTAAGGCAAGGGAGGATTTAGTTGTCGAACCATGTTGTTCGACCTTGGAGTTCCCACGCAAGAGGGAGGCTCACTGAAGAACCATATTATTATCAATCTTGGTGTTTCTAACCCAAGTGAACGGTTCGTAACTGACCTCATCCTTGTTGAACGAAGTCAAGGGACATGTCTAATTAACTAACCGCAACCTTGTGTATGAAGTCAAGGGACAGGTTTTTAATAACTAACCGCAACCTTGTTGTATGAAGTCAATGGATAGGTTTTTAATGGTTGAACCATACTATTCTCAGCCTTGGTGAACTCACACAAGAGGGAGGCTCACTGAGGAACCGTACTATTCCCAATCTTGGTGTATCGATCTAAGGGAAAGGTTCATTAACTGCACTGCACAATATACTTCTTAACTGAATAACTAAAATTTTATTGGGTGACCTCGTTAAAAAACACTTATAAGGGAAAAAAAGTGTCTCCTAAAACTATGTACAATGCAAACAACTTAATTGAAATAAAACTTAAGGTTGGTCGCGTTCCAAGTACGAGGGATAGCCCCACCTTCTAATGTCTCAAGCTTGTATGCTCCATTCCCAAGGGCCTCTGTCCCTTTGAAAGGACCAGTCCACTTGGGGGACAACTTGTTCTCTAGCTGGTATGGGTGGACCTTACGCATCACCAGGTCGGCGACCTGGAATTGCCGAGGTCTCAGCTTGGAGCTATATTTGTACTCCAGATTTCTCTTCAAGGCTTCAGCCTTGATCCTTCGTTCCTCCCTTACTTTGTCCAGTAGGTTAAGGTTCACCTTTCTCTCTTCATTGGACTCTTCGACCACGAAGTTTTGGAAATGTGGCGAGTTCTCCTGAATTTCTACTGGAATCATCGCGTCTGAACCATACACCAAGCTAAAAGGTGTTTCTCTGGTTGTGGACTAGGGAGTAGTGTGGTAAGCCCACACAATTCTAGGAACTTCTTCTGGCCAGGTCCCTTTGGCTTTATCTAGTCTTCTCTTCAGACTTCTGAGCAGAACTAGGTTGGCAGACTCGACCTGCCCGTTCGTCTGGGGTGTTCGATCGATGCGAATACCTGCTTTATTCCCAGCTCTGTACATAGTTTGCCCAACTGTTGACTTGCAAATTGGGTACCATTATCAGACACCAACCGTTTTGGAATTCCAAAGCGGCATACTATGTTTTTCCACTCAAAGTGTTGGATCTTGTGGGCTCTGATTTGTGCTACTGGCTCAGCCTCTATCCACTTTGTGAAGTATTCTATGTTAACCACGAGGTACTTCATCTGCTGCACTGCTAAAGGGAAAGGCCCCAGAATGTCGATCCCCCAAGTATGAAATGGCCATGGGCTATAGATCGACCTAAGCTCCTCTAGAGGCGGTTTGTGCCAGTCAGCGTGTTGTTGGCACTGCTTGCACCACTGTGCATACCCCGTGCAATCTTCCCTCATGGTAAACCTGCGACAACCTTTCCCACAACAACTGGGTACACACTTATATTGGGCGTTTTTAACGTCTTCTGCGTTAATGACCGATGACTCCTACTCGCCCCTTCCCAGGTGTTGATCTGTTGGGCTTCTGCCATATTGTCTGTGGTAGTTCGAGGTGTCCTCAGGGTTTCCTGAATGACGGTCATCTGTCTGCCCCCTTGTTCGAACTGGCTAGCTTTGCAAGCAAGTCTGCTCGGGCATTCTGTTCTCTGGGTACGTGGACTAATAACTCAAACACCTCAAACATCTCCATCAGAACCTGGACGTACTCTAGATATGCGACCATCTGAGGATCCTTAGCCTGGTATTCCCCCATGACCTGACCTGTGACTAACAAGGAGTCACTCTTCACCAACAAACCTTTCGCACACATCTCCTTAGCCAGCAACATTCCAGCGATCAGGGCCTCAAACTCTGCCTGGTTGTTACTGGCCTTGAAAGCGAACTGCAGGGCCTGCTCAATTAGCAACCCATTTGGTCCTTCCAAGATGACACCAGCCTCGCTACCCTGTTGGTTGGAGGAACCGTCTGCAGAGAGTATCCATCTGAAACTTGCTCCTTCTTGGTGCGTGGCTGCCAAGGAGAGCTCTACCACGAAGTCAGCATAAACTTGGCCTTTAATAGGGCCTCTGGACTCATACTGTACATCAAACTCTGATAGCTCTACTGCCCATCGCACCATCCTTCCTGCCACATTCGGTTTCTGTAAGACATTGTGAATGGGAAGGTGTGTCATCACTATTACGGTGAAGCTCTGGAAGTAGTGGCGAAGTCTTCGCGCTGAGAACACTACTGCTAAAGCTGTTTTCTCTATGGCCTGGTATCTTACCTCTTGCCCTTGCAACACTTTGCTGACAAAGTAAATTGGCTTCTGCACCTGGTCCTGCTCTTGCAGCAGAACTGAAATGATCTCATTTTCTGTAACCGCGAAGTATAGACGAAGTGGAGTACCCAGTTGTGGCTTGCACAACACTGGTGGACTGACCAGATACTCCTTCAGCTTTAGGAATGCCTCTTCGCATTCTCTGATCCATACGAACCTGTTATTTCTCTTCAGGCACTGGAAATAAGGATGCCCCTTATCTCCTCCTGCTAATACGAATCTAGACAGAGTGGCCATGCGCCCTGTCAACTGCTGCACCTCCTTAACTGAGATCGGGCTTCTCATTGCTATTATCACAGTGCACTTCTCAGAATTCGCCTCTATCCAACGTTCAGTGAGTAGGAACCCCAAGAACTTGCTTGCTTCTACCTCGAACACACACTTCTCTGGGTTCAGCTTTAACCTGTACTTCGCTATTGATGACTATTTACGGCAAGTGCACCACGTTTGTCAGAAGTAATAATTGTCCCTAAGGACGGATATCGATCCCACAAGGAACAGTAAATTATCAAGTACAATATTCGCTAAATATAACAGCATAACAATAAAAAGAGTTTATAAGTGATTGTGTTGGCACTGATCAATAATAAAACAAACAAAGAATTAGTTTCTTCAATTGGAAAAATAGGTATTAGGTTTCATCTATCGCACTCTCATGTATTTTGATTAGCATGTTAATATTGAGTTCTTTGATTGAAATTGATACCCGTAGAAAATTCATTTATATCGATCTCTCGCATATAAAATCCTTAAGAATGTTTCCTAAATATCGATCTCTCGCATATTTATAAAAACAACTTAGAATCACACTCAGACGTTAATGACAAT
>Ga0123342_1008599_pt1 | contig 12730 bp, 7 predicted proteins | sample Turbeawhitnodule_FD_89960 | JGI IMG/M metagenome (GOLD analysis project Ga0123342, IMG submission 89960) | Root nodule microbial communities of legume samples collected from Mexico - Turtle bean Mexico white nodule | ecosystem: Host-associated > Plants > Roots > Nodule | place: Mexico: Nepantla...
TGAGTCACTTTAGGGGTGACTCAACCCTTATACAAAACACACGACCTTTAACCTTGTTCACAACACACACCCTGTCAACTCCTAAGAACTTAAATAAAACCGAAAAGAACCGCCTACAACCCTCACTCTTATACCCAAATAAGACATCAAAACATCATCTTCATACAGACCAAAGGATTTCTTGGGGTATATGAGAGATTATGAAGTGGTCACCTTTGGAGAACCTCTCTCTCAGATATTCCCAAAGTTTCTTGGCAATGTCGATGTAGATGGTGCTTTGAGAAATTTAAGTAGATAGAATACAAGTGATCCAAGAAAGAACCATGACATTGCATCTCTCTCACGGCTTAAAGAGTGGGTCACTGTGTTGTATTGTTCTGATGCTTCCATAAATGAATTTTAACTTATAGAAGAGCATGTCTCATGCCCTTTCTCCAAGAATGATAATTGGTCTCATTCATTTAAGGAGAAACAATAACCATTCTTGGGTCTCTCCAGGATGAAATTAATAAGGGCTAGAAGGATTTAAAGATTAATCCATGAAAGATTGTGTTTCATTACTGGAAGATTTCATGTTGAACGAAAGAAAGAAGATAAAAGAAGAATAAGAAGAGAAAGGTTTATTTGTTGGTATGAGCATTTTATTTCATGATGGTAAAAGAAAGAGAAGAAAAATTCTCCTGTTGAATTCTTCATGCAAATCTAAAAGCATGGAAAAGTATAAGAAAAAAAATGCATTTATTACTTTACATGCATGCAACTATTTTTTTATACATGCAACATAAACACAACATAAAAACCAAAAAGGAGAAAACTACTAAAGGTATACCAATAAAAAGGTTTACAATTTTAGATGTTAGACATCATGATCATCATATTGCACTCGTGAACTTCCTAAGTAATTAATTTATACTATCATGGGTAACACATACAATGGAAAATAATATATTATAGGAAATGACAATAAATATAGATACATAAAAAAACTTTATTTGAATGAGAATTGAACATTAATAGCTAGGTTTTTCTCCATACATGGAACTCTTTTCACTTTATTTGTCATTTGTATATGATCTCGGGTTAATAATTTTGATTATTGGCACTATTATCGGCCTAACAAAGATTTTGAATGCTTTGCCACCACCTTAGATACTCATAATGTTTGTAGTTTTTTTTTCCTACAAGTCATGAGTTCACAAGAGCATGTTGAATCAACAAATGTAAACATTGCTCTTATATGTGATTTGTGTATTCTTTCAATCTTTAGCTTCCAAAGTATTTAGTAAAAATCTTTTGCTAAACAACAATAGAAAAAAACTATATTAGTAAATTTTTCAATATTCTAAAAATTTAGCCTATAAATGTAAGAAGACTTTCACATACTCAATGCACATATTACATTGATTGTTTGTCCCACAATAGAAAAAAACTATATTAGTAAATATTTCACTATTCTAAAAATTTAGCCTAAAGACTTTCACGTACTCAATGCACATATTACATCGGTTGTTTGTCCCAATCGGTGTAATATGTTTCTTTTGTTTTGAATTATTTTACTCAAATTTTGGTATTTATTACACCGATTTTTACAATCGGTGTAATATTTTATTAACATTTTGCATCACTTAGATCTATATCGATGAAAGAACCGGTGTAATATATCTCCTAGAACTAATATAATATGTATTATTTGCACTAGTATTATTTTATATCCTAATAGACCTTATATCAACCAACCATTTTATTGGATAAGTTAGAGAAGTTTTATATATTAACCAACAATAATAATCCAATGAAAACTCATAATAATGAAAACAATTTTATAAAATATGAAGGTAAAGGAGAAAAACCGAGTTTAATATTTTATATTATAAATAAAATTATTTTAGAAATTTCACAATTATTCAAATGAAAGATTAAATTTCTTTAAACATTGCTATAATTCTATTTTTCTTCTTCTTAATCTTTTGTTACCTGTTCTTTAATATATGGTAAACCTTTTTTGTCTTTTTGTCGAGGTTAGTTAGATTTATTGTAGCTTATGGATATTTGATTTGAGCATTTTAATGAAACTTTGAATATATGTATTTTTATTTCATTCTATTTTCTTAAAACTTCTTAAAAAATCTGATCTATTTTGTGAATGCATGTCAATTTTATTTACAGATGTGCGGAGAATCTAACAATTATTTTTACCATCGATAATCATTGGATACTCGTAATTGGTAGGAAGTTTAATCATGATTCTTATGTGTACAAAAAAAATAAAATTAAGCTTGTTAATTTGTGATTGTAAACTACAAAATCTAATAGACAAAGGGAGAAATAAAATTGAATTAAAATAGAACAATACGAATTTTATGTGAAAAAATAAAGTCCTAAACCTATCGTTTTTGCTAATTGAATTAAATCAACTTTCTTTCATTCTTTAGTTTTTACACCCAAAATTAAAAATCCCGAAAAACATAATATTTTTTTTTTAATTTTTAGCCTTTCTTTTGTCTAGACTAATAAACTATAAGCCATCTTTTTGGTTTTCTATTAAAATTAATTTTAATAAATTGGAAGCACCTTCAATAGTCGAAAACGATATTCAATCTCTTATCTTTAAATAATTATTTGCAACAACGGGCTATACTTGGCTAGGGCCCATCTCCTTTTGCATTTCAATCAATTCAAAGCTTTTATCTATTTTTTTGTTCAAAATGTATTTTCTCAATTTGTTTCTGTTGTAACTTTTTTCTTTTATATTATCTTAATATAAAAAACCTTCTATCACAATATAAATGATCTAATAAATATTAAACATAACACTCATGCATTAAAAATATATATTTATGATAAACTTTGACCATAAGAAAACTCACATATTAAATAATATTCATTTAGAAAAAGATTTAAAACTAGCAGTGAACATTAATTAAATATCCTAATATTATATCTATATTTGTGAAGGTTATAGAACAAAATAGGAAAAAAAAAATTATATTTTGTTCTGTTTTGACAAGCTTCCTTCTTGGCAATGATATTCTAAATGGAACCATGTTTCTGAATGGATAGATATGATGAGGGCTTTTTAAGTTTTAATTAAATTATGACATCTGGGACTCACACATGCGTTTTTTTTTTATATGTAAAAAAAATGGGTTTGGGTTTTTTCTTTGACTTTTGGCTAAATTTGATGAATTTATGATAGAAACTTAGAAACCCAGTAAGTAATTCCCAATTGCCACTAATTGAGTCGTGCGGTGAAAAGATCCCATCAGGTGGATCTGCGAAGCGAGAGAGGCTTCGTTTAACCATCCAACGGCTCCAAATCGGAGAAAACGAAAACGTCTCCACATCGGAGAAAACGAAAACGTCTCCAATTCATGACTTCGTCGTGAGTGAGAGTGAGTGTAACCGTCGTTGCAATTGAAGTGAAACTCGCGAACCAAAAACCCTCATGCGTGCTTAGCTACTCACTCGCCCACCCAGATCTGTTGCGACCACATCCAGATTTATTATTGGCGGCGATGGAGGGCAACTCCGGCGGTGGCGGCGGTGGCGGAAACGACGTCGAATTGCTGTGCAAAACGCTGCAGGTCGAGCACAAGCTGTTCTACTTCGATCTGAAGGAGAACCCTCGCGGCCGTTACCTTAAGATTTCCGAGAAGACTTCCGCCACTAGGTCGACCATCATCGTCCCCTTCTCCGGCATTTCCTGGTTCCTCGATCTCTTCAATTACTACGTTAACTCCGAAGATCAAGACCTCTTCAGCAAGGAATTGCAGCTCGACACCAAGGTAATCCAACCCGACCTCCTTACTTGACTCTTTTCCTCGCTTCTTCATCACTTTTTTAATTTTCTTTTTCAGGTTTTCTACTTCGACATTGGTGAGAATCGGAGGGGGCGTTTCTTGAAGGTACTTAATTCCCTTTCTTCTATGCTCGAATTGAAATGGAAAATGTTTAACATACACCTTATTTTTGGGGGAAGGAAGAGAGAGAAACTGTGTGTACAGAGTGAGAATAACTGAAGAGAGAAAGACGTGGCGGAAAATGAAAAGAGGGATAGAAAGTAAAAATGAGGTTGAAGTGAGATGAAGCGGAAGTTGAGTAGTGTGTGATAACAATAACTTAGTTCTAATTGCTTGCCTTGGCTTCGATGGCTACAGGTTAAGCTTTTAAGTGTATTGTATTGCATTTTTTCACCTAATTTTATGCTGCTTTTTTATATTTGTGGCTGTAGTATTTTTGGTAAAAGATGGTTGATAGTGGTCTGTTGGCTGTGTCAAAATAATGGTTCCTTCTTGGAATGCTTTACTTCTATTGTCGAAAATTAGAATAGGGGGGTTGTGTGTGTATATATCTGAATTTAAGATAAGTTTTAATATTTGTTTGTTGGTTTATATACTCTGGATGTGTATGTAGGGGAGCTTTTCTATATTGTCATGATCTAGGGATATATGTGTTTTCGTGATACGAAAGGAAATTTAATTATTATAGTGAAGCTGTTAATTAACATGTACAAGAAAGGCAGAAAATGAGGAAGAGGAACGGCAGAGAGCTGTAACAGGGTGGGACTTGGGGCATTAATAACCTTAGGGTTTTGAACGACGATTTGTTATCACAAAGTAGAAAATGGAAACAAATTTTAATTTGGTTTGTGTGGTAAAGTCTGGGTAACTTGTTAGACATTCCTATTTTGGTTGCTTGAAATGTATAATGTTTCTGTGAGCTCTAGGAGCTTCACAATCTTCTTGGTTATAATAAAATAGAGAGAATAAGTGTGCTTTGTGGACTTTTAGTTAAATTATTATGGTAGTAGTGGAAACAAAAATCTTGCATGCCAAGATGTTGGATTGATATGGCTAGGACTCCGTCAGTTAAGCCTTGTCTAGAATGAGAAAGAGAGAACTCATTACAGGGAAGTTTATGTAGAAATCATGCCATTGGCATAATTTCTGATTTGTCATGGGCGTCAACATTTGAAGCTTAGTTTAGATGTGTGCTTAATAGTTTTTGTTTGGCTTGCTTCTGTGGGATTTTTTTTATGCAAAATTGCCAAACTCCATTATCAAGTTTGGCCTTCTTTTAAACACTCCCTTAACCTCCAACTCACGCTACTTATATTATACTTATACAATTTTTTAATCTGAAACTTCCATGTTCAACACATCAACCTTTTTGCCTTCCTCCTCCCCCTTCTCTAAATCCTTTTCCTCCTTTAATTTCTCTCATCTGACACCAAGATAGAATGTAACAGTTATTGGGTTTGAATACTCAAAACCTTGAGAAGTATTATTACATGGAGGGGTGCATATTGTTGATACACTTTTTGGGTTTGTGGTACAAATTGATATTAACATATTAATCTATACAATTCAATAAAAAAATCATTTAGTTAAAATATAAAATATTATGAATTACAATTAACTTAAAAGGGTGTAACTTGCATAAGATCTTCTAGTTTCAACACAGTTAAAAGAATTCTTAAAGTAGGAAATAAAAAACAAATATGCTATCAGAGAAAGACACAAAAAGAAGGTACCGTCAAATGTATATTTGAAATTATAAAATACTGTCAACAGGTAATGGATGATTAATCTCCTCAAAAGTCCAATCAATGGTCCAGTTTTCAATTCATCCATTTTCCCAAATCCCATTGTCATTTGGTCATCCCTTTTCATTTGTATTCCCTGTCACTCCTGCAAAGCTCTTTCATATTCAGACTTTGAAGAAAGCTTCTCTCAATTTTTCCTCTCAATCACGTACCTCCCACCAAAATTAAATCTTCTGTCATGGTTCTTTCCTCAATTTGCTGGCAGGAGTGGTAGATGGAAACCCTGGGACAACAACCTGCAAAATAGGAGATTTCTGACAAATTAGAATGTTCCATCTTCAGTCATAGGTTCGTCATTTCTAGGAATTACACTGGCAATTGGTTAGAACCAATTCCTACAAGTACATATGAATTGCAAGGGGGAGGTGTTTTGCTGTGAATTATTCAAGGAATTCTGCGCATGTCTGGCTTGGATTATTTTTGTGGAAATAATTTTTTTCCCAATTCTCTTGTAGGATCCTGGCAAAACAAAAGTTTTTTCCTCCCAAATAAGCTAAATCAAACAAGCTCATGCTCCTTTATGCCCAGTGCAGTATGTCTTGTATCCTGTCTGGGTAAAATCTTGCATTATTTAAGGGGTATCATCTATGTCCATTTTTATTCTCAGGGTGTGTTTGGAATAGTTACAAAAGTTGAATTATTTCAAATCAACAACTGATTATATGTACAATTAATTGTAAACAGAATCAGATTTTGTTTGAATAAGTTTGCTGATATATGATTGTATGTTAATTTTGTTTGGATGAAGGGCAATATAAAATCAGCTTAGAAAAAAAGTATGTGTGAAACTGAAAAGGAGAAGGGATGTTGAAAAATAAATATAAGACAAATTTTCTGATTTACAAAATCAGCTTATTTTTCAGGAAAAATCTTTTTAATTTTGTGGCTGTCCCAAACAAGCAAATGAAGTTACAAAAAGTTCCTAAAAATGTTGAAATTTAAAAAAATCATCTTTCCCAAATATGTTCTTATTCTTATTGCCAAATTGGTTTCATATTTCAGACTTGTCCTTGTGTAGCCTACTAACTTAAGTGCCTACAATGTGAGTGTAAGGGTGGGAAGGTTATTGAAGACCAGATAAACTTGTATTGGTAGTTTTGGGATTTTCGTATTTTTGGCTGTTGTTTGTTTCTACACGTAGAATTACAAAATGAGAAAAGATGTAAGGATTTTTTATGTAACAGCGTTTATTATTGACCCCAAACAATTGAATAAATTAAGGTTTAGAGTATGCATCACTGAGGAACATAGGCAGAACATTAAACCAATCTGGCAACCAGACAGAAGCTATGCTGTCAACTACTCTATTCTGCAATCTCTTTATCTTTTATATTGGTATTAATAGTTTGCATTTGAATTTGCCAAAAGTATATCCTTAATCCTTTGTTTGGAAGAGAGGAGAGAAATAAAAAGGTGTGAACCTTTTTATTTCTACTTCAAATGGGTGGAAAATAGTAATTACCTCAAAATCATTTTCCATTTTTAATCCCTGATAATTTATTATCTTCTAATTTTTATTATTTTTCCTATTTCTCTCTTTTATATTTATTTTCTATTTCTCTTATATCAAACATCTTTATTTCCAGTCTAATTCTCATTTACTTCTGTCTACCAAAATCAAAGCTAAGAAAATGTGCACAAACTTCTGCAAACAATTATTATAATTGGTGCTTTATATCAACCAAAAAATGTTTTAAAATGATGAAGATATATATGAAGTCCCTCTAAAACCTGTTACCCTGATTTTCATGACTTTTGGCTTCCATATTTACTTTATTTCGGAACTTCTATCTTATGATGAATATTATCCATATGTATATTTTATTCAAGATTCTGATTCTTATTTATTATTTTGAAGGTGTCTGAAGCTTCTGTCAGCAGAAACCGTAGCACTATAATTGTTCCTGCTGGAAGCTCTAGGGATGAAGGATGGGCAGCATTCAGGAACATCTTGGCTGAGATCAATGAAGCCTCAAGGCTTTTCATTCTACCCAATCAGGTTTCCTTCTTTAGAAATCAGACACTTTTTTTCCGTTTTAGCCACAAATGTAGTCGAATCCGTTTTTATTTGTTTCATCTTATTTGCTTGTTTGCATTCCACTATAGCAAAATTCTGAATCCTCAGAGCGTCTTGTCGGACTTTCGGATGATGTTGGTGCTGGCTTCATATCTGGTCATAGTACTCAACCTGCAACTTCTTCTGAGTTGAATGTGGACAGGTCTGTTGATTTGCCTCCTCAGGATGAAATTGGTAACTTGGGGGTCTCGAAAGTGATCAGGGCTGATCAGAAAAGATTCTTCTTTGATCTTGGGAGCAATAATCGGGGTCATTTCTTAAGAATATCTGAGGTGTGCTGTCATTATCTTTTTTGTCTTTTTCCTTTGTTTTATATACCATGGGAAGAGGAATTTCTGCTGTAAATTCTTGTTATTTATTGCAGGTCGCCGGATCTGATCGATCCTCCATCATTCTTCCCCTGTCAGGGCTCAAGCAGTTTCATGAGATTGTTGGTCACTTTGTGGAAATCACAAAGGACCGAATTGAGGGAATGGCAGTTGCTAATGTTCGCACAGTTGATCCCCCTCAAAGATGAATGCTAACTTGGGGTATTCTGCGACAATAATTAGTCCCTCTGCCAAGGTTTCAATTGGATAAGAATGGGTGTTGTCTGAGTCTGATTTGTGCTATTTTATTTTATTTTCCCTTAGCCTCCTTCTCCTTCTCATATTGTTCTTCCATTAATGCTTTTGAAATAATGCAAACTCTGGTTGGTCAGCAGAATAATTTGAATTGCTTGGCAAGGTTAATATATGAATAGGAATAACGGAAGAAAAAAGGATCAGAGACTTGTACTTGTTTGGATAGTTTGGCACCCAAGCTACAATCTGTAATAATGTTTGATTGTTTATTTTACATTCCTTGAGCAGATTTCACATGGATTTAAGTTCTCATGCATGCGGAGGTTTTTCAATCACGCATGCCTACCATGTTAACGTAGGTTGGTGATTTAGCTATAATTTTGTAGGGTTTGGTTTCTTCAGAGGTTTTGTTAGAGGAAAAATGTTGGCTTTTCCTCTTTTCTCTTTTTTCACCCATCATTTCATTTGAAAATTTACTGTTCACAACCCCTTCTTCCCTTTTATTATGTCTGCCCCTTTCCCTCCCACCCCTCACTCGCTTTCATCTCCCAAATCCGGCGCCTATTTCCCCTTTTCTCTACATTTTTTTTGTCATTTTTCTTCTTCCTTTACCCTTGTGTTCTCACTGAAGCTGAGTTTTGGCTCTCTCTTGCTTATTTGAGTGTTGATCCCTTGAGGGCAATGGGAAACAATCGACGGTGTACTCTAAGATCATCAGAAAAAAGGTTAGCTTCAATAATGTAGGCTTTTATGTGTGTCAGGGGGTTCAAGCGGTCTTTGTACTTTTCAATACTCGGTCACTTCCATTTGAGAGTTGAGCCTGCATAACTTTAGGGATAAAGGGATGAAAACCAATGGGGAGTTGACAATGCTTTCAAGGGCATCTTCTGCTCATTGACTCGTGTTTCTTGGACTTGACCTAGTGGTTGTGTCAAGTCTACTGTCTCTCCAGGACTTTGGGATTGATTGCAATTTGAAATCTGTTGCGTTCGTGATTTTGCAACTAACTTTTTATCTCGAATGTTTTGTGCTTCTCGACCCGTATCTTCAACTGGTTTATTAGGGATTATGGGATGAGACTTGACCACTTGTTCTACTTGCGGTTGTTGACGCTGTTATGATCGATGTGTGGTTCAATCTTGTAGTAAAAGAGTTTTATCGTAAAGAGCTTGTATTTGATCTCAGTGAGCTTGCATTTTGTCACGGTGTTGATTTCGTAGTAATTTCATATCCTTGTCAAACTTATCTGATGCTAGTTTCATTCATTTGTAGGATAATCTCCATACGAGCTTTCACAGCCTTTAGGAAAGTTGTGTCCATCACACAGTATGACAATCTCAACACAATAGTCTGACTTCTAGTGAGTACCATAAAAATTGTAATTATATTATTTGAATAATTTTATGTGAGCACATCATAGGGGACAAATGTTTTTATCGAAATTGAGCCAGAGCCATTCGTGATAGATGTCCGAGATTTTGGACGAGTTCATCTCTCATTTGAAGGGCTGTCAAGCTTTATTGATGAAGTACTAAGTAATGATTCACTTATAAAATATTTTTCGATGCAAGTTAGTGAGAGTTTAGAGAAATACAAAATTAAGTGTATTTTTTAGATAATAAATTGTATTCATAAATTTTTGGGCCTATATTAATATCCTCCTAATTTTGGGTCTATATTTATAAAGCTGATTTTGGGGGTTTTGAGTTCCGTTCAAAATTCATTGTTGTACTATATTCATGTAAACCCTAGTATTTTTTTTTATCTGTTTTTATGACTTGATTTTATTTGTTAAAGACAAGATACGTCAGATTGCATATTTGTTGTTGATTCTGTTTGATTTGGGGACTGTTTCTTCTATTGGGTGTATCCAAATTTGTTGCGGCTTCACTTTTATTTTTTGGGTGTAAACTCTTATGGGATGAACCGCGGATGCGGGGGCTCGGAGAGGTTATGTGTTTGATCGTCTGGAATGGGACATTGTCGTTAGTAAATTAGTTGAGATCCCGTTAAATACCCGGATAAAAAAAAACAAAAGAATAAGAGAAAAAGTAAAAGAAAACTTGTACTGTTTTTTGCATAAAAAATGGGTTTCTTTAGAAAACAAAATCTGGGCTGAAGTACTGAACCAGTCAGCATAGGGTGTTATTCTAGCCAATTTATTCATTTTTTTTAAAAAAAAGAGAGAAATGAAGATGAGGTCCCGTGTAGTTTTTTTTTTTATCAGATTTGGGTTCTAAACTTGGGCCTTTTTTGTTTAGCTCATACCCCTTTATATCATAGGCTGCTTCTTCCTGCACCTCCATACATTCTTGGAGCACCTCCATACTAAATGTTCAAATACATTTTTTTCCTTTAGTAAAAAAATAAATTATTCTTTAAAATCTGACACACCTTTTTCACCTTCTTTCTTCTTTCATTTTATCTCACCTCGGCACCCCCTAAACCTCCACTCTTTCCTTACATTGGTTTGCCACTTATTGGAGTGTTTTTCGTTTTTTAAAATATTATGGATTATATAATCCAGAAAATAATTTTGGATCCGTAAGTGTTAGCTGGATTTATAGAATCTGAAAGTCATTTAAAAAAATATATATTTTGGATTACATAATCTGAAAGCTAACTCAGATTTGGAATTGGATTCTGAATTATGTAATACAGAATATGTTTAAAAAAAATATATTCCGAATTACATAATCTAAAAATTGAGAATAGCAATTCGGAAGTTAATCCCTGATTTGAAGACTTTTGGATTATAGAATTCAGAATTTAAATTATATTTTAATTCTTTTATAAAAGGGTATTTTTGAAATAAAAAAAATATGGAAGTGACACAAAAATGTATGGAAGTGTAGGAAAAAGTGGTATTTATCATGTGCCCTTTAAATCGCATCACATTTCAATTGGATCCTTTCTGCTGTCCAGCGTTACTATTTGCCACTCACATTTATTTTGTATGTTCACTTCTTTTGAAAGTCTGGGCCCATCTTGCTCGCCCAACAATTTTACTATTTGCAGCCCCCTCTTTTCAACTTGTATCCATGTCACCTCTTTCTGAACAAAGAAACATATAATATGATCATGCGCATCATCTCTTACTCAATACACCTTTTCAGTAAAAGTAAAAAAAATAAGTTTTTCTTCTTAAATAAAATTCACGTAAGAAGTCAACGTTTACACTATTTCCGCTCAATGTATGATTATGAAGGAGTATTATACATAATCGAACACTCTAACCAGCGTAGATTATGACAAATAAAAATTTCAAAAAATATAAAATTTCAAAAATTAAAAATATCAACCTAAAACTATGTGATTCTTTAAATACAAAAGAGCAAGGTCCATCATTGTGGTTCACGGTTTTCAAAATTTTGGTTTTACCATTTTCAAAAACCCAACTCACACTGGCATAATCTTTTTTCAAATAGTTCAACCCAAAACACTATGTAGGCCCAATTTTTTCATCTTGAATGGAAATACGTAGATCAAAGTAAATCCTTGCCAGGTTCAATTGAAAAACTTATTTTTTTTTTCATACGCATTTGTGTTCTTTATTTTTGGAAAAAATAAATATTCTACGAAAGCACATTCACTTTGCGTATTCAATGAAATATATTGTCTTCGAACAGGTGTTGTAGGGTGCTAACACCTTGCCTACACGTAACTGACTCCCGAACTTTGTCTTTATTTTTGCAAATCATCATTTATGGTTTTTCTGTAGTTTTCCATAATAAACTAGGTTTTTTGACCATGATGGGGTTATTTTTTTTAGTTTTTACCAAAATGGGGTCCGTTTAAAAAAAATTACAAATTTAGGCAAGTCGTGCCTAACTGGGACGACTTCATATGCAGAAGTCGTACCAATTAGGCACGATTTCTGCCCTGTCATACTGAAGTCGTGCCAACTTGGCACGACTTCTGCCATGTCATAATTTTTTTTTTAATTTTATTGTTTATATATTGGGTAGTAAGTTATGTAATGTTAAAAATTAATTTGATACATAATTTTCTAAGAGTGTTAGTTTTAAGGAACAAAAAACAGGTTTACGAAAAATGTATTATTTGATTTGTGATAAAAATAATTATTAGTTCAGACAAAAAAAAAATCATAATTTATGATTTGTTTATAGTTTTGTTATTTGTGATTTGCTACATTAGTCAAATTATTTATATTATTTGACTTATTTAAAATATATATAATTATTTTTAAATTATTTAATTATTTCAAAATAATTACGGTATTATTTGACTTATTTAAAATATATATAATTATTTACAATTAATTAATTATTTGAAAAGAATTACAGTAATTATAGAAGCATTTTTTATGGCATCCAGACGTCATCTACCTTGTGATATGTTTCTATTGCGCCTTCAAAATAAGCATGTTACTAAATTCATTTGGGAGGGTAACGAACGATTATCCAATTTTTTGTTCCTTAAAACTAACACTCTTAGAAAATTATGTATCAAATTAATTTTTAA
>Ga0123342_1008600_pt1 | contig 12730 bp, 13 predicted proteins | sample Turbeawhitnodule_FD_89960 | JGI IMG/M metagenome (GOLD analysis project Ga0123342, IMG submission 89960) | Root nodule microbial communities of legume samples collected from Mexico - Turtle bean Mexico white nodule | ecosystem: Host-associated > Plants > Roots > Nodule | place: Mexico: Nepantla...
GCTACAAGTAAATTTGTTAGCAAACTGATCTCAATATCTTATTCAATCTCAAACTGGCATTATATAGCCTTTACAAGATAACAGATTACAAGAAAATAGCTAAAGATAAACAGCTAAACAGAACAAATTAAAGATAACTAGTTTTCCTACTAATAAGGACTTATCGAAACAGAAAACTAAAGGCTCCTAATATCAAGAAACAAACTAGAACTAACAAAGACCTCTTCAGTCAAGGCTATACAGACTCTGCAACGCGAAAACAAGGAGTCCAGGAGGCGGGTCCAGGAGTTCCAAGTCGAACAGGAGCGCCTTCGCATAGAATCCAAAGCCGAACAAGAGCACCTTCGTGCATAATCCTTATTTGAACAACAAAGGTTGAGGGATGATGCTGAGGCATCAAGGCGACTGATGAAAGAAGCCCTCAGAGCGAACAAAGAATTGCAAAGGGCAAATGAAGATCTAAGGAGAACGCTTTTGGGAACGGGGTAGGAGTCCGACGACCAGGCAGGAAGGAGAAGAAGGGCGGATCCCCGAACTTTCAGCCAAGGCATCATGGAAGAACCTATCCCACTGAACATCGTAATGTCCAAAATGCCCCCATTCTTAGGGGTAGAGGTCCCGAAAACGCACCTAAAGGTTTTCCAGGCCCAGATGCTAATCTCTGGGGGCTCAAACGTGGTCAAATGTAAGATGTTGCAAGCCATCTTTATTGGAACGACTCTGTGATGGTTCACTAGGACCCCGAATGGTGCAATAAATTAATTCAAGGAGTTTTCCTAGCTATTTGAAGAATAGTTTGCAGCCAACATTGTCAGACCTCCAAGGATGGTCGACCTCTTTGACATTAGGCAGAAGTAGGGGGAACCCCCTAAAAGAGTACCTGAACCTTTTTTGCGAAGTCTTAGTGTGCCCACAAAACCCACGAGACAAAATGGTGGTGGACGCGTTCGTGAAGGGTTTGCGAGGAAATCCTTTTAGTGACTCTCTACTAAGAGTACGACCGATGTTGATGACCAAAGTAAGGGAACGGGCGTCAATCCACATTATAATTGAGGAAGTTATCCAGAGAAAGAAGTCAAGCGAGCGCTACCAGGCCGAGTATAAGGAGTGCACGCAGGACGCCCCACCAAGGACAATCGAGCCCAAAGTCAAGTGATCGGAGAAGAGGTATGTGGCTTGTGTGGCTCAAAAGGAAGACACTGGAAGACGCATGTCGCGACTGCCCTCACTTGTGCTTAAACCCACCTTGGACTTCGTTATATCGCTCGCTCGCCTACTAGATGAACGAGAGGTGTCATCCAAGTTGGAATTTCCAAGGAAGACTAATCACGTGTTGGGCCCTAAGAAGTTCGCTTGGTGCGCTTTTCATCAAGCACGTAGGCATGACACAGAGAGATACCAAACACTGCAACATCAATTGACGAGCTTGCTAGAGAAAGGTCACCTCAGAAGATTTCTGCGCTCCGAAGCAGGCGCCAAGGCTGTTCATAAAACGAAACCACAAGATGACAATCATGTGGCGCCCGTTTTGGGAGACTTTAATACCATCGTCGGAGGGTTCTCGAGGGGAGGGCTGACCTCAACCAATCGGAAGCGATATTCTAGAACCGAATTGATTTTTGAGACAATAGAGTTAAAGATGACTGTGGCCCCTGCATTTTGTTTTTGCGACGGCCTACCTCGAAGATGTATATCAAAACGACCCAGTGGTAGTCACTGTTGTCACTATGGGGCGGAATGTCCACCAAGTGTTTGTGGACCAAGGGAGCTCGATCGATGTTATGTTCTGGAACACCTTTGAGGGGTTACAGATTCCTTGAGATCAATTGCAACCTTTTGAAGGAACGCTCGTGGCTTTTAATGGAGGATAGATAGAGGTTTGAGGCTATGTAAATCTACGCACGACCTTTACCGACGGGGAGGAGGAAAGCACAATCGACGTTCGATACATCGTGGTAAATATCCCATCCTCATATACCTTTTTGCTGGTGTGTCCTTCTTTGAATTTGTTGGGAGCGGTCGTATCATCTCATCACTTAAAAATGAAGCTACCATCCCCCTCCGGAAGAGTGATAACGCTCAAGGTAGATCAGAAAACTGCTCGAAAATGTTATGAGAACAATCTGAGAAACCAACGACGGACGTACGAGATCACCGTCTTCGAACACCAACCTGACCTAGACGTCGACCGAAGGGATGACTAGAAGAAGAGGCGACCCGAACTTGTGGGAAAGGTAAAAGAGGTGCAGGTGAATGGAAAGAAGTTTAAGCTTGGCGAATCGGTCGAGGAAAGCTTTGAAGCTGCTTTGAAAGAAGTGTTGCTATGACACATAAGTTCTTTTGCATGGTTGGTTGCCGATATACCAGGTATTAACCCTGATTTCCTTTGTCAAAAGTTGTCCATTAACCCGCAGGTAAAGCCGGTAGCACAGCGAAGAAGAAAGTTCAATGATGAAAAAAGACAGGCTCTAAGGGAGGAGGTCTGAAAGTTGGTAGAAGTGAACCACATTCGGGAGGTTCAATATCCTAGTTGGTTGTCGAATGTGGTAATGGTGATGAAGTCCAGTGGAAGGTGGAGGATGTGTGTAGACTTTACCGACCTTAACAGTGCATGCCCGAAGGACTCTTACCCTTTGCCAAACATCGACATCCTGGTAGACAATGCTTCAGGTCATGGTTTCCTCAGCTTTATGGACGCCTTCTCAAGGTACAACCAAATCCAAATGCATCTGTTGGATGAAGAAAATACCTCCTTCATGGCCGAGTCTGCCAACTACTGCTACAAGGTAATGCCTTTCGGTTAGAAAAATGCAGGTGCGACCTATTAGCATTTAATGTATAAAATTTTGCAACCTATGATCGGGAGGAATATTCACGCTTATGTAGACGATATGGTGGTGACCTCGACCCAAGAAACAACGCACGTGGCTGATCTCGAGGAACTTTTTCGCACCATTGTCGAGCACGATTTAAAATTAAACCCTGAGAAATGTATATTCAAGGTTCACGCAAGGAAGTTCTTAGGATTCCTATTTACGGAAAGAGTTATAGAAGCAAACCTAGACAAATGCGCAACCATCATCAACATGACAAGCCCAACTAGCACTAAGGATGTCCAACGCCTCATAAGAAGGATGACGGCATTGTTGCGTTTCCTATCAGCCAACGGAGACAAAAGGTAACCCTATTTTTGTGCCTGCGAAAAAATGACCGTTTTCAATGGTCGACATAATGTGAAAAAGCTTTCCTCTAACTGAAAGAGTACATTTCCAACCCGTTAGTTCCTGGTCGACCCGTACCTAGATAGACGATCAGACTCTACCGATGCGTAACTGATCGAGCCATCAGCTCGGCTCTTGTTCAGCTTCACGAAAGAGGATAAAAACCCATCTATTATGTGAGCAAGGTATTACAGGGAACCGAGATGCAGTACCAGTCCATTGAAAAGACAACATTGGCAGTCATCTTTACGGCGAGGAGATTGCGTCACTATTTCTAGGGGTTCACCCCCTCTGACAAGTCCTAGGAGAGCCAGACATGGCTAGAAGAATGGTCAAGTGAGCGGTAGAATTAACCGAATTCGACATCCATTTCGAATCGCGTGGATAGTTGAAGGGGCAATTTTTGGTTGACTTCCTCGTCGAAATGATGCTCGACCGGTCACCACCTAGCGAAGATTTCATGTGGAACTTGTCGATCGATGGAGCATCCAACACAAAGGGTAGTGGAGCCGACATCATCCTAGAAGGGCTGCAAGGAGTTATGCTAGAACAAACACTTCGTTTTAACTTCAAAGCGAGCAACAACTAAGTAGAATACAAAGCCTTAATAGGAGGAATGTTGTTAGCCCAAGAGGTGGGAGCTCGACGTTTGATCGCAAAAAGCGATTCGCAACTCATAGTCGGTCAAATAACTGGTGACTTCCAGGAAAATGACCCCCACCTATCCCTATACTTGAAGTACATCAAGATGCTGGTAAACAACTTCGTGTTTTTTTATCTTGCCATGTACCTCGGGAACAGAATTCCAGGGCTGACTTGCTGTCAAAGTTGGCCACCTTAGGAAAAGGGAAGGCCCACCAGACCGTCATCCAGGAAACCTTGAGGACGCCAAGAGTAACGATAGGAGACGCAACTGAAGAAAGCACTATTATGGCATACATAAGGATGAAGGACACCTGGATGACGCCCTACGCATTGTACTTGTCGGACGCCATTCTGTCGACAGACGCCGAAGCAGCAAAGACGATAAGGTGGAACGCGAGACAATACACCTTGGTCGACGGCCATCTCTTAAGGACTGACTATATTCACCCACTTTTGACTTGTGTAGATGAAGAACAGGCTAATCGGATTTTGTCCGAGGTACATAACGACACATGTGGGAGTCACATTGGCAAGAGAGGTTTTTCCCTCAAGATTGTGCTAGTAGGATATTACTGGCCTACCATGAAGGCCGATAGCGACCTTTATGTAAAAAGGTGTGAACAATGTCAGAAACATGCGGAGTGGCACTATGTACCCGCAGAGGACCTGCACTGCATATCTCGACCATGGCCTTTCCACACATGGGGGATAAACATCCTTGGATCTTTTCCTCAGGCGGCGCGACAACTAAAGTATCTAATCGTAGCTGTTGAATATTTCAAGAAGTGGATAGAGGCGGGACCTGTGGCGATGATCACAGTGCAAAAGGTGCGAAGTTTCATATGGAGGAACATAGTATGTTGTTTCGGGATACCAAGGCAAATAATATCATATCACATGGCAGCAAACAGGTGGAAGAGATCTGCAACCAACTCGGCATTCGGCAGGTTTTTCCTTCGGTTGAACACACTTAAACAAATGGCCAAGTCGAGGCAACAAACAGGGTGTTACTAAGAGGCATAAGAAGGAGGTTGGAAAAAGCAAAGGGTGCTTGACCGGATGAAGTTCCTAGAATCCTATGGGCCTACCACACCACCCCGCAGTCCGCAACGTGGGAAACCCCTTTTAGTCTGGTATACGAAACGGATGCCATGATTCCCGTAGAAATCCAGGAGTCTTCCCAACGAGTCCAGAACTACATCGAAAGAAGCTCTAATGAAGGTCGACGTGCCGATCTGGATACAATTGATGAACTTCGTGAAGGCGCCCGAATACATTCACTCAAAAGGAGGGTAGAGAGGCAACACAAGACCAAGTTGTTCCCTAAGCAATTCAAAGTCTCAAACTTGGTGCTCCGAAAGTCTCACTCCTACCAAATGGAGAACAAACTATCGCCCAAGTGGTCCGGACCATACAAAATACAAGAAGTCGTGGGCAATGGAGCCTATCAGCTAGAAACCCTGGACGGAGGTACTATCCCGTGAACATGGAACGCCTCCAATCTAAAGTTTTATTTTAGTTAGCTTCTTTAAAATTGCTCATGTAATAGCAGTACGACACTCTTTTCCCTTGAGTTTTTAGAAAATTTTTCTCAAGGATTTTTAATGAGATCGCCTTTTTAACCAAATAAAGCTGCTAGTTTTTAATATGTTAAGTATAATAATGAACCTGAGATGTTCAGTCGTCACGAACCAAAGTTCTTAATCTGGTTAAGTATAATAACGAACTTGAGATGTTCGATCGTCACGAACTAGAGTTCTTAATCTGGTTAAGTATAATAACGAACCTGAGATGTTTGGTCATCACGAACTAGAGTTCTTCAATTTTTAAACTTTTTAACCCCTAATAAACTTTTATTGTATTTTCTACACAATTTTCATAACTCTAGTTAGTTGTTTAAACTAACGTTTAGCTAAGTGGCTCTTCTTCTACACTCTTCTTAGTATAGTCTATAAACAAACATTTATAGACACACTGAATCAAAGATTTTGAAATTCTTGGGTAGAAATTTTTAATCAGTGAAATTCTAAAATAACATAATAACTTTAGAAAAGAGGTTTAATAAAGTTAACATTTTTTTTGCAAATATTTTTGAAAAACAAATATCAATAAGTAGACGTTCTAACATATTATCACGACTACACTTTTAAAAAGACTTTTTAACATAACTAATTTTCCAAAATATGAGTTTAAAGGTTTGTCAAGATAGACAATATTAGGGATGGCAAAGCGGGGCGGGCCATGCGGGCTGGCCCGCGGCCCGCAGGTAAAAAACGTGGGGCGGACTAACCTTTTCAACCCGCTAACCCGCATTAGCCCGCGGGCCAGCAGCGGGGCGGGGCGGGCTGACCCACTAACCAGCAAGAAAAAAAAAATGTCATTGTTTTAATGTGTGCAGATGACGGAGAAGATGATAATTATGAAAAAATGAATGAAAGTTCTTCTAAGACGACATCCAATGTTATTGAAATGGAAGAATGACAATAATGTTTATGTTTAATGTTTTTTAATTAATGTTTATGTTTATGTTTAATGTTTTGGAATTAGGTATGTTTAATGTTTTGCAAGCGGAAGAATAGTGATATTTGATATTTATCTTAATGTTTAATTTTTTTATATTTGACTATGTTTGAAAAGGAAGAAAAAAAAATTGGATTTGATAATAACAAATATATAGGTTTAATTTGACATTTTTTTAAGAACAAAATGTAAAAAAAAATAATATTTAATTTAAAAAAAAAACGCAGGCTGGCCCGCAAACCTGCGGGCCAGCTCTTATGCGGAGCGGGTCGGGAATTCTAACCCGCAATAACTTTGCGGGGCGGGTCAATGCGGGACGGACTGGCCCGCTTTGCCACCCCTAGCCAATATATAGGTATAATAGAAATACAAAAGAACAACTTGTTTTATATTTTGTTGAGTTTCCAAATGACAAGTTAGTTGTTGGAACAAAATGGATCTTTTGTAACACACTTGACAAACAAGGTAACATCATAAGGACAATGCTAGACTAATAACAAAATGTTACACATAAACTATACAAACTTATTCACCAGTTGCAAAAATTGAGAAATCTTCATCTTAATCTCATATGTTGCTCATAACAATATCAAGTTGTATGTTGTATGTGAAAAGTACATTTCTCAATTATGTCAAAAATATCTTTTAAGAGATTTTCTCTATTTTTTTTTTTCTACATTAAAGTAGTTGATAACAAATACTAGTCTTCATTTGGACACACTTAAAATCTTCTTTTAATTTTTATGCTTCAAAAGTTCATCAATAAATACATCTCCATATCTATTTTCAGTTATTCCTTTATTTTACATAATTTAAATATAAATTGGATAATTTATTTTCTCTTGTTTTATGAATATTAGTATATTCTATATTCAATCCTAACATTGCCTTTGTTGTGAATGCCTTAGGGAGCTTACTTGACGAACACAAATTTGGGTCATTGGAAATCCCTTAAGAGGGTTATGTGTTATTTACAGGGAACCGATAATCATATGATTCATTTTCTAACAATCAGAAAAGTGATCTATGTATTCTACTTTTACAAATTTATCATCCATTAAGCAAATTTACTCGAATAATCTCAATAGTTTTCTAGAAGGTGTTTTCACCCTCATAAGAAAGGTTCAGTAGTGCTCATAGAGATGAATACTGAATCCTTTCACAGGAATGCATCTATTACCAATTATTCTGTAATTGCATTGTTTTCACATGATATACTCTGTATCTGTGAGTATTGATTTCTAAAATGGTGGCTGAAAAATCAGAATGCGTACAAATAATGTTACAAACAGTAAACCTGAAGCAAAGAGAAGAATGTTGTTATCAAAGCTACTGGTCACAAAATGTAGATCCACTTTCATAAGAAACCAAAGCAGGTAAATGTATTACTAGTCACTGATGTGATATTTATCAGTCTTGTGAGCTAACAGAATCCAAACATGTGTTACCAAACCTCCACCTCTCCTTATTTGTTCAGAATGATAATCTGTTGAGCAATTAGCTGCAGCATAACACAACATCTCCACCCACACACTGCATATGATCTGCCATCTGTTCTCCCTTAGCATCAAATTCCTAGCCAGTCTCTGAGCATCCCAAAGCATGTTCCATTTTGATGTCACAACAGTTTCTGATTTCCTCTCTGAATTTAAATACTGGGGAACTCCTTCCATTCTCAAAATCCTACATGCTTCTTTTTCATCTTTCACACATTGTTCTTTCTCTTCCATCAAACCCTTTAGTTTATCACAGGCGTGTTGAAATACTATCTTGGCAGTGGTGGTGGATAGCATATGAGGGCGCATAGCAAGGAGGTACATCATGTAGTTGGACAATAATCTGGCCATTTTGATTTTGGGGCTTGAAGCATTGCCGTGAGCATCTGAATAGTAGCATATATCTGTTGCAATGTGCCATATTGTGATGCTTTTGTCGAAGTCTCGTTTAACACTCCATTTGATGTCGTTGAGCGAGTCATACCTGCTGAGTGACCACTCCCCTCGTTGGTTGAAGTGCTTTAGTCTTCTGACTCCATCAATGTCTTTCATTTCTTGGACTATCAGAGCTTTCAGCTCTTGGGGAAATTTTATGCGTGTCCTGCACCTGTTCTTTCTCAACCCCACATCAAAGTCCCGGAATTTTAGAATTTTTCCACACCTTATTGGCTTGTCATGAATGCAAAAGCTTAGCAAGTTGAACTGTGGCAATGAGTTTGAGCACCTTTTCCAACTCCTGGCTCTGGGTCCAAGAATTCTGAGGCATGGAATCATGAATGGAAGATCTTGGTGCTTGATCATTTGAATTATGGCCCAATCTGAGAAAGGTAATTGTGCAATCTGGTATGCCTCCATGAGAACTGCTCCTCCTAACACCCCAACTATAAAACATGCTTTCCAATGGCGTGAAAAGTCTTGCCTAAATATGACTGAAAATCCACACAATGTTAGCACTAAATTGAAAAAGCTTATGACACGAAGAATACAACCTGGTTTGGTATAGATTATAGGTGCCTTGGTGTACAACACATCGTACATGAAGCTCAGCTCTGCATCTGTGATGTGGAAGATGTCTTCTGGAGCATACTCATCTATAGACATTTGGGGTAGTGATTCATACAGAGGCTGGTAGAGCCAGTGCTCACGATGAGGCTTCAATGAGATAAAGCGGTAATACGCCTTTAAAATCAACTCTATGTTTGGAATATCCTCAGGAAGGAATCTGAATAATGCAGGCATGTTGGCTTCTTGGTCAATCTCTTGAATCGTGATTATGCCCGATCCTTTACTAAGTGCTGACTTTAGAGCCCAAACAACTTCTCCATGCTTGATTAGTCCAGATACAAGTAATGGCAAGTAGAGAAAAGAGAGTTCTGAATGTGTCCAACTCTTTATGATGATCCAAATCACCACAGCCACTTGGAGAACAAGTGTGAGCAACTGCCTCAGCCCCAGTCTGTTATCTTCAATTGAGTATGCAGTTATGGCATCTGGATTTCCAATTTGCACCAGAAGCAATGGTGCAAAAAGTGCCTTCAGTTCACGTCTTATGTTGCGTTCGTTTGGATCACTTTCAGGTATTACTGTAAGCTTTCCTATGATGATTTTTTGAAGGGAAGCAGACAGCAAGTAGGTGAACCAAACTGTGAACCTTATCCTCATACCTGGGATGTCCTTTCTGCGGCTTCCATACACTGTGAGGATCACTTGGATGGTGAAACTCAATAGCATAAGCATTTCCAGGCCCCAATTATCCCATAGATCCTGTACTTCTTCTGGAATGAAACTTACGTGCATGTTTTCTTAAATTGTAAGATTATGTTTCTGTGTGTAGATACTTGCATAAAACACCTTTTCATAAAACACCTACCACATAGAACCTTGAGGATCCTTAACTTGCCATGTTTCTGCTCGTTCATGTGCTGCACTTGTGGATGCTTGCCTTAGTTATAGGCTAATAGCGCATTACCAATCATTCTGGATTTGCATTATTCTAGTTGAACTATTTTCTTACTCTACATTTCACACGGATCATGAGAAGCTGAGCACTTTTTTAAAGGGAAAAATTGATGGATTGTGTTACTCAACGAGTACTGTAGAACAAAACAAAAGTAAGGTATTCTTGTAGTGAAGGTTCTATAATACAAACATTTTCTTATTATGTTACTTATTTATAACAGGGATAGCAGCAATGACAATTAAGAAACAGATTAAGAAAAACCATAAAGCTGAAAATTGTTGCCTGTTGCATAAGGCACGTCTGCTTTTAATCTTTTATTGACAGAAACGAGTTATAAAACTGCAGCCACTGGAGTCACGTGAGCATGGCATTAAAGCAAGTGATTCTTGAGGTTGTGTTCGCCTCACCAGTCATGAGGAGTAGAGATTAAACTCTCTGCTTTGTGTGCAATTCACTCAGTTTCAGCAATTACAGAAAAATTCTCCATCTTAGCCACATTAAATTATTATTATTACTCTTTATATTTATTTGTATATTGTATATTTTTTAATTTTTTAATTTTTTTCTCATTTAATTCGTCAATGATCTTTTAATTTAATCTCTAAATTAAATTTAACTTATATTCTCCACATTGAGTTTACAATTAACTTTTTTTAATATACTTTTTAATCACTTTAAAAGTTTTATGTAAGTATATGTATATATAATTATTGTAAAAATATATTATATAATAATTACCAATATTGATATATACATATATATTAATGCTATATTGTTTCAACTTCGTTTAGAAATAATGTTATATCTAGTTGAATCAATTTTTTTTCCTAAACATTTATAGGAGAAAAACAATTTTAAAAATCAAACTTTTTATATGTTAAAGTTTATTTATAATAAGCCAATTTGCAGAAACTTTAGTGCAGCTATATATATTCACTATGTATTTTTTATATTTTTTCTATTTCTCCCACTTATCTTCATAATTTATAAAACTAATTGTTCTTCAAAGATAGATTTTTATTATTATACATATGCGGTGTGTTTATTTTTTGAAAATATTTTTTTAAGGATATGTGGCATCGTATTGTGTTTAGTTTATGAATTCGCTTTATTTCGTTCATTATTTTGATTTTGATTTTATTTTATTTGTTGTTTGAAAATTGTAGATTTTTATATTTTCTTGCGTCTATTTTTATGGAAAAAAATTAACTAAAGAAAAGTGAATTAAAAAATTAACCTTTTATATCAATTAATTTAGCGGTTTGCAAAAATGTAAAACTCTCCTAAGATTATCTACTTGATGAAGAACTAATTTGAAATATTAAATTTTTTTTTGAGTAAGCTCAACAAAGTGCACCTAAACTTGTGATAATTGAAGTAATGAAAATTTGTTTTTTATTCTAGTTTCAGCTAAATGAATTACGTCTTGTTTTTTTTTAAAAAAAAAAACTAAATTTTTTAAAAGGCTCTACTATAATAAGAATATTGTGTAAGTATTTTTTTTCTATTGCTTCTAACTAACACAAATATACAAAATCATTTCTAACTAAATAAACAAGCTTAGATTTTTTTTATACAAAATTACTTCTAACTAAATATATAGATTTTTATTTTATTGTGAGATAAAAATAAAAGTTTTTCTTTTTTTCACCAAGTCGCTTTTTCGTATTAGATACAACAAAGAAAAAAAATGTTGCTTTGAAGTATAAGAAAAACTCTTTAAGATAACATATGAAGCCTAAGTACTCCTAGAATGAGAGAACTTGGTAAAAGTGAAAATTTTACAAATATGGTTTACTCTTTATTACTTTAGTATCAGATGATTTAAAGTTTTAACCCTTAACAAGTAAGCTTAATAATATATAGGTTATATCATATGATTTTATGTAAATGATAGTTGTTCTGCTTGGCGATGATCTTTAGGATTCATGAGTAAGATCATTGTTTTTTGCGTGTTGATATTTTATTCATATGTTTCATAACATAATTGAGAATTGGTAGTTTTTTATCTATAACTTTTATTTTTCATTCTTTTTGTTATGTATGAAGAAGATTTTCACCTTATCAAACTAGTTTACTTGTTGCTCTTCCTCACATGCTTCTCCACCACTTTGATTCATCCTTAATTCTTCTATTCAAATTAAGATTCTTCCACGATTCATACTTAGATTCTAGAACCTCCTTCCAAAGCCTATGATTTTCAGTGCCTAGTCTCCATTTCAATTTTGCTAAGAAAGTCAAGTTGAATTTTTTGATATCCCTTATTCCCAACCCTTCCTCCTTTGGTTTATATATTTTTTATTCCCATTTAATCCATGTTATCTTCCTCGCTTGCACTCCTCATCCCCAAAGGAAGTTCCTTTGAATTTTTATGATAGCTTTGCATATATTTTTGGGTGCTTTGAAAAATGACAAGTAAAATAATGGGATAGCAAAGATGATCGAATTTATTAGGCAGACTCGCCCAACAAACAATAGTATTTTTCCCTTCCATTTACATAACTGTTTTTTTATTTTACATGCCAGAACTACATTCTCCTAGGATTCCCACCTACAGGCATGCCTACATACTTAAATGAGAGATCATATAACCACAATTCATAATCTTAGAGAATTTTCCCATTGTATTTGGTCTATCCCCATACCACCTATCTTACTCTTATGGAAGTTAACCCGTAGTCCTTGTTGAACCAAGTGGTGTTCAATGTTTTGAAGAATCCAAACCCTTTGAAGGATGATGAAGCCTCTGTTGTGCTTGATGTTGTTGTGCTGTTTTAGTCTTGTTCTGGGGTAGTTCTATGTTGTAATCAACACTTAGATTAAATCTCAAAGCAATTAGCATCTCAATTTTATCAAAGCAAAATGTTTTTCAAACTAAGTTGAAACAA